>Ga0207110_10259_pt1 | contig 12501 bp, 8 predicted proteins | sample Alteio_BWMinHeat_74_FD_153582 | JGI IMG/M metagenome (GOLD analysis project Ga0207110, IMG submission 153582) | Enriched cells from forest soil in Barre Woods Harvard Forest LTER site, Petersham, Massachusetts, United States -... | ecosystem: Environmental > Terrestrial > Soil > Temperate forest >...
AGAGTTCCACAGACAGATAATGATACTTTCCGGGGCCAGCCTGAAAAATCAGAAGACGGTTGATAGTCGAGATGAACAAGGCCTTGAGTCACCGAGTCTCCTGGAACTTACTTCATTGCTGGGTATCGCTCGGCGTGATCGTCATCTCGATGGGAATGGCGCTCGACCTCTTCTGCCAGACAGCATCAACCGGTGCATTGACGGGCTCTACGTTCGACGTCTCCGGCAAGCTCTTGCCGGGTGTAAAGATTCAGCTCACTAATGAAGATGACGGCGAAACCAGGTCCACTACTTCCGACGAAGAAGGAAGGTTCGGAATACTCCTGCTGCCTCCCGGCTCCTATCGTCTCCAGGCCGACAACGCAAATTTCGAACCGTTGAAGCTCTCTGCGTTGCACATATCCGTCACGGAAACACTTCGGATCGAAGTACAGCTCCAGGTTGCGACGCGCCTCGAACGCGTGCAGGTGTTTTCCCATCCTGCAATGGTTCAGACCGATACTTCCGCCCTGGGACGAGTGCTCGATGAAACAATGATTAGCGGTTTGCCCCTGGTCACAAGAAACTTCACGCAGCTAACCGGACTATCCCCTGGAGTCGCCGTTGGAGTGTACAACGCCGGAGAACTTGGCACTGGAGGAACGGCGCTCTCCCAAGTTGGGCAGTCCAATGATGGGATCTACGCGCACGGGGCCCGGTCTTATGACAACAACTGGCAACTGGATGGAATCGTTGTCAGCGACGTACAAGGCTCCGGTTCGATCAGCGGGGGAATTCCCATTCCTAACCCGAACACCATTGAAGAGTTCAAGGTCCAAACCGGACTTTACGATGCAGCATTCGGCCGCGCCGCCGGCGCCAACGTAAGCGTCATCACGAAGAGAGGGACCGACGAGTACCACGGCACCATCTTCGAGTTTCTGCGCAACGATTTTCTCAACGCGAACGATTATTTCTTGAACCAAACCCACCAGAGGAGGCCGGAACTCAAGCAGAATCAGTTCGGATTCGCGTTCGGAGGACCGATTAATAAAGATAAATTGCTTTTCTTCAGCTCGTATCAAGGAACGCGCCAGGTGAACGGAGCAGCCGCAGGTCAGTCGCGGATTGCCTGCTCGGCCAGCTTGTACGAGCCGCCGCTCACTAACGACAGATCGCCTAAGGCGCTCGGACAATTATTCGGCGGCATGAAAGGGGCTTCCGGAGGCATTGCCGTTAGTCCTGACGGATCGAACATCAACCCGGTCGCCCTGGCTCTGTTGAATTTCAAGTTGCCCAACGGCGAATTTCTCATTCCCACGCCTCAGACGATTGACTCATCGCAGCCATTTGCAAGGAGAGGATTTTCGGCCTTCTCACAGCCGTGTCACTTTGATGAAGATCAGGGATTAGGGAATCTCGATTACGTCATTTCGCAGAAAAGCCAACTCGCTGCGCGATTCTTTCTTGCAAACAGCAATCAGTCGGTTACATTCCCGGGCGGCGCCTTGAATACATTGGGTAATATCCGCGGGTTTGCCAGCCCGGGCGATTCGGAATTCGTTGTTTTCTCGCTCGCTCATACGTATGTCATAAGTAATGCAATGCTGAACGAGGCCAGGATTGGATTCGTTCGCACACGGAGCACGATGCGCGCCGACGCGCCGTTCAACTGGTCCGATGTCGGCGTTTCGGAAAGCTCAATGAACAGCAATAACGAACTACCCAGCCTGAATATTGTTGGCTCAATCAGCATGGCGAGCGTGCTTCCCAGGACTTATACGCAGAACAGCTTCGTATTTAACGATGTCTTCAGTTTTTTCAGTGGTGCCCATGCACTGCAATTCGGAGGATCGCTTACCCGTTTGCAGGACAATCTTGACATTGCAGGCTTTGGTTCTTACGTGCAGTTTCTCAGTTGGCCGGATTTTCTACTAGGCCTGAATGGAAGTGGCAACGGCACCGGAAGGTTCAGCAATGTCTTTGCGTCCGAAGATGCTTTTGGACTATTCAATCGTGAATTCCGAGTCTGGGAGGGCTCAGGCTTTGTTCAGGATGATTATCGAATCATGCGGCCGCTTACATTGAACCTCGGGGTTCGCTACGAACGACTGGGACAATTCGGAGACCAGTTGGGCAGGAACTCGAGCTTCGATGTCAGCAAGGCTGATGCGAACCCACCGCCGAGTGGAAGCCTTGATGGTTACATTGTAGCTTCGAATTTTCCCGCCGCTCTCCCTCCGGCGGTAATCCGCGCGAGCAATTCCTTCGGCAACTATGGAGACGGGCAAAACGCGATCGCGCCGCGAATTGGTTTTGCGTGGCAGATATTGCCAAATACAAGTCGGCTGGCGCTGAGAGGAGGATACGGGATCTATTACTCTCGCCCTACTGGCCAGGCCTCTACACAATCGGTCATCGCCGCGCCGTTTGCCTTGACTCGATTCGTCGCGGGGCCGGCAAATGCGGCCGCGACATTCCAAGCGCCATTCGCAGAGCCATTTCCAACTCCCGAATCTTTCCCCTTGTTTGTCCCCTATTCTTCGACTACATCGGGAGCTGTCAGTGTTCTGGCACCCAATTTTCGTCCGGCAATCGTGCAACAGTTTTCTTTAAACCTCCAGGCAGAATTGCATCAGGGTTGGCTGCTGGAGACGGGATACGTCGGCGCCCGGGCAACGCACTTGCAACGCTTTCGTTCCCTGAATCAGGCGCTGGATGCATCGCCGGACAATCCTTTCCGTGGCGCAGTAGCAAACACGGTCGCCAACATCGGATTACGAGTTCCCGTTCCCGGAATACGTCCGGACTCTCTTCGTGAGCTCGAGTCCGAGGGCAGTTCCTGGTACAACGGGTTCGAGGCTAGTCTGACGAAACGGTTAGGCTATGGGCTTCAATTCCTGGCCTCCTATACTTTCTCTAAAATTCTGGACACTGATGGAGCCGACATCAACTCAACATCGGCAGGAAATGCACTTACGTTAGGGGACCAGAACTCTCCCAGTCAACGATGGGGCAGAGCGAGTTTTGATCGTACCCATCGCTTCGTGTTCAGCGCAACCTGGACGCTTCCCGGGCCGGCTCGCGGATTGTCACGATCTATTATGGGTAACTGGTCTTTGGCTGCAGTAGCCACCGTTCAGTCTGGTAGTGCTCTTACGATCTCCAACACAAATTCGGCAAATGTGTTTGGAATTAGCGAGGATCGAGCGCAACTAAGCGATACGTGCTCGCACGACCAATTGGTAGCGGGAGGCCCGATTGAATCGAAACTGAAGGGTTATTTCAATTCCTCGTGTTTTACAAAACCGCCAGTGATCGGTGCTGATGGTATCGGAACAGCGTTTGGAAACAGCGCCACAGGGATTGTTGATGGTCCGGGACAGGCAAACTTGGACGTTGCACTGTCAAAGACAGTGGCGCTTACCTGGCCGACTGAGAAGACTAATCTCCGATTTCGTGGCGAGTTCTACAACGCATTCAACCATTCACAGTTTGCCAACCCGGACACAAACTTCTCATCCGCCACGTTTGGCGTGATCGCAAGCACCGCTGTGAACTCTCGGGTCGGACAGTTAGCGTTGATTTTTGCTTTCTAGGCTGGTTTGACTCGACATTGCGAGTGATTAGACAGATACTTCACGTCTCCGACGGATCAACGGCTTTCCGTCTGGAGAAAGCAAAAGCGAGACAGGTAGGACTCTCTAGAATCTCTCCTGATTCTCATCTGACACGCGTGATCAGGCTCGTACAATCGGTGAGGCCTATTTCGAGCAGTCCTCGTGAGGAGGGCCTGAGGGGACCCTGCAATTGGGAGGGCACACTGCTGAGGCAGGGTCCCCATCAGGAGTCGCTTCGTTATGGCTGACGTTAGGTCGCGAAATGGAAACGCACAACTGTCAGAAATGACAGCCCCCGACGATAACAGCGGACTGAGCCCGTCGCCGGAACGCTGGAAACCGTGCCCGCTGGTGACGGACACAAACCGTATGACACGCGCCCTTCTCCCTTAGCCGAAGCAGAAGCGACGCCTATTCTTGAGCACTGGCAGTCCACTCTTGAGCGTTCGCGGTCCACTTTACCATGGCGCAGTCTGTACAGACCCACGCGATTTTCATGCTCAATTCCTTCATCGAAAAGAACCAAATTCCGCAAAGAGAACACAAATGGGCTTTATAAGGACTTTCCACTCTCATTTACAGTTCACACCCCGAAAGTAAGGATTAGTAGGTACATAAACCGTATTCTCACGCGCGAACACGCGTCGTTGCGCTGGAGCACGCGGTAAGGGAGAACCAAGCGTGTGCTGCTGGAGCAGAAGTCAGTAGAGTAGGAGCGGCTCTGCGTGGGGTAGAGTCGTGACTGCAATGCCTCGCGGCCTTCACTCACTTGTTTTCGGGAGGAAATCCCTTTAGTAGCTTGACAATTGACTTGTCGATCAATTCTAGAGACTTGGTTTTGCGTTCGACATCCAACTTCACTGTGACAGTACCGCTCCAGACGACTTTGTTGGCGCTGCGATCAATGAACTCCAGCTCTAGCGCTCCTTCTGGAACGTACATAGCCGTCGAGGCAGAGAACCCCTCTGCACCTGTCCACATCGTCGCGTCTAATGCAGGCCGTGGCCCGCTGTATGTCTGGAAGATCGGCGTGCCCGCAGCTTGATTGAGACCGAACTCGGTTCCACCAGCGGGAACCAAGATGAGATCGCCTTCGCTTGGCGTTCTCGCGAAGCCCTTCGATTTCAGTTCGTGATCTATTGAGCCGACAATCGACGCATACAGCAAGGGACGCGTTGGCTGGACGCTCGGTTCTGCCAACGTGTAGCTTTTGTATCGAGAAAAGTCTACGCTCCTGTCGTATCCTACTTTTACCTTCTGGGCGAAGACGTTAGTTGCAAGGCCGGTCAGCAATAGACTTATCCACAGCCCACGCCTGTGAAGGTTCATTCAGCCTCCGAAATCACATCAGCTCATCCAAGAAAACTCGCCTACACGGTCAAGCTTCGTGATCGACACTAGAGAAAAGCCCAGATGCTGAGACCTGTCATTATTGAGAGTTGAGGCGAAAGGGATGCTGGTGTTGAGCTCCATGGAATTGTTACTAGAAGCCACTAGTAGTTCTGCTAGTACTCCGAAATGTAGAACGTTTGTACCTTGGACAGAAGACTCTGAGGAGCGATACCGAAATGAGAAAAAGCAGCGTGTGGATCTTTGCCTTGATCTTTACTGTTGGTTCCATGGCCTTCGGTGACGACACCAAAACCATCAAAGGACTGATTACCAAACGCACCGCCGATGCCCTCACCATTCGAGCCGCCGATGGCAGCACCCAGACAGTCACACTTACCGACGACACAAAAGTGCAGTCACCAAAAGGTCTCGGCATACGTAAGGAGCAGATGTCTTGGGCGAGTTTGATCCCCGGCCTTAAAGTCAGCGTGAAGGGAACTCCCGATTCGTCAGGGAATCTTGTAGCCAAAGAAGTTAGGTTCAGCAAAGACGATTTGCAAACCGCCAGCATGATTCAGGCCGGCTTGACACCTACTGAAGAAAAAGTAGCAGCGAACGCCCAGAACATTTCCGCAAACGCCGACAACATTTCGGCAAACAAAGAGAACATCGCCGTGAACTCGGCCAACATCGGCGCCAACAAAGCTCGGATCGCCGCCAACCAGGAGGACGTGAGCCGCCGGTTCTCGGAGCTGGCCGATTACGAAGTCAAGGATCAGGCTACGATTTACTTTAAGACCGGCGAGTCTTCGCTTGGAGCGGACGATAAGGCCGCCCTGGCTAAACTGGCAGCCGGAGCCACTAAGCTCTCCGGCTACATCGTTGAGGTTCAGGGATATGCTGATTCGACAGGAAACGCATCCACCAATCAGAGCTTGAGCAAAGATCGGGCGTATGCCGTGGTTAGTTATCTCATGCAGGACGGCAATGTTCCACCTCGCCACATCGTGTCTCCTGGAGCAATGGGCATCTCTAATCCAGTCGCGTCGAACGAAACCGCGCAAGGCAGATCGCAAAATCGCCGTGTTGAAGTTAAAGTCATGGTCAACAAGGGAGTCATGTCAGCCAGTCAGTAACTTGGCCAAACGGCTGGCATCTCTTTGAAGTCGCTCAGAGTCGCACAGGCGAGGGCGATTATTCAAGCTTGTGTAACCCGAAGAAGGGGGCCGCTGCAGCCTCTCGCTTTCGGGACATCTAGCCGGTACTTCTCACAAGGATCGAAGACCGGTAGAGGCGGCACGGAGTCGAATTAGTCAGGAACAAGAAACAGGAGGGCGCAGACATAGAGCGACGGAATTCGCGAGTCACCAATTTACTTTTTTCTATTCGACATATTGCGTGCCAATCCACTGACAGCAGACCTGTCTGCGAAGCTATTCGAAGGCCCAGCCTCACAGTCAAGGTGCAGAGTTCCCTGCTTTTTCCCTGCTGCTTCCCTGCTGCCGGGGTGTGTGAACGTGAAAAAAGGCAGGGTAAGTCCCATATTAAGAAATAGATAGACGTGAAATTCCCGTAAATCCCTGCACCGTTCCCTGCTGCAGCGTCGAAATCTGCTGATTTTGGGCAGAATCTGCAGAATTCGCCGTTTGCGGCCAGAAAATTCGCTGCAAAATTCCCTGCTGCAGGGAATTTTCGGTAGTCTTCCGTCCACTCAAAATTGCCCAGCGCACGCTTGCTGCTTGCCGATTCTCGTTTGAAATGGGGACTAGGATCCATCAACTCCCAAGATGAAACATCCTCCCGCACTCACGGAACGGTAAATCAGCACCGATCTATTACCGCAATTTTGCCAGATGTTCTTGAAGGCACCCTGACCTAGCTTAGGTCGCATGCTGCGATCCTTCGTTGCGATCCTCTGCACGATTGCGCTCCTAACAGGAGAGACGCCGGCGTATGTTTCGTCATCGATGCCGACGATGGCGTCCCCCATACAAAACCAGCCTGCCAGTATTCCTGCCGAGCAGTTGGATTCTCTTGTCGCGCCGATCGCTCTCTATCCAGACCCGCTGCTGGCACAGGTGCTGGCAGCATCCACGTATCCGCTCGAAATCATCCAGCTTCAGCAGTGGCTGAATAAAAACAAAAACCTCAAGGACAAAGCACTGGCCGACGCGGTGGCGAAACAATCATGGGATGCCAGCGTCCAGGCGCTCGCCGCTCTTCCCGATGTGGCAAACCGGCTGGCAAACGACATTCAGTGGACCACGGATCTGGGCAATGCGTTTCTTGCACAGCAAAACGACGTGATGGATGCCGTCCAGCGCATGCGGAAAAAGGCCCAGGACAGAGGTACGTTGAAATCCACTGAGCAACAGACGGTGGAAACCAGAGTCGTCGAGAAAAAACAAGTCATCATCGTCGAACAGGCGAACCCGCAAGTCGTATATGTGCCTTCCTATGATCCTTTTGTCGTCTGGGGTGCGCCGTACTACCCTTATCCACCTATCTACTATCCTCCTGCGGGATACTACGCGGCGGGGTTGGCGCTTTCCTTCGGAGTTGGGGTGATGATGGGGGCGTTCTGGAGTGGTGGTTGGGGTTGGGGCTGCGGTTGGGGCGGGAATAACGTTTACATCAACCACAACAATAACTTCAATCGCAACACCAACATTGGTGGTGGGAATCGCAACAACATAGCTGGTAACCGCCCGTCGCAGCTACCATCGGGCGATCGCGGAAGCTTAGGCGACCGCGGAAATCGTCCCTCGCAGCTACCCGCCGGTGAACGCGGAAATATCGGCAACGGCGGCAACCGTCCTTCCACGCTTCCCGCCGGTGGCGAGAGCGCAAGAAGCAACTGGCAGCACAATCCGCAACATCGCGGTGGCGCCCCATATCGGGACCGGGCTACGGCAGACCGATTTGGTGGTCTCTCGCGTGGTGACTCACTGGCTAAGCGCCAGACCAGTGCGAAGCAACAGCTTGGCCGGCAGGGCGGGAATGTATCCAGCTTTCGTTCTGGCGGTGCTGGCACCGGCAATCGCGCCGGTGGGGCCGGCCTGAGCAATCGCAGCGGCGGAGGCTTGGGAAATTCATCGTTGGGAGGCGGTCCCGATCGAATTGGAAGCCGTGATCTCTCCCGTAGTGGTGGCGGAAACCGCGATGCCTTCGGGGGCGGCACTCGAGGCTATAACGGTTCCAGTGCGCGCAGCAACAGCAGTCGTGGCTCTTCCAGTATGGGATCTCGAGGCGGCGGAGGTTTCGGAGGGGGCAGAGGCGGCGGCGGCGGGCGACGCAGATAGCTGGCGTAATGAATCCCAGAATAGGAATTACTGGAGCGACACAGAAATGAGATCAACCTCTGAGAAGGCAAATCTTTTTATTCTGGCTTGCATTACCATCGCTTGCGCGAGACTGTCGGTATTGGCCGTTTTCGCCGCTGCGCAGCAATCCGTCCCAAAAACGATCTCGGCAGCTGCTTCTTCAGTCTCACTCGCCGAAAAGTTTGGTACGCCACAGCAAGCTGCAGATGCGCTGGTGGCTGCGGCCGAGAAGTTCGAGGTCGATACGCTGACTAAGATCTTTGGCCCAGACGGCAAGGCCATCGTCTTGACCGGTGAAACGGCGCAAGACCGCCAACACGCCGCCGATTTCGCCGCTCAGGCCCGAGAGAAGGAAAGCATCTCAGTAGATCCGAAAAAGGGAACTCGCGCATTCCTTCTGGTTGGTAATGAGGATTGGCCTTTTCCCGTGCCTCTCGTGAAAAAGGAAGGACAATGGTTCTTCGACGCCAAGGCTGGGCGCCAAGAACTTCTGTATCGCCGCATCGGAGCCAATGAACTGGACGCAATTCAGCTTTGCCACGGCTACGTGGAAGCCCAGCAAGCTTATGCCCTGCAGAAGCGAGAAGGTTACGATGTGAATCAATACGCTCAGCGCATCGTTAGCGCTCCAGGCAAACAGGATGGCTTAGCCTGGCAAAATTCCGACGGCACCTGGGGCGGTCCAGTGGGCAATAAAATTGCGAGCGCAATTGAGCAGGGCTATACGCCTGGTTCGGAGTACCACGGCTACTACTTCAAAATCCTGAAGGGACAAGGTCCGGCCGCACCGCTCGGCCAGATGGATTTCGTTGTAAAGGGCGTCATGATCGGGGGCTTCGCCCTCGTAGCTGCGCCGGCACAGTACGCCGCAACAGGAGTGAGAACTTTCATCGTAAGTGACGACGGCGTCGTGTACGAGAAGGATCTTGGGCCGAATACCCTCGATCAATTCAAGAGAATGGAACTCTTCAATCCAGACAAATCCTGGATGCCAGTTAAGGAGGACCAGGAGCAAAGCGTTTCTCAATCGATGTCATCCGTATCCCAGTCTGGGAATTGAGAGTCCCTCTCCCACCAAGGTACAGTCTCAGTTCTACAACTTTAACAGCACCTTTTCGATTGTCCTACTCACAAAACCGCGACAATTACCTGCTCCAGAGCAACGATGCGAGCAATGTTCTCTGCTAGGTTGAGAGAATATCTTTCAGCATTGCATTGCTTTCTGGAGTAAACGTTGCGGTTTCGAGGCGGTCTTTTCTTAACGTTAGCGTCAATCGCTTCTTTTTTCGGTGTAACCTCTCGGGCATTGGACAACGCGTCTGCGTCCGCAGTCCCGTATAGCCTGCACCTGCTTAACACTCACACCGGCCAACGGCTCGACATCGTGTACCGTCACGGGGACTCATACGATGTTGATGCCCTCGCGCAGTTGAATCAGTATTTGCGCGACCGCCGGACCGGCACGGTTCACAAATACGATCCGCGGGTTTTTGATCTCTTACACGACTTGACCGCCGCCCTTGGGCGTCCAGGCGCTGAGATCGATGTCTTGTGTGGCTACCGGACACCGTGGAGCAACGAATATCTCAGGACGCACGGCCACGGTGTGGCACGGCACAGCCTGCATATGCAGGCGATGGCGATCGATATCCGTGTGCCCAGCGTACGCACTTCCGAACTTCGCGATACTGCTCTGTCGCTGCGTCGCGGCGGCGTCGGCTACTATGCAACATCGGATTTTGTCCATGTAGACGTAGGCCCCGTACGGCGCTGGTAGATTTCCTTCCCGTTATGGATACGGATACCCTTTTGCCAATGCCTGGGCTAGTTTGGCGTCGTGTCCGTAAATGTCGTCGTAAAAGTGGACTTCGTTGTTCTCGTAGGCAAGCGCAGTTCCGTAAACGATAAACACGGGCACTCGCTGAGTCAGGTTCACGGTCACGTTGTCACCTCCGCTCTTCATTCCCTCTTGAACGCGATCGAGCGTCCATCCGGCATTGTTGCGCAGTACCCAGGCGGCAAGCTCTGCGGGCTTTTCCACACGAATGCAGCCGTGACTGAAATCGCGGCGTGTGCGCGCGAACAACTCGGGCGCCGGCGTGCTGTGCAGATACACGTTGTACTCATTCGGGAACATAAGCTTGACCAAGCCGAGCGCATTGCTTGAGCCCGGTTTTTGCCTCACCGCCAGCTTACCTGCCTGAAGCTGCGCGAGAATATCATCGGAAATCGTTCCGGATGTGACGACTTTGCCATCAGACGTAGTGACCTCGTAGTTCTTCTTTGCAATGTAGCCCCGATCGCGCTTGATGGCCGGAACGATTTCGCCGCGGAGAATGCTCGGCGGAACGTTCCAATATGGACGCAGCACGACAAAGGTCATGTCGCGGCTGAAAACAGGTGTTTGAGTACGCAGTGCCCTTCCCACCACAACACGCATATCAAAACTGACTTTGTTCTTATCGTCCACGGCGCGCAGGCGAAAGTCGGGAACGTTAACGATAATGGGAGGCGCGGAGAACTCGCTAGGCAACCAACGCCAGCGCTCGAGCGTGAGCTGTAATTGCCGAACCCGATCGGACAGAGGCACATTCAGTTGTTTTACCGTGGCCGGCCCGAGGCGGCCGTCGGCATCGAGCCCATGACGCCGTTGAAAGCGTTTCACTGCCTCGGCCAAGGTGGCGTCATACACCTGAGAATCTTGGGGATCAGCCTCGGGCGACAGGTCGCCGATGTTACGTAGAAGTCGCGAAAGTCGCGGCACGCCAGCATATTGCTGACCAGGCTCGATCGGCTTCGCTGGAATGGGAAGCTTTTCGCCATCATCATCGCGCGCCAATTCCACATATCTCGCTAGAGCCTGTTCGGTGCGACGATAGCCTGGGAACGGGGGCTCCACAGTATCCAACAATGCAGGTATGTCGGTCGCAGTCAATAATCGCTCCCGGATAAAGTGGGCCAAGTCGTATTTCTTGTGGTCAACGTCCAAGCCGAAGTTGAAGTGCCGCGGATTGATTCGGCCGATGTGAAGATCAGAGACGTAGCGCATCGTGCTGACACTGAGCGCGACATCAAAAACTGCAGGATCGGCATCGGGACCTTTCAACGCCTGCAGGCGACCATCCCAGCGCGAAGCATCGTAGTCTTCGGGTTCCAATCCGTTTTGGGAGGCGTTACGAAAGCGTTCGATCATCACGAGAGCTTGAGGCGTTGGCGCATTTCCCTGAAGCCACGCTGGAGCATAGCCGGCTGGTTCATAGAACTTCCGCAGCCAAACCTGATAATCGCTGAAGTTCGGCCAGCGCATGCCATCGAGGTTTCCGGCTGTGATGATGCTCTGAGTTCGTGATGACGGCTGCGCCATCGCGAGGCAGCTCAACGCGATCGCAATAACGTGCTGAGCACTCTTCCGCAATGAAATTTGCATATTGGCGAACGCTCGTCGAAGGACGAGATAGTCCTCCAGAGTGCGCGGAAGCAAGTTATCGCGGCTCACCTCGGCATTGATACTGACAACTTTTATAGTCGAGATGAAAGGCGCTCTCAGGCCCTGTTTTTTTCTCTAATGACGCGGAGAACGCTTCCGGTTTAGGATTCTGGGCTCTTCAGCGGAATAGTAGCTTCGATTCTTGTACCACTCATTGGTCCGGAAGCGAGGGTAAATGTCCCACCAACCAACACAACGCGTTCGCGCATGCTCTCTAATCCCAGCGCAACGGCATGCCCACGCTCCTTAGCGATTCCAACTCCGTCATCCGCTATATACAACGAGAGCCATTCGCCCCGTCCAAGTAAACGAATAGCCACTTTGTGAGCATGGCTGTGGCGGGCAACGTTATGCAGGGCCTCTTGAGTCACTCGATAGAGACAAAGTGAGAGCTGCGGATCAATGCAGGTGGGAACGTTTTCTTCAGTGAAAACAACGTCAACGGAGGCTTCCTTCCTAACAGTGTCGCAGAGATTCCGGAGCGCGGGTACCAGGCCCAAAAACTCAAGTTGGACAGAGTGCAGCTTGTGCGAAATGGTGCGCGCGGCATCCGAAGCATCGGAGGCTTGACGGTAAAGCTTGTCCAGTAGTGGCTTCAACGGCTCGGCAGACTGGCCTCTGACTTGATCAAGCTCCAGCTGAAGAAGAGTTAGTTGCTGTCCGATATCGTCATGCAGCTCTCGCGCGATCCGGCGCCGCTCCTGTTCTTGTGCGTCGATGAGCCGCCTCCTACTCTGACGCAATGATTCGGTCACAGCCC
>Ga0207110_10263_pt1 | contig 12381 bp, 7 predicted proteins | sample Alteio_BWMinHeat_74_FD_153582 | JGI IMG/M metagenome (GOLD analysis project Ga0207110, IMG submission 153582) | Enriched cells from forest soil in Barre Woods Harvard Forest LTER site, Petersham, Massachusetts, United States -... | ecosystem: Environmental > Terrestrial > Soil > Temperate forest >...
GGTTGTAAGCCATGACTATGACCGTCCGATTCATCACGAAAGGAGCACCACGGTGCCAAAGTCGAAACCAAAACCAAGAGAAATGAAGAAAGCCAAGAAGCAAAAGCAAACCATGCTGGAAGTCGAGAAGCCACGTGAGGGAAGCAAGAAAACGGTAATCCTGGAAATGCTGAAACGCCCAGCTGGAGCCACTTTGCAGGATTTAATGTCCGCCACGGGCTGGCAGCCGCACAGCGTACGGGGATTTCTCAGCGCAGCGGTCAGCAAGAAACTCGGGCTGCCGCTGTCATCGGAAAAGCAAGACGATGGGCAACGGCTTTACCGCATCTCATGATTTCAAAATGCCGAATCACCGACTGGGTCCTGGGTCCCCTTGTTAGGCCCTCGGTCCTGACCACGTCCTGTTTATGCCTGTTATAGAAATGCTTGCTGCGATCCATCCCATTCATATACAATCACATAGCACAATCGCGAGTTGGGTTATGCCTGTTTGAAGCCTGCTTATCAGGCATAATCGCTTGTAAGTCATTGATTCCACGTCCAACTTTTTAGCCTGTTTTCACTGTTTCAACCACTGTTCTGAGTGAATCAGGTCCACCTTGACACGGTAGAGGTCTGGGGTTCGAGTCCCCACGCGCCTACCATTTTACATTCAAAGACTTACAGCCGACTGCGATTGGATGATCTCGGGGTCCTGATTATCGAACAGGCTGGATGCAGCGCATCTATTCCGTTGGAACTGTATGGCCATAGCCGAGACTCGGACCGTGTACAGAGCCGCCGGTTGCTGCGGCGCACACTATAGCAGTTATGTCGTGGTCCACAAAGATTCGCCAGTGGAACACCTCGAAGCCATATCCTGTAACGTCAGGCGGAATGTTCGAGCCCGATTGAGTTTTGGTAGGGACAGATCGCCTTCTAGTGGATCAGATTCGAAAAGGCGGGCACCCCAAAAATCTGGGCTGGGATGAGGCGCCCGCCTCGTAACGGGGATAATAGAGATACGGTATGGAGAGCGAAAGGGTTTCAGGATTCCAAAATTGGAGATTTGCTTGCCGCAAAACTCGTGTCGATATTCCCGTTGTAGGTCGCCAAAAGTCCATCGTGCAAGAGACTGGGAGATAATCCATCTCCTCGTCTTTTTGCGGCAGAGGATCTGTCGCGATCCGAGCCGGAAACCGCCGCACTAACCGTGTCGCCAAACTGTCCGTTTCCAATCGCGATAACGAAACTTTCGGCGCGGGCGCAGAAACTGCGCCATGATCCTTACGGACTTCGGATGTCGTTCCGGAAGCATCTCAGGCGACTTGCCGCTCATATCGGTGGTGTAAACCGCCGACCTCTGGAATGGCAATGATGGTTCCTATGCACATCGATTCGCGGTGGTTCGGCGTATCCTTTTCCAGTGCGAGGTGTGTCCGCGACCGGTGATAGTAGGCAAAGTAGTCTTTCAGAATTCTGCTGAGGTGCCGTTGACCCAATACCACAACGTGATTCAGACACTCACGGCGAATGGAACCGATCAGCCGCTCGACGAATCCATTCTGCCAGGGACTTTGCGGCGCGGTCCTGACTTCCTTGACCTGCAGCGCCTGCAACTGAAGCTGAAACGCATGACCATAGATTCCATCCCGATCACGAATCAGATATCGCGGAGTATCTCGTTCGGCAAAAGCTTCCACGATCTGTCGGGCGGTCCATTCGGCTGTCGGATGATCAGTGATTCCGAAACGAAGCACGCGGCGGCGTCTGTGCTCCAGCACGAGAAAGACGAACAGCACGCGGAAGCTCCACGGTGGGCACCGTGAAGAAATCAATCGAGACGATCTCGTCAATGTGGTTATTCAGGAATGTCTTCCAGGTCTGGGAAGGCGGACGTTGGACCGTGCGGAGGATGCGAGAAACGGTTCGTTCCGAGATGGTAATGCCGAGTTTGAGCAACTCGCCATGGATGCGCGGCGCACGCCACAATGGATTTTCAGTGGCCATCCGGCGAACCAGATTACGGATTTCCATGCTCGTTCCGGGGCGGCCCGCTTTCCGGCTCGCCGACAACCGCGCCCAATACCTACGGAAGCAGGCCCGATGCCAACGAACCACGGTATCAGGATGAACAACCACCAAAGCTTGCCGCCAGCCCTTCCAAGCACGAGAGAGCACAACCCAAAACCAACGATCACGCGGCGCCAGCTTTGGGCGTTTGCTGTTGCGTTTGTAGATGGCCAACTGTTGACGTAGTGCAAGATTTTCAAGGATAACCGTCCGATGGCCCCCCAGCAGCAAAAAGAGCAGGCGAAAACAGTGCAGAAACGTTGCTAGCATAGTTCGCCGATTGTGCCGCTATGTGAATGGAAAATCAACCAGTTCGTTCCCACAGAATTTTGGCGAAGGACACCTCCCAATCCTACTGGTGTTTCCGCTACTGGCACGATGAGTTGCTCCACGACGGCTCCATCAAAACCATCCCGCAGCTTCATCGCCTTGGCCCCAGCCGCGGGACAGGGGCGATCACCAGAGTTCAGGCCGAGGCTGAACGGAATCGCTTCCTGCAGCAGCTAACGTCCTCCTCCGATGCCCTTCCCTTCCCCGCCGATCCGGCGCGGATTGGCACGATCCTTTTTGGCAGGCTTGCTCGTGTGTGGGAATGGGATTACGTCCAGCGGGTGGTCGGCGGAAGGCCTCTGGTGGCGGCATCCACCCGGGAGAAGTATCAGAACCACGTCCATAATCACATCCTACCTCGCTGGGCCAGCACACCCATTGGCGAGTTCCGGGCCAAGCAGGTGCTCGACTGGCTGCAGCAGGAGTCGGGATCGTGGTATATGATGACCGACCTCAGGAACATCATGAGCGGCATCTTCACCAAAGCCCAGGAATGGGAACTGCTCCCCGATACGTTTGCCAACCCGATTTCGAGAGTGAAGCTGCCCAAGAAGTGGCAGGTGTACGAGAAGCGCATCCTGACGGAAGAGGAAACGGTGCGGGTGCTGGCCCGGATCGCAGACCCCCATCGGCTGGTCTGCGAGATCTGCGTGGCCACTGGCGCTCGCATCTCGGAGGTCACCGGGCTGCAGATCAAACACGTGTCGCTCCAGAACGGGTATCTGCGGATCGAGCAGCGGCACTGGCGCGGCGATATCGACAGTCCCAAGACGGAACGGAGCAAACGGACGCTGACGCTGGGCAATCTGGCGGGACGGCTGAAGGGGTGGATCGAGTCGCTGGCGAACGCCAGTCCAGAGACCTGGGTGTTTCCGCAGCCCGACATTCGCAAGCCGATGTGGGATTCCGGCGTAAGGGCGGCGCTGAAGGAGGCGGCTGCTGCGGAGAAGTGCGATTTCCCGGGTTTTGGCCTGCACTCCTTGCGTCGGGCCAATATCACCTGGCGGCAGGAGGTGGGGGGATCGAGCATCGAGGCCTCGCGCATCGCCGGCCACGCCAGCACCAAGATCACCGAAGAGTACACCATCGTGCAGTTGAAGCGGCAGGAAGAACTGACCCTCCGGATTCAACAGAAGCTCGATCAAGTGGCGGTGCCGAGCGCATCGGAGGGTCGGAATGGCCTTGCATTCTGTTCGGTGGTGAGTGATCCATGGGACCGTCCGATTCAACAGCAAAGGAGAACGACGGTGCCTAAGACGAACTCAAGGAATAAGCGACCACAAAAGATGCGAACTTTTGCGAAAATTGCGGTCCCACAGGTGGGAAGCAAAAAAGCAGTAATCCTGGAAATGCTGAAGCGTCCGGCGGGCGTAACGCTGCCAGATCTCATGAACGCCACCGGATGGCAGGCACACAGCGTACGGGGATTCCTCAGCGCTGCTGTGGGAAAGAAAATGGGGCTGCAAGTAGAATCCGAAAAACAAGAAGATGGCCAACGCCGCTACCGCATCTTATGAATTCCGAACGGGAGGACCGGGGGTTTTACATAGCCCTCGGTCCTGACCAACGCCTGTTTTATGCCCTGTTATTAAAATGCTTGCTGCGATCATCCCCTTCATATACAATCACATAGCACAATCGCAAGTTGGGTTATGCCTGTTTTAAGCCTGTTTATCAGGCATAATCGCTCGTAAGTCATTGATTCCACGTCCAACTTTTAAGCCTGTTTTCACTGTTTCAACCACTGTTCTGAGTGAATCAGGTCCACCTTGACACGGTAGAGGTCTGGGGTTCGAGTCCCCACGCGCCTACCATTTTCAATTCAAAGACTTACAGCCGATTATGATTTGGTGATTTCATGGTCCTGATTATCGAACAGGCTCGATGCACCGCATCATCTTTTTTTCCCAGTTCGACGCGAGAGGCTTACCCAGCACCCCAGCCGAGCACTTAGGGATGCGTCAGGCCGTTCGCGGCATTCTCGACGCCGGGCCTTCTGGACCAATAATTGCCCTGGAATTTGGTGAGCGTTGCAATCAATCCTTCGATGGATCGAATTGTCCCGTGGAAGACACGCTGTCGCGCGCGCTCGAACACGGTAGAATAAATAGAGCCATGGGAAATTGATGGGAGCAAGCCTATGTGCACGATTCGCAACATCTGTGTGATTCTGTTGTTGTCTCTCTCTCCCGCAAGCGTTTGGGCACAAACCATTTCCGAGCCGGAGCCAACCAGCGCGGAGCATTCAAAACTAGTCCAGCAGCCATCGCCAAGTACAGAGGCTCCCGGATCGTTCCAGAGCAGACCGCAAACGATCCCGCAGACCGCGCCTACTGCCCCGCCCGACAAAAGTCCGGATGACACCTCGTACGGCAAACAAACCAAGCGTATCTTCGGAGTGGCTCCGAATTTTGCCGCCGTGAATGCCGGTGAGAGCCTTCCGCCGTTGTCGGCCAAGGGAAAGTTCAAGCTCGCAAGCGAGGACAGCTTCGATTACAGTGCCTTCGTCTGGGTTGGAATCCTATCCGTGCAAAACATGGGATTGAGAGCCTATCCCGAGTTTGGCCACGGAATGGCGGGTTATAGCCGCTATTATTGGCATGAGTTCGTCGATTCAGTTTCGGGAACCTACTTCACGGAAGCGATCATACCCTCGATCAGGCACCAAGACCCGCGCTATTACACCATGGGCCAAGGTGGATTTTTCCGGCGAATGGGCTATGCTTTGTCTCGTGTGGCCGTGACCAGAACGGATTCGGGAGGCACCAGCTTCAACCTTTCCGAAATAGGCGGCAACGCGATCGAAGCGGGCTTGGCCAATCTCTATTACCCGTCAGAGGAACGCGGGCCGAGGAAAACCTTGGAGAACTGGGGAGCGCAGATGGAATCGGCGGCGCTCAATAACATCTTCAAGGAATTCTGGCCGGATATCCGCAAACACGTGCTGCGGCCGAAATAGGCCGGCGCATTTTGCTCGTAAGTGCGTCACAACCGTAAAGGTTCCCCATCCCTTTGGTCCCCGCAGGGCGACGGCCCCTGCATTCGTTGTTCAAAAAATATTCCATCCTGTCGGATTGTTCTCGCCTCCAGCGGTGGAATGGTTTTCTGAACACAAGGTTCCTTCGTGGTCTTCAAGTCGAGTTTCGACCCAAGGCGAAACAATGATTCGTCCAGGCGGGAGTATTCCGATGCGACGAGTCCGCGCGGTCCTTGAATTGAAGGCGCCCGACCAACTTCCCCCACGCCGCGGATCATTGCTAATGGGGTTCTCAACTCATGAGAAGCATCGGACGTGAAACGGCGAAGCTGCTCGAACGCATGTTCAAGCCGAGCCAGCATACTGTTGAATGCTCGTGCCAATTGTCCAAGCTCATCTCCAGTATCGTCATTTGGCAAACGTTCATTTAGTCTGTCAGCCGTAATTTGCGAGCAAAGCAAGTGGTGCTTCCGTCATCCGCTGTTGTTAAGCAGCAGACGAAAGTCTCCAATCGAGGGAGGCTGAGTTGCATCGCCGAGTTCAGACGCGGGTCCCGGCCTAGGATTCTGACTCCGTGGCGCGAATTATCACATCGCCCGCCGCTTCCGGTTGCAGCGGTTTGCCCGGAAGGGGAACCCACCGAAGCCCGATGGCCATCAACCCGGAGACGAACGCCAGCGCTGCGCTGCCGTAAAACGCAGCTGACCAACTGCCAAACCGCTCGTAGAGTAAAGCGGCGAGGCCGCCTCCGATGATTGACGCCACGCCCTTGGCGGTATAGAGAAAACTGTAATTAGAAGTGGCGTTTCGGCTGCCGAAGTAATCCCCGAGCATGCACGGAAAGAGGGAGAATACCTCGCCCCATGTAAAGAAGGTCAACACGAGAGTAACCGTGAACAAGGTGCCGGACATTCGCCCCACCGTAATTACGGCCAGCAGGCAGGCGGCCTGCAGCAGGAATGCGACGAACATCGCGGTCTCGCGGCCGGTCCGATCCGAGAGCCATCCCCAAAAGACCCGGCTCGTACCGTTAGCGATTGGGCTCAGCGCTGTTGCGGCGGTTAGGGCAGCGGCACTCAATCCCCACGACACTGCGACCGGGCCTGCCTGAGCGGTGACCAGCAAGCCACCGGTCGCCATCGCCACAAACATCGCATAAAGCATGTAGAACTGCGGAGTCCTCAACATCTCCGCAGTCGTAAATTGCTCAGCATTGCGGCGAACCTTCGGATTCGCTGCTCCTTTGGGGGCATTCTTCGCAAATTCGGAGCCCGGATGTCTCAGGAACTGCGCCACTACCAGGATGACGATCCCTTGAAAGATTCCCGTCCACAGAAATGCGGTGTGATAACTGTGGTGTTTGATTAGCGTCGCAATTGCCGGAATAAACAGCGCTGTCCCGCCACCGAAACCAGCAGCCATGATTCCGGAGGCGAGTCCGCGCCGGTCCGGAAACCACTTCAGAGCGGAACCGATCGAACCACTGTATACGAAGGCCGCGCCGACACCGGCCAGGCAATAATAGACATACAGCTCGGCCAGCGTGCGCGCAGATCCCATCAAAGACCAGCCTCCGCCGCAAAGCACGCCGGCAATTGTAATGAAAAGCCGGGGACCGATCTTGTCGATCAACCAGCCTTCGAGCGGCTGAACCCAGGTCTGGAAGAGAATGAAAAGCGTGAAGGCCCACTGGATTTGCGGCAGCGTCCATCCTGTCGCTGCCTGCATCGGCTTCACAAACAAAGTCCAACCGTATTGCAGATTGGCGATCATTACCATTGCCACCAACGATCCGGCTAGTTGTAACCATCGATTCTTCATGTCGTCTTACTCGGGCGTTGCGCCAGCAGTTTCGTACGCGCATAGACGGCTCGCGTGCTGGTCATTGAGGTTCTCCGTTCCTTGTAGCTCCGCTCGAAACCGTTCCCTTCCGGCCCACAAGGGTGATTCCTTAGCGCGGCCCGATGCTTGGCTTGGCGCACAATAAATCAACGAGTCGAACTGCTTCGGGCGAGAAGCGCAGTGAGCTCTTTTTGTTCGACTGTGTTACCGCCACACCGATCCAGAAACTCCTTCAACCAGCGCTTCCCATCGCTGTTCGTCCCGGTAGCAATTTCTTTCAGAGGAGCCAGGGCATACTTTAGGAACTCTTCGCAGGCAGGTCCCTTGTCGCTATACAAAGCGAGAACGCCTGCCGAAGTTAAGCTCGAACTTTTCGTATCAATTGTGAACCGGCCTTCGGGGGTGCGGCCATACACCACTTTGTCTGATCTGTGACCCAGCCCCAGAAGGTCCGGCTCCAGGGGAGGATTGCGATAGCCGGAGAAATCGAGTCTGTAAGAAAGGGTAATCGATGGAACCGGCTTTTCTTCTGTAGAAATAGTCGTGGCCTCGAAATCGCGAATGAACGAACGTTCGCTCCCCTCGTAATGCCCCTTCGTTGTATACGACAGGACTGGATCAAAGTCTGGACCGGTTAGATCCCTCCAATTTTCAATCTCACTGGCAACGCCCGTTCCGGATATACCTTGCTCGTTCATTACCAGATAAGGCCTTTTCCCTAGCGTCACGATCCTGTGCTCCAGCTCCCAATATCGAACGAACTGATGGAAGTGACCGGCAAAGCGCCACTGAGGTAATCCATCCGGCTGCGATTCGGGAATGAAAACGAGATAAGTCTCATTCATCGGTAGGGCGGTCAAGCACACGACCGTCCGAGGAGGGTCCATTATCGTGATTAGTTCCGAGGAACAGTTGTGCCTCTCCTGATCTCCTTCACAGTCCAGCCCAATTCCGTCTTTAATGTTGAGAGCCTTCGCAAGAGGTCCCCAATCAAAGTTGAAATGGGTTTCGACAAAACGCTGAATGTCGTAGGGGGAACGCGCCGCTTGGACCAACTCGGGATCTGAAGGGAAATCGTCGAGAGGAGCCTTCAAGGAGACTGTCGTGATGGTCCCATCAGCAGAAACCTTACGCATCGGATTACGATTGCCATCCGAAATGTAGAGACTGCCCGAGGGATCAACAGCAACGACGTGCGGAAGCGCCAATTGTGCGCTCGTTGCTGTACCCTCATCGCCCGAATACCCCTGACTCCCGTTCCCCGCAACCGTCGTGATTATCCCGTCTGAGGAGACCTTGCGAATGCGGAAATTATTTGAATCAGCGATGTAAAGATTACCTACCTTGTCAATTGCTAAGCCACCGGCGAATGCTATTTGCGCATTTGTTGCGGCGCCGCCATCGCCTGAGTAGCCGAACTTCCCATTTCCAACAATGGTTGTGATAACGCCATCGACAGAAACCTTGCGAATCCGAACCCCCTCTGAAAAATAGAGGTTCCCCTTATCGTCGGCGACCATCCCTCCCCAAGGCGAAATGCGCGCTTCCGTAGCTGGCCTGCCGTCGTCTGTGGAACCGATTACGCCGGTGCCAGCCACAGTGGTGATGATTCCGCCGGAGGAAACCTTGTGAATCCGGTAATCCAGCAATCCTGTGAAGTAAACGTTGCCCGCGCCATCGACTGTCACGATCGTTGGGCTACGGATTGGCGTGACCGTTGCAATCCTGCCGTCTGCGAAGAGTGCTGAATTAGGACTCGGCGGCGTACCGGTGCCAGCGATGGTTGCGATCAATCCGTCAGGCGAGACCTTGCGAATCCGGTAGTTCATCGTGTCGGCAATGTACAGGTTCCCTTTACCATCGACAGCTACAGCAGAGGGAGACCTGAGTTGCGCATCCGCTGCCAGTCCGCCATCGCCCGCGTATCCATACTGCGAGTTCCCCGCTATTCGCGTCTCGACTCCGTTCTGGTCAAGCTTGAAAATGCAATTTTTACCGGTGAAATAAAGGTTTCCTGCTGAGTCCGCTGCGAGCCCTTCAGGGGAAGGCGAAATCGCAACCTGTTGCGCGCGCGCGCCAGCCCCACTCATCAGGACAAATATCATTACAAATTGAAGGCGCATTTGCTTCCTCTACTCTAATCCGAGGCAAACCGTTCCTTTTTAGCACGGCCTTGCCTTTATTGGCCGGATGAAGCGATCCTCCTGTCCTTAATCAACCATTCTTGTTTCTCAGCGGCCATCGCGTTCATTGCGAGCCCAGTGGGCTGCCACGTTGCACCGCTATCCCGACTCAAGAAAAGCCCAGCTCCGTTGGTGCCAGCATAAACCGCTCCAGGCGTGGCCGGATTAAACGCGAAGGATACGACGGAAACCGCAGAAGGCAAGCCGGAACTGGCGGCGGCCCAAGTGGCGGCTCCATCAGAACTCCTGTAAATGCCGCCCGCGACTCCAGCGTAAAGCATGCCGGTGGAGGGATCCATTCCCAGAGCGGAAACACTTCTGCTCCCAGCCAGGCCATTGTTGACGGCCGTCCAACTCGTGGCCCCGTTGGTTCTCATGTAAACCCCGGCAGACGTCCCGGCATAAACCGTTCCCGAATTTGCCAAAACCGCGAGCGCCCCTGAAACGGGCAATCCGGCGCCTTGAGCGGACCAGGTAGCTCCCCCATCGGTGCTGGCGAAGAAACCGCCCGCCGTATTGCCCACAGCAACATAAACCTTAGACGGGTTGCTTGGATCAAGGCCCAAGGCGGTCACGAAGCTGGAATTGGGAAGACCATTATTGATGGGCGTCCAGTCGGCTCCTCCATCCGTACTCTTAAATACGCCAAATCCGTTTGTCCCTCCATAAAGAGTGCTCGTTTGCGTAGGATCAATGATGAGGGAAAAAAATGTGTAACCTTCGGGGGGAAGGCCGCCGTTCCCATCTAGAGTCCAGCTTACACCTCCATTGCCGCTCTCATAAAAGCCGAACGTAGCCCCGACTCCGGCATAGAGCATCCCTGGATTCGTGGGGTCGAGCAAAATGGTTTGCGCGGAGGGGAGGCCAGAGTTGGCTCCTGCCCAACTATTGCCACCATCCGCGCTTTTGTATACTCCGCTGCCATTTCCAACATAAACGTTGACCGGGTTGGAAGGATCAATAATCACCAAGCGAACCGACATCGCCGCCAGCCCTTTGTTGGCCATGTTCCAGCTTGCTCCCGAGTCGACGCTCGCAAAGACGCCATCCGCGGCGGTCCCGGCGTACAGGATCGAAGGGTCGGCCGGCGCGAGAGCGAGGGAGGTAACCCCAACCGTCGTCAGCCCGGAGTTAAGGCTCAGTCCGGAGTTTGCGACAATCCAACTTATTCCTCCGTCCATACTTTTAAGAAGCCCCGTGGGCGCAGGAACCGCTAAATACAACACCGACGGGTTAGTGGGATTTATGGTTAGCGCACCCTGTGCGAAAAGACTGAACCCCAACTGCGAAACGGTCGGAATGCCCCCTCCAACCGGCATCCAACTGGCGCCGCCGTTGGTGGTCTTGAACATCCCATCCACGCTACCCCTCAATAGCAAATTGCCGGGACCTAATCGAATAAATCCAGTTGTCGCAGTTGCGTATAGCGTCCCAGGGTTTGCGGGATCGGCGGCCATGAATTCTACGTCAGTGTTCTGAGCGCTGAAATTAATCGACACCCAACTCTTGCCGCCATCCGTACTTTTGTAAACTCCCCCTGGAACGGTCCCAGCATACAGAGTTCCCGCCGAATCAATTACCAGGGTCAGCACGAAGTTATTCTGTGAACCTACAGCGGCGGTGGCGGTCCATGTGTTCCCGCCATCATCGCTCCGGACAACGCTACCCAACCCCGATGTAACTCCCACCCTGACGGGAGCCGCGACAGCATAGAGCCTTTTCGCTTGGGACGGATCAACGACGACCGGATGAACCTGCGCCGGTTGGCCGGACGCGCCAGTGGGAAGGCCTACGTTCGCCGGGTGCCATGTGACCGCCCCGTCGCTACTCTTGAAAAAACCGAATACGGTTCCGGCATAGACAACGCTCGTGGTAAATGGATCGGTCGCCAGCGAGAGAACGTTTGCGGTGATTCCCGTTCCCGACGTTGTCCAACTTGCTCCTCCATCAGAACTCTTAAAGACTCTGAAGCTACCACTCGCGGCATACACAAGATGGCTATTTTGTGGATCCACACTCAAAGCCGTGATATCTCCGCCAGGGGGGCCACCGCCCTGCTGCAAAACGGGCCCGGAGGACGAGATTGCAATCGTCACTTGATTGCTGGTCGTCCCTCCGATGCTCACAGTCAGCGGGATGGCACTCCCGGTTGGCGTGTTGAGCGGAACCGACACGTTGATTTGGTAGAGTCCCAAAAAGCCCGGCGCCAACCCGGAAAAAGCCACCGTGGCAGGAACCTGGCCGATCATCACGATCGGAGTCGCGGTCGTATTATTAGCAGGACTGCCGGAGACGGCCCCACCCGTGAAAGCTGGCGGAATAACAGGACCCAGGCCAGTGCAGAAAATCGATATGAATTGTCCTTGCGCTGCCGGGGCGGAGCCCGGGACCGCTCCGGCGGAAGCGGCGAGCGAGGATGTGTTCGCGATCAGGACTGCGCCTTGACCGAAAGAGCCCACCTCGAAGACTCCAGGTGCGTAAGACGCGAGGCTGACGGTTATCGGATTGCTCGTCTGGCCCTTGACGGTTACTGTGATTGAGGCTTGTGACTGCCCGCTCAATTCCCACGGAACCTGAAAATTGATCTGTTGCTGCGAAACGGCAAACAGGGGGGAGGTAATACCGTTCACCTGAACTGTAACAGCATCGGTGGAGGAGCCGAAATTGTTGCCGAAAACCGAAGCGATACTTCCGGGAGCTATCGGCGCGCCAGCCGCGAAGCTCGCTCCGTTTACAATTCCCCCGGTATTGATCTGCGGTTGCTGCGCATAGGACTTTTCCGCCAAGAAGCCAAGCGCAATGATAGCAAAGCCTGTGGCCAGCCAGCTCTTCATCAAGTTTTTCAGCGAAAATTTCCGTTTTGATCTGATGGCAGGAGGATTATACCGGCGGCAGCCTTCATCGTAGCCGCATTTTTTAAGAGTCCTAATCACGCTAGACATCCGCATGAATAAACCGGAAGTTGCAAACGCCCCACGATGCATGGTCGGGTAGACC
>Ga0207110_10265_pt1 | contig 12275 bp, 16 predicted proteins | sample Alteio_BWMinHeat_74_FD_153582 | JGI IMG/M metagenome (GOLD analysis project Ga0207110, IMG submission 153582) | Enriched cells from forest soil in Barre Woods Harvard Forest LTER site, Petersham, Massachusetts, United States -... | ecosystem: Environmental > Terrestrial > Soil > Temperate forest >...
TCTCAGGACGGCGCCATGCACGGAGCTGGCGACGCAATGGTTCTTTACTTCGGTGCTACCAAGGATTCACGTCATATTCGTGCAGCACTCTCCCACATTGAATCGGCGGAGTACCTGAAAAACATCGGGATCGAAGAGGAAAGCTATCTTGCGCAGACCTTCTATCGCTATGGCGAGAATAACGCTGCGTATGAACGCATTATGGATCTTACTCGCCCCGATAAAGACAGGCGCGATTATCCAGAGGTTTCCTTCTCAGTTATTGGCGCTATTGTGACGGGAATGATGGGCATCGAAGTGGTTGATGGCGGCAATCCAGAGCGTCCACTTCTCCATTCCATCGCGCGGCTGCCAAAGAACTCCGATAGCGCAACCTTAACGGGCGTTCGCATACGAGAGAATCTAGTAGATCTGCAACACGTGGGGGATCGAAGAAGTATCCTGACCAATCGCTCAGGACCAACATTTCATTGGCAAGCGAGTTTCTCGGGTAAAGTTCCGTTCTTGATAGTGAACGGTCATCCAGTTCGCTCCAAGATATCTTCGACTGCAGCACAAGCCCCGGTCAGTTGGATCATCACGAAAGTTGCCTCTGGAGCCACCGTCGTTGTAAGCCGACCTTGAGTAGCATGCGCGTACTGATCACGGATGTTGCAAAACGCGTGACCTCAGTCGCGAACCGGTTTGGAGATGTCTAATCTATCGAGACTTTTCTCAACAATGTGAAGTCGCCGAGTATTTTCCCCACTCCCAGCCCAACGCTGCAAAGCGGGTCGTCTGCGATGGAAACCGGTAGTCCGGTCTCCTCTCGAATGCGCTGATCCAGGTTCTCCAGCAACGCCCCACCTCCTGTGAGGAGGATGCCACGATCGCTGATGTCCGCCGAAAGCTCGGGTGGAGTCCGCTCTAACGCGGCGCGAATCGCGTTCATGATGGTCGAAACGCATTCTGCCAATGATTCCCGAATCTCGCCGTCATCGACCGTGATTGCTTTGGGCACACCCTCGACGAGGTTCCGGCCCCTGATTTCCATCGTGCGCGGTTTCCGGAGTGGGTAAGCACTTCCAATTTCAATTTTGACGTGCTCGGCAGTCCGCTCACCGATCAGTAAGTTATATTTCCGCTTCACATAGTTAGTTATGACTTCGTCCATCTGATTACCTGCCATCCGTATCGACCGCGAATAGACGATGCCGCTGAGTGATATCACGGCGATGTCAGTCGTACCACCTCCGATATCCACGACCAGGTTGCCGATAGGCTCGCTGACGGGCAGGCCTGCACCAATCGCGGCCGCCATGGCCTGTTCCACCAGGTGAACTTCGCTAGCGCCGGCACGGTATGCAGAATCGGTAACGGCGCGTCTCTCCACTTGGCTAATTTCCGAAGGGACCGCGATAACGATACGTGGGTGCAAGAACATGCGGCGTTTGCATGCCTTGCGAATGAAGTAACTGAGCATTCTTTCGGTGACTCTGAAGTCAGCGATCACGCCGTCCCGCATAGGCTTTATCGCCACGATATTCCCAGGAGTGCGGCCCAGCATTTCCTTTGCTTCTTTGCCGACTGCTTCGACTTCGCCAGTGTTCTTGTTGATTGCCACCATTGACGGCTCATTGACGACGATCCCCCTGCCGCGCACGTAAACGAGTGTATTGGCGGTGCCGAGATCGATAGCAAGGTCATGAACTAGGACTGTGGACAGGGAAGGAATTCTAAGAAACCGCCGTCCTGGATAATGCCCGTTTAATGACATAGCGGCGTGTTGACGAGGATCGGAGTAGTAGAGTGTTGAGCGGAAGAGAGCATGAGAGAACACTCAAACCGATGGCGACTATCTTCGCATTGCCGGCTAAGACGTGGAATTATGCTCACTCACATGACGTAGACAAAGCGGAGGGTAAACCACCGAACTCCTCCTGAGCCGAGCCAGAACGCTCATTAGGTCGGCATCTTCTCCGCATTGGATAATCGTGAACGGGAAGCTTGAACAATCAGGACGCCTCAGTCCCACTTCGCTGCGGAATGGGGGAAGCGTCGAGGACTCGTTTGATATTGCCTTATAACTCGCCAATGGGATAGCTGCCTTTCGAGAGGAACACGTCTGGAAGCGCTCTCGCCGGCAAACTCGTTACTGGAAACATCAGCAATTGTCGCGATTAGCGGAACTTCTGGAACGCATTCAGACTTCGGTTTGCCTCATTTCTCAGCGGGCAATGCTCTCCCCAGGGGCGACAAGGCGGCTGCTCCAGAGAGTTGCCGTTAAGGTGGAGTACCTCGATAAACTGTTCACAACGACCGACTCCCCGGTGTTCGATCAGTTATCGAGGGCACGGACATTCGCGGCAGGGTCTTTAACAACAGTAGCGAACTGGCAAATAAACCCGCGCCGGCAATGGTGGCCATCAAATGCACATTAGGGGACATGGTCACGGGGAACACTGGATTAAAGAGAGCGAAAACAGCGAAAAATACCGCGATCTAGATGTAGTTTTTCAATTGAATCGCCTGGCCAACCACAACCAGCGCCGCCACGCACACGAGAAACGACAACAATGCTTCATAATTCGGGGAGCGCCAGAACAATGCGATGATTAGCCCCACCACCGCGATCGCTTTTAAGACTGCCGTAAACATGAGAGACGCCTTGATTTCTTCTCTGCTTGGATTACACGCCTCTCACAGGGCGAGCACTGTATAGAACAGCTCACTCATCGCTTCGTCTCTTTAATCTCTTCCGATTGGGTGCAACGGCTTCTAGCTAAAACAATAAAAAGAGGAGGCGATGTAAGCCGCCTCCCGTATATCTAACCAAATACAGCTAATTACGCTGCCTTCGATTGAGTCTTGGCAAACATGCAGGCATCCAGAAGAAATTCCTTTCTGCCATTGGCATTGTTGCTGTACAGTCCGCGCTTGTACTCCAAATGAAGGTGCTCTTCCAGACCCGATTGCACGACTTGCAAGATGTCCGTTTCTGTGACGTCGCGAAGAGATATACCTTCCCAAAGCATGAAGCTATTCTGCTGTGTGTCCTGCCGCCTGTCCATCCATGCCGAAGGTCGCACACCGCGTACAACATCCGTTATTGACACGTCGGCGCATTCACCACAAACTGACCGCGTGACCATCCTTGTTGTGTGTCCCGATGAGCAGCGACTGAACCGACTGAAGGACGCTATTCACTCAGCAGGATTCCGTACCATTTCAGTAAATGCTCTCGATGCCGCTTGGACGAGAACTGATTACTTCGACTTCGATGCGGTCGTAATCGACTATGAATTGAAGAACGATATTGCCGCGTCTGCGTTCCGGCAACGATTCATCACGTTGAACTTGAATGAGGATGCTGCACCGGAAGCTCTAGCGATGGAGCTGACGAACCTGTTCAGTCGCAGTTCGGAGTTAGTTCAGTGAACGGTCTGCTCGCAACGGCAGTTCAGGCACGCTGCCGTCATTCCTGTCCAATCTCTCTGGGAGGCTGCTGAATGAGAGGCCCGACTCTTCCCTCGGGGCTTTTTCCGGCTCCCACTATCGAGTAGGTACATGTACTTTAGGACATGTCCGACAGTACATAGCCGGTAGGAAATTGGACATGTCCCATATTTCCCTTTCGTAACTTAAAAAGCACATGATTTGCGTTTCCGTAGGCGCTACCATGCCGTGCCACATTCCCAAAAAAGCCTTTATCGCGAGGTTCGCCCTATGAATCTACGAACTTCCCTACTACTGGTTGTCCTTCTCAGTTCTGTTCCATTGTTCTCCCAACAAGCAATTGTCCGAAGGAATGCCATCCTTAGGACAGAGCCGAATTCAACCTCATCCATCGAGGGACATCTTCAGGTCAACGACAAGCTCACGTTGCTCGATCCCACGCCGGAGCATGGCTACTTGCAGGTACGAACGACAGGCGGACAAGAAGGATGGGTGTTCTCTAAATACATAAAGGTACTGGCCAGCCCTAGCAGTTCCGATCCCAGTGCCGATCCAGAAGCCTCGAATCCGGCGGGAACCCAATGTGACGACACTCTTTGGCAGCATGTTTATCATCCGAATCGGCTGATAGTGAAACAGCCTTGCATCGCTGTGACGGGAACTATTGTGGATGCAACAAACGGACGAGAACCTGACGGTGTGCGGCACGAAGCGGACGGGGATACCCACGGCTGGTTGAACGTGGATTCACAATTCCAGGATTTGCTTAATCAAGGGAATCTGAGCAATGAAGGCGGGAATCTCGTTTTCGAGATTGTGTGCAAGTTTCCGGTCACACAGGCCGACGCCCAGCCGGCATGTTCTGCCTATCACAATTCCATCGCTGTCCCGCTGGTGGGCAGTCACGTGCGGGTCGTGGGCAGCTACGTTCGTGACACGAATCATGCCCAGTGGATGGAAATACATCCGGTCAGCAGCATCACAGTTGTTCCATAGCTCTCTGCATTTGTGGAGTAAATTATGAGTACAGGCGCAGCACCAACCCTCAGTCCAGTTCCTTCCAGGGGTTCCAGTTCCCGACCGTTTGAAGAAGGCTCTCGCGACTCCGCGCAAACGAGTTTCAGCAGCATTACTGCTCCAAGGATTGCCATACTCTTTGAACAAATTCGACGCCATAGCGAAGCAAATCCAGAGGTCCAAAAGCAATTAGGACGGATCGTGATGTTGTTGGTGGATGTGCAGGCGGTCGATTGCGAGATTTTTGTAGCCTGTCTGGAAGTTGCGGTAAGTCGGCTGCTACCACCGAATCCTGACGTAGCTATGGCACAGACGATAATCGATTCAGTTGAGCAGAAACTGAGAGCACTCAGTCATCCGTGGGTCGGATTACGGCGCGGCTCTTCTCCCGCCGCGAAAGTAGTGTTCGGCATGATGTTCCTTCTCCTGCCGTTGCTGGCATTCGCGGAACTATCGAGACGGATGTTTGACGTTAAGGCTGATCCACTCGATTTTCACATAGTACCGGTCGTCTGCCTTGTGGGGGCACTGGGCAGTTTTGTGAGCATCATGAGCAGGATCAATGAGTTTGCTAAATTGTCGCGAACAGACGCATCGGTACTCTTCTTGACCGGATTCTTCAAACCGTGGGTTGGAGCGAGCTTTGCGTTTTTTCTTTACATCGTTCTGCGCAGCAGCGGCATGTCAGTCATAACCGAGGGTGACGCCCAAGGCTTTTGCTTTGTGCTTACCGCAGCCTTCCTAGCTGGATTCAGTGAGCGATTCGCGCAAGATGTGGCCTCAAGGGCCGAAAAGGCATTTGGGCAGATCACATTGCCAACGAATGGCTCAACGGAGTCGCAATCTTAGGAGAGTAGGCAATGGCAATCGCAAACTACGTTCCGGCTGTTGCAAAGATTCCGAACTCAGTTGGTCTGAGTCTTTCAGGCGGGGGCTTTCGAGCAACCCTGTTTCATTTAGGAGCTATACGCCGACTGAATGAGCTGGGTATTCTGCCAAAGTTGACGACCGTCTCGTCTGTTTCCGGCGGTAGCATTCTCAACGGATTCCTTGCCAGCCGTCTGCCGACTTCTCTTACAACCGGAATCCCCGACTTCCAGAACGCGGCAGCAGGTCTAGTACGACAGTTTTGCTCATTGGACATTCGTCGTTGGCTGGCGCTTGAAGCGGTGATCCCAGGTACTCACAATAGCTCCGGCCTCGCAAAAGAGTACGACAAGCACCTCACGAATGGAAAACTCTTACAGGACATTCCGACAACACCGATACACATTTTCTGTTCGACGGACCTTGCGTATGGCATCAGTTGGATGTTCAAAAAACTTCAATGCGGCGATTATCAGGCTGGCTTCCAGAGCACGCCTTCAGAGTGGACGGTCGGCACCGCTGTGGCCGCGTCTTCCTGCTTTCCTCCTGTCTTCAAACCGCTTAACCTCAATCTCGACCCGGCAAAGCTTACAGGCGGAAAGATTCCGGCCAGCCCTCAACGAGACAAATGCATTCGTGAGATCACCTTCAGCGATGGAGGCGTGTACGACAATCTCGGCCTGGAGCCTATTTGGAAAGACCACGAAATCGTTCTCGCGTCGGATGGAGGGGCGCTGTTCTCGCTTGGTGGTGATACCGGATTCGCCTGGGAGATCGGACGCTACATCGGAATTCCTGAGAATCAAGCACTCGCTGTTCGTAAACGCTGGCTGATCTCGAATTTCATTTCCGGCCAATTAAAAGGGACATATTGGGGTATTGGAAGCAGCGCCTACGATTACGAAGTTCAGCAGGGGTATTCGAGCGATTTGGCGAAGAACTACATTGCAGCTATCCGAACGGACTTAGATAGTTTCTCGGATGCCGAAGCATCTATTCTGGAAAATCATGGATACTGGGTTGCCGATGCTGCCATTCGCACCCACGTACCAGGATTGCTGCCAGAGAATGTCCCGCCTTTGAACGTTCCATATCCGGGTTGGGCCGGACCTGAAGAGAAAATCAAGGAAGCACTTAAGGACAGCCAGAGGAGGACTCTGTTAGGTCACAGTCAGAGCGCCGGTGCTTAGCGCATTAGTTCGCATCGGATATCGCTTTACTAGAGGCCCAAAATGAGCAAACCTGAACCACACCTGATCCTGCTTCCCGGCGAAGGGCAATTCTGCGAGTGCTCTGTATGTGGGCAGTTGTTCCTACCGAAGCCGCTTACCAACACTGCACGGCTGGCGGACGAATTCATAGATCACGTTAAGAGAATGCATGGACTGGAACACGAGTTTCCGCTGGGCGTGAGTGTGAGGCTGGCCAATGTTCCCGATTAGGACTCCCTGGCTACGGAATCAAACATCGCATTTATCAATTCCGCTGTGACACTTAGAGTGGCTGCGTAGGCCGGTGTGACCGTTGCAAATTCTAGATGCGACAACTCGTTCCGCAGGTGAATCGCGGATTCAATTCGTTCGCCCTGCCACGTCGTAATGATTCCCTTTTTGCGAAGCACCCGCAGCAATTCAAACGTCGAGTATGGAAACCTCTCTCCGTTGACTAGCATCTTCCGGTCGAACTTCCATCTTTTGTACAAGTCCTTATGCATAGGGAGTCGCTGGAATTCGGTGCGATTCCCATCGCCCCATTCGACAGGTGTCGGAAGGGGCAGAGTCAACGTCCATCGCGTCTGGAGTGCGGCTTCCAACGCCAGAAATGCGTAATGCTGCGAGGCGACCGAGAATCCATACTCGAAGTACGAAAAGATGAACAGTTGCTTCGCAATTCTGAAAGTTCTCTTCACATGCTCAGACACCTGCGGGATCAGCACAATGTCGCTTACCATAGCCTGCCAATCCTCGACACTGGGCGGCTCTCCGGTTTGGACGTTCGTCACGATTTGCCTATAAGTGAGCAAATCGGACGGAGGAAGGATCGGATCAGACGGTACGCCGTATTTGGCTTTGTAATCGACTGATTTCCGAAACTTCGCCTGAATCACGTCCCAAAAACCTGAACGCAGAAACTCATACAGATCGTTTGAGTATCGGTCAGGAGCGTCACCTATGGCATACGGCAGAACTTGGGTGATGAATCTGCCCGCAGTATCGAAGTAAGTTGCGGGCGTGAGTTCGGCGGCACTTTCCGCCTCAATCCCAAATCGGTCACGCAAAACGGAAAGATCAAGTTCATTTACAGGAACAACACCCAAGAACTCTGCCTCCACACTACTAGGCCGCGACAGATCAAGCTGGATGAGAGTATGGATGGATTCCGCTGGCTTTCCGTTGTCGATGTAGAGCACCCGAATTGGAACAGGGAATGAATCCAGTGCGTCTCGGAATGCAATTACTTCGGGCGATAGCTCATTTTGGTTCCTGTGCCCGAACTGCTTCAGATACTCGCCTTGGAGACTGCGACTGATCTTCTCGTTGAACCCAATCCAGTTGACTGTGCGTCCGGTTTCTATTGTTTCCACGGATGCCATAATTCTATCCACTGTTACAATGTCCGGCCATTAGCATCGAAGCGGTAATCCAGCCATTGATGAGGAGATCAGCAGGCTTCAGCGGGCGAGTGCGATTCTGAACGGTACTGGAGCGAGAACGGCGACTGGCAGAAATCGACGCCACATGAGCGCAGCAGCAAGAGCCAGGATCGCAGCCGCCCAACGCAAAAGGTGGGCAAAGCTGAAAGCAGCAGCCAAGAAGAAGTGATACATGGTCCGATTCTTCAGAATGCCGATACCAAGACCAACTCAAGAGGAGTTGGAAGCCGCTGGCGTTGAGGCCATCCGGCAATATAAGAGGTCCGAACTCCTGCGAACGCTTCTGCTTTACGGCAGTATGGCCGGACTGATCGGGATCGGGATGCTGGCCGAATATCTACTCACCCACTCATGAGCGAATACAAAGCCATTCAAGGAACCACACTTCGGATTATTGACGGCGAGTACCGTCTTGGGTTCTATCAAGAAAAAGAATGGATAGAGCTTGGGGCTGCGGTGTTAAGAATGACTTCACATCATGAAGGAACAGGCGCATAGGTGATGGAGTGGACGCTCGCATCGCGAGGCGACACTGGATGGGATTGAACCTAATCCACTAACCCAATAAAGAACGCGCCCGGCTGCCCAGCGGACCAAGAAAGGCGGCCTAGGCGTCGGCCTGTGATTGCAGCTCCTGAATACTTGAGGAAAAGCGTTCTGGCACAACGAACCACACCTTCTCAAGATAGCGACAATGAGCATTGGAAAGGACTTCCTTAAACATCTCGAAGAAGCGTTCGAGTCTTAACGAGCCGTGTTTCGTACCCAAAGGCGGGACAGCTATGGCTTTTAGCCTTCGGTGCTCAGCTTCGCGCAGAATGTTCAGAAGCGCCTGCCGTATCGAGTTTTCTGTCCAGGTGGGGTCTTTCGATGTGTCGTGAATGATTGCGAGGAATTTCAACGGACGGCCCGCATTAACGACTACGCTGCCGAGTTTCGTCGGTCGCTCCTTGGCCGCAATTGCACTCTCTTTTTTCAGTGATCCCTCAACGGCCTCGAATTCCGGATTGGCACTGAGTACGTGGTACGTGTCATCCTCTATCGCTATCGCATCAACTTCAAAGGGCGGGTCGTTCTCATCCTGTACAACTACAGCGGGTTGAACAGATGAAGGCCGATTGTTGGCAATGCGTTTTGTGGTCGCAGCAGTCTTGCTTGATGTCTCCTGAGCGGAGATTACCTGAAACGTCTTTGCAGAGAACAAGGCTGCTCCGAGAAGGAGAGCGCAGAAAATCGCAAGCCGCACAAGCTCAGTCGCGTCATGAAAGAGGAGAAAGGCGAGCACCGCAACGGCCAGCACAACGAGGGCAAGGAGGCCAAGCGGACTGCGAGCCGCCTCCCTAATTATCTTCGGTGCCTGTTGGAATAGCTGACTCATCGGACGGGTCGGCTGCACAGTATAGCAGCGACATTCAGAGCCGAACATGGGTGAGAGAGTCAGTCTGATTTCGGTACCATAGATACATGACAGCCGAATTGCGTTGGGTGCCGGTCTCGGAGCGTATGCCTGCCGATGACCAGAGGGTTGGCTTGAAGATGCTTGAGCATGGCGGGCAGACTTTTTACACAATGGGTTGGTACACCGGAGACCGCTGGGTGCTGCCTGAAAATCCACACTCCGAAGGCGAAGCGGTTGCGTGGGTTGCGCTGCCGACGTTCACATGCCCGCACTGTCGCAAACAGACGGAACATCCTCAGGCGCTCGCCTTTGACAAGCTCATGATGAGCCGCGCCAGTTGTCGGCACTGCGGGAAAGAATTTCTGATTGTTGATGATGTGCCAATGACTCCGGCTGAGTACCAGAAGCGGAGTCCCGATCCCGAGAATGACGGGAACTGAGAGAACTAGTGTGCGATGCGCTGACTACCTATAACACTTAATCCAGCCAAGAACCTATCGCGCAAGTTGTCATCTACCGCTTCTATCTCGGAGACGCCGTATATCTGTTTGAAGACGCACTTAAACAAACGAAGAGTCCTCACTACACCGGTGAATTCATTTATGGACGACCGGAGAAGGGCCACGGCTGGCAGCCTATGACCAATGCAGAATTAATTCGCATGATGGCTGCCCAGATCGTCAAGAACGCTCCAAGAGGTGAAGATACAGCCTCCTGGCACTATTGAGTGCGGCTCCTCGTTATCCGTTAAACCACATCTCATACGGCTGCGACTACAGAATTTTTTGGTCTCGCTTTGGCCTCCCGGTCTTGTCTGGTATCATCTCCCGCCATGGAAAGAGCGCGGCTCATTCAGCATCTAGACGCCGAAATCAAACTCCTACAAGCGGCAAAACGAATTCTTGAGGGCCACGGGTCATACGGTGAACTGCGGAAGGCTTCGACAGGCAGCCGTGGCCCACGGCACATGTCGGCAGCAGCCAGAGCACGTATCAGTGCCGCTCAAAAGAAAAGGTGGGCTGCTGTGAGTGCTCAGAAGAAGAAGTAGCCATCTTCGAATATCCCGTCATGTACAACGCGACGGTTCGAGTCATCAATGGAGAGAACCATCTCGGGTTCGTCCAGGATGGTGAATTCGTTGATCTCGGTCGTGCTGTCCTGGCCATGACACAACAGGATGAGGAGACGGGTGCCTATAAAATGGTGTGGATGTTAGTCCGTAAGAAAGAGGCGGGTCAGAGGCGTAAAAGCGACGCCTAAGAGGGCGTGTGAGTGGATATTCTGCCAGCATCCCTGACTCCTCCTGATGTCCCCACGTTTGACGCAGAGAGAATCTCTCAAGGGTTCAACAGGGCAGGTTGTTTTCTTTTACGCCTGATCAAGCCGATATAAATTAACGTCCTGTTCGAAGCTGATCGTGCCCGGGACTGTTCGATATCTCTTAACGAACTCGAAACCGAGCTTGACGAGCGTTCGATTCGGCGCCGGGTTCTCGGCGTACGGCTCACTCCAAAGCCTCTTGAGCTCGAGCCGATCGAAGTAGATGCTTATCGACTGCTGGCAAAGATAGGTTCCAACTCCGGACCTGCGGAGTTCTGGGCGCCATAGATGCAAATGAAAAAATGCATCTTCTCCCACTCGTATTCGATTGACACTGGAATGGCCTATCTGACGACCCTGATCGAACCAGCCCAGATACAGACGATCTTTCTGATCATCTGGCAGTTCATGATCGGCGAGCGCGCTCGGCAACCAGACTTCGCGCGTCGGGAGCAGGGATCGGGCAACTCCCATTCCATTTAAAAACGAATCATCCGCTCCTAAAAAATAATCGATCATCCCCTCGTACTCCTGTGAGGAGCTAAAGCGTCTCACTTCCAAAGACTTCGTTTCGCCCATTGCGACAAGCTCCTAAAGCACCTGTCTCTCCTGTTTCCACGGAGGTTGCTGTAACCCGTGCCCCCAAAAACTCCTGTCCCTCGTCAAAACGCCGTGCGGCCTTAAACCCCTTTGGAATCAGCACATGCGGAACCCAATAAAACTAGGCACTTTGACCCCGTGATGGGGCTGTAACAATGTTAATGTGCGGCAAAATACCAGCGGATGGAATTTTTGCGGACCACACCCAGAAGGATGCTGACACTCAGCGTGATTGACCAGTATTTCGACGAAACAGCTAAACGTACTCCCTGCACGAGGATCAACAACGATGCTCCCAGAGCGATCGGGAGTGAGCGCCAGAAGAACAGAGAAGACCACGAACCATGATCGGGCGGCGTCTGCGCGCCCATCCAAAGGATGACTAAGGCACTGAACAGGGCCGGGAGAACGATGAAACACGCTAAATCTCGGTTATGTGTTTCTTCCGCAGTACCTGACATAGACGAGCATCTGCGTTCCAAGTGTTCTGGCTCATTTCCGACGGGCATCCAACTCTTCATAGACGCGCCAAGTGGAATTCGTTCGTTTTTCGCCTCGCCAGTGAAAAGAATCGGATTTGATGTCAGAGAATATCCAACGGATCGAAGTACCGTCCTCTGCGGCTCCTTCCATCACAATTTCCTGTCCAGACTTGCGGCCAGTGAAGGTGCGAACGACTCCCGCCCCAGGATTGATCCACGTCACCCTCCAAGCGTCGATCTTCGGATCGTAAAAGCGAATTGTTGTGCCATGAAGGAGCGAGTCAGTATCGCTCCGGCTGGTCTCCCGAAACACGTCCTGAACTGCTCGCCCGTCCAGGACCCATTGGCAACGTATCTCGCCCTTATCTGTGGAATGCGAGCCATCGTCGTGGAATTCGGTTCCGGCAAAGGTCCAAGAGCCGACGAACTGACCAAACGTCTGAAGTTTGTCCTTGTCGGTCGGATCGGGGCCACTTGCAAGCAATGTCGGGAACGTATTCTG
>Ga0207110_10266_pt1 | contig 12204 bp, 9 predicted proteins | sample Alteio_BWMinHeat_74_FD_153582 | JGI IMG/M metagenome (GOLD analysis project Ga0207110, IMG submission 153582) | Enriched cells from forest soil in Barre Woods Harvard Forest LTER site, Petersham, Massachusetts, United States -... | ecosystem: Environmental > Terrestrial > Soil > Temperate forest >...
AGATTTACCATGAAAAAGTTCTACATAGCATTAGTATTATCACTCACGTTGTTAAACGGTTTATTACTCACCGCTACAGCGTATGCATATGATGGCAAGATCATTGATTCGCGAACCAACGCTCCTATTTCAGGCGCGGTGGTTACAGTCAATAGCGAAGCCGTACGTACCGCGAAAGATGGTACTTTTCATCTTGAAGGCACGGGCGATACCTTGATGATACGTGCGCCAGGTTATGCAAAACAACGTCTGGCGACTTCCTCGCTCGGCAACACTGCAGAAATTGCGCTCAAGCCTTTTAAAGTAAAAGCGCTTTATCTCAGCAGTTATGGTGTTGCCAGCAAATCTCTTCGAGAATCTGCATTGCAGACGATGAGAACTAACAACATGAATGCACTTGTGATCGATTTCAAAGGTGATCGCAGCTTCATTCCTTTTAAAGTAAATATCCCGCTGGCCACCGAAATTGGTGCGCAAAATACTATTCTTGTGAAAGATCCGGCTGCTCTCATCACCGCTCTGAAACAACAGAATATCTATTTGATTGCCAGAATCGTCGTGTTTAAAGATGATTTGCTCGCTGGCGCAAAACCAGGCTGGACAGTAAAAAGAGGTGGTGCTGAATTCCGCGACCGCGAACGTTTACGCTGGCTTGATCCGTTCCAACAAGGCGTATGGGAATACAACATCGCTATTGCAAAAGCCGCAGCTGAAATGGGCTTTGATGAAGTGCAATTCGATTATGTACGCTTTCCAGATACCAAAGGCGTGACATTTTCGCAGCCTTCCAACATGGCAACACGCACACATGCTATCAGTAGTTTTTTATCGAAAGCACATCAAGAATTAGCGCCTTACAATGTCATGGTCGCTGCAGATATTTTCGGTTACGTTCCTTGGAACAGCGATGATACCGGCATCGGACAAGACATTAAAAAAGTCGTGAATTCTGTGGATGTCGTTTCACTGATGCTCTACCCTTCTGGGTTTCAGTTTGGCATTCCCAAATATTCTAACCCCATTCAGCATCCTTATGAAATCGTAAGACAGTCCTTGCAACGCGCACAGGAACGTACGGGTGTATCGGGCGAACGTTTCCGCCCCTGGTTACAAGCATTCCGTGATTATGCTTTCCATGGTGGAGATTTCTTAGAAAGCAGAATGCATATGCAAGTTGAAGCTGCGAATGATGCTGGCTCCAGTGGATATATGTTCTGGAACCCACGCAATGTGTATGCTAAAGGTGAGTTTGAGTAAGCTATTGTTTTTATATCGCGACATCGAAAGGGGACAATTGTCCCCTTTCTTGAAACGGGGTAAACTGAGCTTCTATTGACAAGGAAAATCATTGCATATGAACGCCCCTTTTACAAATTGGCTCATCACAAAAGTAAGTCAATGGCTGCTTAAAAAAGATACCCTGGTCCATAGAACTTATCTGTGTGATTTTCACCAGGTTTGCAACAAAGTCCAGATGGGGGATGTATTATTGATAGAGGGTCATACCCGGATTAGTCGAATTATTCAGCAAATCACACAATCTCCTTGGAGCCATGCCGTATTGTATATTGGTCGCTTGCGTGATATTGAAGATCCGAAATTACAGAAGATTGTTAAACCCTATTGCGAAGGAGACCTAGAAAAACAATTAGTGATTGAGAGTGAAATAGGTTCCGGAACCATCATATCATCTCTTACAAATTACAGAAAAGAACATATTCGTCTTCTGCGACCACAAGGATTGACTCAGAAAGATGCGCAAAAAGTTGTTGCGTTTGCGATCGGTAGGCTTGGCAAGCAATATGATGTTCGACATATACTGGATCTGGCGCGTTTCTTATTCCCCTGGGGGCTATTTCCCAGACGATGGCGTTCTTCTTTATTCCAACACAATGCGCTTCAACCAACCAAAGACATGTGTTCTTCCATGATTGCTGAGGCTTTTGAATCTGTAGATTACCCTATTTTACCGCTTATCGAAAAAGGCTATGAAAACGAGCTAGCTTTCATACAGCGTAATCCTGCGTTATTTACACCTACTGATTTTGATTATTCGCCTTATTTTGATGTAATCAAATATCCTTTTTTTCCCTTAGGTACGCAGGGTGCCTATCATCAATTACCGTGGATGAGAGATGAAATAAGCGACGATGATGGAACAAATGTTATTTTGCTATCCCCCAAAATCCAACAGTTTTTTAGGTCTGCTGCCTATGCTGTGATAGGTGCCTCTGCTAATCGGACTAAATTTGGCAACAAAGTTTTGCGTTGTTATCTCCAACAAAAGAAAAAAGTGTATCCCGTAAATCCAAATGAAAAAACAATTGAAGGTCTTGCCTGTATTAATACGATTGCTGATTTGCCCAGCAACGTAAAAAGTATCTCTATTATTACGCCTCCCATAGTGACGGAACAGATTGTGGAGCAGGCAATAAAAAAGGGCATAGAGAATATTTGGATGCAGCCCGGCGCGGAAAGCGCCGTAGCAATTCGTGAGTGCAAGCAACATAATATTAATGTGATTGCTGACGGCACGTGTATTTTACGAACATTTAGATTCCGGGAATAGCTGTGACTACCTATTTTAGCAATTATGATACTTCTGCAAAAGAAATCATTAGTCATGTCGGAAAAAAAATCGTCATCGGCGTGCCGCTAGGCCTAGGAAAGCCCATTGGGTTATTAAATGCCTTGTATACATTGGCCAGTGCAGATAAATCCATTAACCTGACTATTATCACTGGCCTAACATTTTCTCGACCTGTATTGAAAAATACCTTAGAAAAAAGATTTATAGAACCTATATTAGACCGCGTATTAAAAGATTACGAAGACCCTCTGTATGAAAAAGCACGCGAATCCCAAACATTACCCAGCAATATAAACATAATAGAATTTTTTCTAACGCCCGGTAAGTTTTTACATAATAATTATGTGCAACAAAATTATATCAGCAGCAGTTATACCAACGTTATTCGAGATGTGATTGCGCTCTCCATCAATGTACTGGCTCAACAAGTTGCCCCACCCAACACCCATTCAAAATCATACAGCTTGAGCTGTAACACGGATTTATTTCATGGCATACAAGAATATTTAAAATGCGCCGAATCTGAAGGAAAGAAAATCGCTGTTATTGCCGAAGTCAACTCGAACCTACCCTTTATGTATGGTGAAACTGCTGAAGTAGATGACGGCCTATTTTCACATATTATCGACACCAAAAATTATCGAGCTTTATTTGCAGTTCCCCGCGATGAACTGTCAATCCAAGATCATTTAATTGGGCTCTATACGAGCTGTCTCCTCAAAGATGATAGCTGTTTACAAATCGGCATTGGAAAATTGAGCAATGCCCTAGCCAATGCGTTAATTTTGCGTCACAAAGAAAATACTATTTATGCTGATATTCTGAAACAGCTCAATGTAAGCAAAAAATTTGGCGAGATCATATTAAAAATAGGCGCACTCGATATTTTTGATATCGGTCTGTATGCCTCCACAGAAATGTTTAGCGATGAATATATGCAGCTTTATAAAGCCGGCATTTTGAAAAAAAGAGTCTCAGGAAAAATAATTCACGCTGGCTTCTTTTTTGGCAGTGTGGATTTTTATCATCAATTACGCAATCTATCCCATAAAGAATTGCAGACGATTGAAATGACATCGATTTCCAGAACCAACTCGTTATTATGGAACCCCAAATTATTACAACAACAACGCCAGCATGCCAGATTTGTGAATTCATCTCTCATGGTAACGTTGTTAGGCGGTATAATATCCGATGGTCTGAAAGATTATCAAGAAATCAGCGGTGTCGGTGGACAATATGATTTTGTCAGCATGGCGAATCAGTTACCCGACGCACACTCGATTATTAATTGTCGCAGTACACGAGAAACAAAAAACGGGGTTGCCAGTAATATAGTCTGGGATTATTCAAACTCAACTATTGCTCGTTATTTACGTGATGTTGTCATTACCGAATATGGTATAGCCGACTGCCGCAGCAAAACGGATACGGAAGTCATTAAAGCCCTATTAAATATCGCCGATTCGCGTTTTCAACCCAATTTATTAAACAACGCAAAAAAATCAGGGAAGATAGCCCCTGATTATCAAATACCTGAAATCTATCGAAAAAATCACCCTGAAACTATTGAGAAAATCGTACAAAAATTTCAATCCCGCGGGTATTTTAAACCCTACCCTTTCGGCAGTGATTTAACACCCGAAGAAGAAATACTTGCACGTGTATTAATATACTTAAAAAATTGTTCTACACTTAAATTATTTTCGTTACTCATTTATTCGTTTTTCTTTAAAACCAATCAAAACTTTGACGCCTATTTACATCGCATGAATCTTAAAAACCCCAAAAGAACCAGTGATTACTTTTACAAAAAGTTATTAACACTTATCCTGCATCGTCATCAAGGACAATTCACATGAATACACATCCTGTTTACATCATCGGCGGACAACGCACACCGTTCGTCAAATCATTTACCAGTTTCAAAAATGATTCGACCCAAGACTTAATGACCTATGCACTCAAAGCACTGGTTGAGAAATATCATTTGCAAGGCAAACAGCTAGGTGATTCTGCATTTGGCGCTCTGATCAACAGTTCAGTACATTGGGGACTCGCCCGCGAATCAGTACTGGGTTCCGGCCTATCACCCTACACTCCCGCATGTTTCATTCAACGCGCTTGCGGTACAGGTCTGGAAGCAACATTACACATCGCCAATAAAATTACCTTAGGGCAAATTGAATGGGGTGCTGCGGGCGGCGTTGATACTAATTCTGATGTCCCGCTTTCATTATCAGATCACTTAAGAAACACTGTGATTAATTTCAACCTGAAGAATTTACTGAGCCTACGACCCCGTGATTTCAAACCTTTAGCTCCAGCAATCAAAGAACCCCGCACGGGTTTATCCATGGGCGAACACTGTGAAAAAATGGTGAAGGAATGGAAAATTTCCCGACTCGATCAAGACTCACTAGCCCTACTGAGCCATCAAAACGCAACCAAAGCCTATACCGAAGGCTTTTATACAGATTTGATTTTCCCTGTTCGAGACATTGTAAAAGATGGCATCGTTCGTGCAGACACATCTTTGGAAAAATTGGCTTTGCTCAAAACAGCTTTTGATCATTCTTCGGCAGGCACTCTCACTGCGGGTAACAGCTCACCGTTTAGCGATGGCGCATCAGCAGTATTATTAGCAAACGAAGCACGCTGCCAAAAAGAATCTCTCACACCACTCGCAAGATTTGTGGATGCCGAAGTCGCTGCCATAGATTATGTGGGCGGCGATGGATTGCTGATGGCCCCCACGATTGCAGTCAGTCGGTTGTTAGAACGACAAAAATTAACGCTACAAGATTTTGATTATTATGAAATTCACGAAGCGTTTGCCGGGCAAGTATTATGCACACTCAGAGCCTGGGAAAGCGATGCCTATGCGAAAAAATTTCTGCACCGCGATCGTGCGTTAGGCCCGATTGATCGCAGCAAAATGAATGTCAAAGGCGGTAGCCTTGCACTCGGACATCCCTTTGCAGCCACCGGCGGCCGTATTGTTGCCGCCCTCGCCAAACTATTAAGCCAAGAAAAACCGGGAAAACGCGGCTTAATTTCAATCTGCACCGCCGGCGGAATGGGAATCGCAGCTATTCTTGAAAGTGTATAAAAACTGCCCTACGATACCCATTCAAACTTCACGCGGTTTTGCATGCCGGTGAGTAAATCATAAGCAACTTGATGGGTAAACTGCGCAACTTCTTCGATGGGCAATCCTGTGCCCCATAGAATCACCGGATCGCCGACTTTTGCCGTGGGGCATTGGCTCAAGTCTACTGTCATCATGTCCATGGATACTTGTCCACTTAATTGTGTTCTCACATTGTTTACTAATACTGGCGTACCATCTTTGGCGGATCTGGGATAACCATCGCCATAGACACACGCGACCACACCGACTAACATGTCTTTGGGACAGGCAAAACGTGCGCCGTACCCCAAAAACGAACCTTTAGATTTGTGTTTAATCGCGATTAATTTTGTTTGTAATGTCATCACAGGTTTCAAACCTAAATCGATTCCTGTTTTGTGTGTAAACGGCGATGCGCCATATAATGTAATTCCTGGCCGCACAAAATCATAATGACAATCCGGAAAATCCAAAATACCGGCAGAATTACATAAACTGAATTCAGTTTTAAGCTGTTCTGTTAATAATTTGAATTCTTTAATTTGTTGTTGATTTAAAGCATTAGCAGGATCATCTGCACATGCAAGATGTGACAATATGCGTACGGGTGATTTAATATTCGGATTTTGTATAAGCTGCTGATATATTTTTTCAGCTTCTATGCTATCAAATCCCAATCTTCCCATGCCGGTATCAATTTTCAACCAAGCTTCTATTTGTGCAGTATCCGATAAATTTTGCAACCACTGTAACTGCTCAACATCATGAAATACGACATGAAAATTTTCGTGTGCGGCAACATTTAATTCATCCGGCGCAAACACGCCTTCCATGAGAATAATCGCTGTTCTAACACCAGCCTGACGTAAGGCTAATGCTTCGTCTATCGATGCTACGCCTAACAAATCAACGTGGGATTCCAAGCGTTTGCTTACAGATCGCAATCCATGTCCATAAGCATTAGCTTTGACCATGGCGATAATTTTCGCGCGCGGCGCTTTTTTTCGCATAACCGATAGATTATGCAAAAGGTTTTCCGTGGATAAAACTGCTGTGATGGGACGGCTCATAAATGCTCAGGCCTAAAATGTGATTGTGCGGCAAACTGCCCCGGCTGAATAATTAAGGCTTCGCCGGTAATATCCAAATGTGCTACAGGTTCAATCAGTTGATTGGACCCACTTTCAGAATACGCAAATTCCAAAGGATAATTATCCCCGTTATATTGTAATCCACGGGATGAAAATTTTCCGGCAGGAAAAGCAAAAATACCGCAATAGTCCCCAATATTTCCCTTAATCTCTACCCTCTCATCTTTTGCAAAAAAAATAGTTTCATGATTCGTGTGCAAAAAAATCGGACGATTTTTTTTATATTCTGATCGTAATGCCCGAAAATTACCGATAGTCTGATCCGTACGACCACCCGTCACACATACCAGATCTATCGATTCCGCACCTTGTTGGTCACAATACCGAATAGCTTTAGTCAAACCTATAAGATTTTGATCTTTCGTCGGAACTATTGTCACCTGATGATGCCCCTGATACGGTTCGGCATGTTCGTGCAGATCATCAAACAACTGATGAATACCCCAGAATTTTGCACCTTCGAGACTCACAGAATCAAAATCGCCCACAATAACTTGCGGCATCAAACCTAGAGCATTGAATTTCTCACAGGCGCCATCAATAGCCACAATTTGCTTTCCCACCGCCACTTCGCGAATAATATCGCTTGCCAAAAACGGTGCATTACCTACAATAAGAAATCTCATGACAACTACCTACTCTTATTTCGAAAAAAAAACTGCGCCCACCGGCTCCACGCTGTATTACAGCACATTATTCAGCCCTGCTGAAATACGCCACGCCGTCATTGCTTTACATGCATTCTATCAAGAGCTAGCAGAGATTGGCAGCAAAGATCCTCAAGTTATCTCTCAGCAACTGGAATGGTGGCATGCTGAAATAAACAGGTTAGCTGAGCAGCAACCCCGCCATCCTATTACACAAGCCCTATTGCCCATTATCCAACAATTTCAGATACCCATAGATATTTTGCACAGCCTGATTGATCATCCTGATACTGAACATATCGTCAAATTAACGGCGTTATATATTCCGGGCGGCGATCAAGCTAAATTAGCTCCCTATGCCCAGCATTTATCCCAAGCCCTGCAGTTAATAGATCACATCATAAACTTACGAAAAATATTACCTCCCGGCGAAACTCCACCCTCCCTAACCGAATTCACACAGCAAGCACAACAGGCAAAAGAACATTATCAAAAAGCACGGGAAGCTTTGCCGTCAGAATTACGGCGCACACAACTCCATCAGATTATTTTTGCAGAACTGCAATTGAAATTATTAGCCGAAATTCAAAAAGATGGGTTTAATGTGTTAACACACAAAACCAACCTGACACCCTTACGAAAATTATGGATTGCCTGGCGCGTTCAGCATGACTAGTCGAATTTGATTTCAGGGGGTAACGTACCGCTCTGAGATTTAGATACGTTTGATGTTTTCGTATATGGATTCCATTTTATCTCGACATTAACTTTTTCATTTGCCTCTTTTTTATATTCGATCCCAACATATTGATCAGAATCTCCGACAAACTCAATACCACCTAACAATGTTGCTAAGGCTATCCTAGAAAATACTGTTCCTAATGCTGCTTTGAATTCTTTGATGCCTACCAATGATGGCTGGTCTGTAGGTGCTCGCACTGAAACACATTTCATACATGTTATCTGCATCTGTTGATTCCGTAAAACTCCCATGTTGTATTTTGTGTGATGTAAAAAAGATAGCAACACTCTCAACACAACAAACTCCTTAAAGCTCTTGCTAAGACGCTGGATTCTTTGGGAGGTAAACTTGTCATTTTCCTTGTTTTGCTCCAGAGTGTCCTGTAAATCTAAATAGAGCGCACTGGCGAGCATTTCTTTGGTTTCTTTATGCTGTTCTAGCCATTTTTTGCTACCTTTCTGCCCTAATACATCTTCCAACAACTCTTTCAAATCAATATGATGACCGATGTCCAACGACATATTATCCATCCCTGGCCACACATACATGCTAATAAAGGGTGCGCCATCAGGAAGACGACCTTCCAACGCACACACTATCTCCTCGTCTGTATCGAGTGCTAAAAGTTTGGGCGTTATACCCTCATACCCCTCACTGCACTTCATCGATACGACATCACCTGGCTCAACAACTTTTTCTAAAAGATTCTTAAAAAATTTCATAAGTAAGCCTTTATTTTTGTTATACGTGGCATTCTGACAAAAATGCCCTATAATCAAGTTAAGTATAGCGTATACAGATAAATTAGCATTTGTATTTGATTGTATTTTATAAATATGAATGCTTTAATAAGAGGAAATAACATGTTTCAGTTTCCGGATCCAACCCCTCAGGACATTGACGAGGAACTCGCCAGACTAAAAGGCAAAAATACAGATGGAACGCAGACCATTAAGATTCTAGATATCCTGTATGGTTTCTATATGACACATCCGGATCAGCCTTTTACGCTGAAAAATGATGATTTCAAAGACATTCAAAAATTGATAGAACAATATCAGATATTACAAGACAGGTTTGAACACACTCACAATATTACTTATAAAATTGCGAGCCTAAAAAAACAGTTCTCAAAACCAAATGTGCAAGAAAACCTAACAAGTGGACACACAAAAAAGACTGCAAAATCTTTATACTAGTCTATAATTATAAAAACGGTAAAAACTACTAAAAATAACAACGGCAATTGCGGAGGATAAAATGAAAACAAACATACTTGAGAAAAGTTTTAATGTGGGGGAAAAACATTGTATCAGAGTCATCTTAGATCAGAATAAAAATTTAGCTCTCTTTATTTCAGAGCAAGACCAACTTGGCCAAGACGATTGGGAAGCCTATAAAGAAACTCTGGAAAAGTTATCTTTTACAAGTGTAGAAATAAGCCTAGGTAAAACTAACTCTGGTACAAATGTAGAAATAAAACCAGAGAAAACTAACTCTAGTACAAAGATAGAAATAAAACCAGATAAAAGTGCCTCTAGTCTCTCCGAAACACTCCTCCTCAAGGCAAAGAAAAAACAACTCTTCTTAAATAGTCTTAAGAATTCTTTTAACCCTCCAGAGACAGTACCTCCCACCCAGATACTCGACCCTCTTTCGTCCGTGCTACTTGAAAAAGTGATTTTTATTTCGACAGGCAGTCAGGGTAATACCTCATTTCATAATGATGTTCTTTCTCTTAAGTCGAAAAAAGAATTAATATATGGACATACGTTTTCATTGCAGGACGAATCTAAGGAAAAAATAAGTGCGAAAATAGCAAATGCTATTTCAACGTTGGAAACAGTCGAGATAAATGGCGATATCTTGACGAATGAAATTATCAAAGCAATAAGAAACACAAAAACACTCAAGACGTTTCGTCTTTCCGGCGACGACCTACAGTGGACGAAGCATCCACTGTTCTCCGAATTTCTTGATGCAGTCAGCAAGAATACGAGTATTACTAAATTGGAGCTTTCACCACAATTTAAGGATCAGCATGTATCTGCCATGCTTGGTCTAGGAAAAAATCAGACGGCTAATCAGAACATAAAGGAAGTTTCTGTGATAGACGATAAACGCCAGGACAAACAGGAGCGGCAACGACAACAGCAACGTTTTACAGCAATGGTTGAGCAACGCAAAAGAATGTGTCTCGGTATTGAGCAAGAATTCGATATCGGGGAAGACCATTGTGTCAGAGTTACCTGGAATAAAGAGAATAACACGTTGACTCTCCTGATCCTCGAGCGACAGCCTTTGACTACTAACCACGAGGCACATAAAATGCCCGGTTATGATGGTCACCGACCGCTTCAGTCTCCAACGAACGTGCAAGAAGATGAGTTGGACAAGTATAGAGAAATTCTGAAAAACTTCTTTCTCAAGAAGGGTATAAACATAGAAATAAAACTAAACGCAGAAGCAGTGGACGATCAGAAACCAGGTGAAGGCAATGCACCCTATATCCACGGTATTAACAAAACTTACAAAGGTAAAAAAACCCCTACCCAGATACTCGATTTCGCCCCTCTGTCGTCCATGCAGCTTGGGAAGGTGATTTTTATTTCGACAAGAAGTGAGGGTAATCTCCCATTTCATAATGCCGTTCTTTCTCTTCATGCAAAAGAGCTCGTATACGGGCACACATTTTCATTTATCAACGAAGAAATAAGTTCGAAAATAGCAAATGCTATTTCAACATTGGAAACAGTTGAGCTAGAGAGCAATATCTTGACGGATGAAATTATCAGGGCAATAGAAAGCACGACAACACTCAAAAAACTTGTGCTTCGCTCCCAGCAACCGACTGACTCACTCTGTAATGCAATAAGAAAAAATAAGAGTATTACTATCTTGATACTATCCGATGATTTTTATAACCAGGATGTATCTCAAATACTTGGCCTAGAGAAAGATCAGAAGGTTAATGAGTGCATAAAGCACATCTTTTTTATAGGGGAAGATTCAGAGCGGGAACTTATTACAAAGATGATTGAGCAATGCGACATAAAACGTCTTCCATATTCGTTAAGTCTACAGCGCCGGCGCAAAGATTTTCTTGATTTAAGAACTACGATTGTCGATAACCTGCCAATACGCAAAGCAGAAGGTGAACAAGCATTAAAAGACGAGAAGTACGAAGAAGCTATCAAAGCTTTGCAATGGTGCGTAGATTACTATAAAGATGTAAAAAAAGAACCGGCACCTGCAGAACTATGCGTTACTTTAGCGCAAGCCTATGAAAAGAATGGGGACTATACGAATGCTATTACATATTATACAAAAGCGATGGACTGGCAAGATAACAAATATCAACAATATGAAACAAAGTGCCAGGAGTTGCAGGAAAAAGTAAGTAACACCCCAAAGTTATCATTTGGCGTGAGAAAAGAATAATTACTGATGCTCACTCGCCACTTCGTAAATACCTGGCGCGTTGCGCAGATATTCTTTGTAGTCTAGTCCATAACCAAATACATAACGATCATCAACTTCCAGTCCTGTAAAATCTGCTTTGGGTAATCCGCCCGGTAAACGTGCAGCAGTTTTGTCTAATAATACAGCTGTATAAACCGCACGGGCTTTTTGTGTTTTGCAAAATTCAATAATGGATGACAGTGTAATTCCACCATCTAAGATGTCATCCATGATCAACACTGTTCTATTTTCCAGTGATGTCGTCGGAACAACTTGCCAGGTAATCTCACCACCCGTCAAATTACCGCGGTAACGCGTTGCATGTACGCAATCCAATTCTAACGGAAAATCCAAACGCGGCAATAAATTACCCGTTAATACAATTCCGCCCTTCAGCACACATAATAATACGGGATTTGTATTTTCCAATTTGGCATGAATTTCGGCCGCCATCGTATCTAACGCGGTATCTATTTCTT
>Ga0207110_10231_pt1 | contig 12177 bp, 11 predicted proteins | sample Alteio_BWMinHeat_74_FD_153582 | JGI IMG/M metagenome (GOLD analysis project Ga0207110, IMG submission 153582) | Enriched cells from forest soil in Barre Woods Harvard Forest LTER site, Petersham, Massachusetts, United States -... | ecosystem: Environmental > Terrestrial > Soil > Temperate forest >...
ACGACGACATCACGATGTTCGACGGCTCCGCTCACCTTCGAATTGTGAACGTGAGCTGCCCGCGCCAGCTACTCGCCGTTATGCAATGGATCATGGAGGGCAATCGCGGCCTGCTCTATGTTCGCGTCATGCGCGCGGCGTCCGCCGTGCTTTACGGCGAGGACTACCGGTTTGAATTCGGCAAGGCATGGACGCTTCGCGGGAGCGCGGACGACAAGGCCGTGATCGTTTCGAGCGGCCGGGGGGTACATGAAGCCCTAGCCGCCGCCGGCGAGTGCGCGAAACGCGGCATCCCGGTGGGCGTTATCGATATGCCTTCCGTGGATGAGGAGCTTCTCGCGGATCTGGCCCGCTCGGACAAGCTGGTGCTGTTCGCCGAGCAGAACAACGGATTCCTCTGGCAGAACTACGCGCGCGTGATTCTGAGACGGCGCTGCGGCGCGGGGCGTGTTATCGCCGTCAATACCCTGGATGCGGCCGGCCGGCCTCAGTTCATCCACTCAGCCCTCTACGAGGAGTTGCTCGAAGCGTTCGGCCTTTCTCCCGGAAGGCTTGCCGATGTCATTGTGAAAGGACTCAGTGCATGAGCGTACGCATCATTCACGAAAGCGAAGCCGAGACGCTGGATCTTCCCGGCCGAAGACTGAGTTGGCTCGTCAACGAAGATCTGCTGGACGCAAAGCACCTTTCGATGTGCGTGATCCGGGTCGAGCCGGGCCAAACAGTCCGCCCCGCCCATTCGCATCCCCACGGCGAGGAAGTGATCTATGTTGTGAGCGGGTCGGGACGCGTGCTCGTCAATGGGGAGGTTTCACCGGTGCGCGAAGGCTGCGCGGTATTGTTCCCTCAAGGCCAGGTACACATGCTGCAGAATACGGGCGAAACTCCGATGAAGGTTGCCTGCTTCTTCGCCCCTGCCACCACTCTCGATAACTATCGTTTTTTTGAAGACGTCGAGTTTCCGTCCTAAAGACGCATCAAATTCCACAGGGCTGCGGCGCCCACTATTTTGCCCGTCATATCAAAATTGGGTGTTTATATACTTGACGCAACCACGCTCCGTAAGTTGCTGATCTCCCGTTCGACCGTCTGTTGACACCACGCCCATTCCGATCAACGCTAAATGTAGGCATGTCCAGAACGAAGATGCTGCCGCCCTTGCCTGAAACGCTTGGCGACAACGAACAAGACCGCTTCAAAAACTTCGCCAAAGCCATTCTTGGTGTCCCGAAGTCCGAAGCTGTCCCACAGTACATAACCGCCAATCTTCCGATCAAACGTGAGAAGGTTCTGATGAAGCTGGATGAGGACAAACCGATCCTTCGCCCGAAGCGACCACCAAAGCGGAAGGCATCGAAGAAACGCACACGATAACCCACAAGGTGCGCTAGTTTGTGTATTCTTGGGAAACATGGAACCTGCGCCCGGTTTACCCGAACGGATCGCCTGTCCCTACTGTGGCGTCTCCGTGAAGGCGCACAGACTTGTCAAGCACAAGGATGAGAAATGCCCGAAGAATCCTGCTTCACGTTCGGCTCGACTCAAAACCAAAAGAATGAGACGGTCGAAAAAAGCGAAGCTAAAGTTGCCAAAATCAATCGGAAGTAAGCTCAAAGTAAAAACTCACAGTTCGTCTGCTGCCCAATCACCGTCTATCCGAATCGTCCAAGGTGGATTGCCTGGACTTGGTAAACGATAACCAGCTACTCGCCTTTCGCTACTGCGTATTTGTACCTCTCCGCATAAATTGCCTGTTGCATGTCGTCCTTGGTGATTAGTCCCCTTGGGCTTTGCCGTCCACGTGATCCAATCGTTTGCAAGGGCCGCTCTAATTCACGCTTCTTCGTGAACTCTTGAGCCAATCTGATGAGTCGAACCTGATCCGCACGGGCGACTTCCCGCCCTAGTTGATGACACGCCTCAACATGTATGCTCACCGTCTTGCATACGTTCCGGGCCGCAGGACTCAAATTTTCGTAGGACACCTTCAGCCGACTAATCATCGTTTCGGTAAGTCCCGTCAACGTCGGCAATCTTTGCTGATCTACACGATGATCGACCAGCAGCAACACGATTGCTTCACCACGTTCCACGCATCCACGTTTCTTATCTTCGGCGACTTCAATGAGATTTCGTTGATTCACAATTTCCTCCTTTGTAGGAGTGTAATCATTACGGGCTGACCTGTCAAGGCTACAGCTTGACAGATTTCGATTTCGTGAGTCGCTAATAACGTAGGGCTTGTAGATCGTTCGTGTTTCCTACCGATTCGAGCCGTTCTTCTCCAACCCACAACTAAATAGCCAGTGTATTGGCAACGTGCGCCACAGAAAAGGAATCCGGGACAACGACCCCTTACGCCGTCTCACGCCATCAATTTAGCAAAAAACGGGAGCCTTTGCCGCGGTTAAGTCCGTAGTCGTCGTAGAGAACGCACTTGTCTCGGTTCGAGCAGATGGGGATTTACGCAGCAAGAGTTCGAAAGCGTGTCCAATGGTGGGGAGCAAGTTACGTGACAGCTTTCTCGAACGTGAGACAGCAGGCGTGGGCTGCCGGGCCGCGTCCCAGAAGCCTAAGCGAGTTCACGTTGTTACGGAGACCGGTCTCTCCCGCCCGTTCCAAGAGTCGAAACAACGCCGCTCTTTCCGCGGCTCTCGTTCGGCGACGGATAACGACGATGATGCCATGATGTGGCGTCATTTCTGCGAGCACAAGAAAATCGTCGCGGTTGCAGGTCAACAATATACAACCACCTTCGTTAGCGAATCGGAGGACGGCTTCGTCGCTGGCATCTTCCGGAAGGACTTTGCGCAGGAGGGTAACACCGTGGCCGAGTTGTTGGAGCAAGTAACTCAAATCCTCGGGTACGTGGTCGAGCAGGAACTTCACTCCGAGGACGGCGATGTTTGCCGGGCAACCAGCAAGTCGATCTCCCCTCGGTGGTCCTCATAGTAGGCAAGGCACTCATAGACCTGGGATCGGGTGAGTTGCGGGAAGCAACTTGCGGTCAATGAGTCCACTGTCTCGCCGCTTTGGAGCAGGCCAATGACATCGTGAACGCCAACTCGGGTGCCTTCTACCGTAGCGCTGCCACTCCGCACTCCTTCTGAGCGGACGATGTAGCGATAGGGTTCCGAGATCCGTCCCATGACCTGATGTTACGGTTCGCTTCGACGGCGTGTCAATGCTCGCCCAAAGGCCTGTTGCGTTGCAGGTATGGGCTCAGAATGCGATTCGTGCCACCACCAACATGTTCCGGGCCGTGCTGGTGGCGATACCATTGACGTTCATGAATCCGAACCCGCCGGTAAGCTGGCCATTCGAGTTGTGATTGGGCGCGGTGATTGGATTTCCCACACCGATATTAGGAAACACAATCCGGTTAAACGGATTGTACATTTCCATCCGGAGCTCAAAGAATCTGGAGTGCGCTTCTGACAGAACGAATCTCCGGCCCAACCCGATATCCTCCTGCGGCGTCCGCCGTTGGCGGAAGTCCGTGTAACGCGGCGAGCCGCAACCAAACGTCGCGGTGGGACCGCATTCCGCCCAGGCCGCGGGATTGAGGAACAGCTGTTGCGTCGGATCTATCTGGCCGTTCGGATTGATCAGGTACAGCGGCTGCCCGGGAACCCGGGTCATATACTGCACCGAAGCACCCGCAAGGTAAGTGCCGAGGTTGTTGTTCGAGCCCGGCGCCCCGATCAAAGCGCCGCTCTGATAACGCAGCACCGAGCTGGCCTGCCAATCGCTGAAGATTTCCCTTAGGATCTTGTTCCGGCCCAGAAAACCGGAGCTCAGATGAGGTGTCTGGTAGATCAGATTCAGGGAGAGCGCCTGCGGAACGCTATTTACGTCGAGGGCCTTTTGCGTTTTCAAATCCGTCCAATTGTCGAAAGTGCCGGTCCGATTAATGGACTTGGCCCAGGTGTAAGTAGCGAGCGCTGTAACATTGTATTTCAGTTTTGCGTTCAGCTTCATCTGCAATGAGTCATACCAGGAGTTACCGACGGACGAGGTAGGAGTGATGCTTCCGTACTGAGGGAAGGGCCGCAGAGCGTTGGTGAGCGATGTAGTCGTTGGGAAGCTGGAGAACGGCAGCGAATAGCCGGCTCCTTTGGCCGCGGCCGAACCGATCTGCGAATTCAGAAGAGTTCGATCCGTGGAGCTGGAGAGGTTCAACCCATGCGCTGCCAGGATCGCCGGAGTCACCGAGTTGATGGGGTAGATTGCGCCTTGAAGCCAGGCGCCGCGGTTGCCCACGTAAGCGGCTTCGAGCGTCATGCCATGGATGAGCTCACGCTGCAAAGCGATATTGAATTGGCTGACGCGCGGCGGCCGCCCCAGGCCCGGATCATAAACCGTAGGCGCGTTGAGGTTACTGATGCCCGTGATTGGATTTGCCGTCGGGAGCGCTCCAGCTTGGTGTAGCGTGGAGGCGAACAGGGCCGTATTGACGGGCAATCCTCCTGCAAGACCGTTCGGAAGCGCGGCCCCTCCGGCCCTTGCCGTAAAGCTGATTGTGTCGTAGCCGGTTCCAGCGCCAGGGAACTGAGGCGCGCTAGCCGAAAAAGTGTCCGGAGCACCAAAGAAAAAGCCCCATCCAGCCCGGATGACCGTCTTTGAGTTGAGCTGATACGCCACGCCTAAACGTGGTGCGAAGGCAAATTTATACAGATTCAAGAAATTGTCGCAATTACACGTACCCGTTCCAAAACCCTGGTACAGCACGGCTCCCGGCAGATTCCCGGCGCTCGGATTGGGAATGGTCGGGGAGAACGAGCTCACGCGATTGCGGTCTTCGAGCGGCGGATTCTGCAAATCGTAACGCAGGCCCAGTTCAACCGTAAGCCGGCGCGTCACCTTCCAGTTATCCTGAGCGTATGCCGCAAGGCCCTTGTCGTGCCAGTTCACGCTAGAGCAGGGCGCCAGTGTCACCCCGTTGGGCAGACCGAGAAGGAAGCTGGCAAAGTTCAGCCCGGGAGATCCGTTGGTGGTCGCCAGCGCCACACCGCCCGCGCCGAAGGGCTGACCGGTCTGGGCGGTGGAGAATGAATAGGCTCCAATACCGCCTTGGCACGCGAAGAACCCCTCCATGCGTGTTTGCATGCTGCCGCCGAATTTAAAGGAGTGCGACCCTCTTACCCAACTGAGCGCCGCCGAGGAAGAAAACTCGCCGGTATTCACATCTTGATTGAATTGCTCCCCGATGTTGAGCGCCATTCCACCGAGAGGGGCTCCACTCGCTGAGAAATTGCCGAGACCAGTGACATTCGGGAAGCCGCTGGTGACGGCGCCCGTCAGTCCCAGTTGGCTCGTCTGGTCGAAGTTCTGCACGTCCGGGAAGGAGTGCTTGGTGACTTGGGTATTCACATATCCCACTCCCAAATGCAGCAGCATCGAGGGCCGAAGCGTGTTGTCCACGTTCACACGCGCAGTGTGCGACGCGCTGGTATTAAAGCCGGACGTGGTTATGTTCGTGGGCAAGCCGTCCGTGCTGGTTTGACCCGACCCTCCCACATAAGAATAGAAAGTCGACAGTTTCAAGCTTGGCGAAACATTGTGGTCGATCTTGACGGAGGGAAGGTTCTGAGGCCTGGGGGTGGTTGCGAACAATTGATAGTTCTGAGACTGGAGACCGTTTGTCGGCTTGGGCAGATAGCCCAGAAGCTTCAGGGAGACGGGATCCATCCGGTTTTTCGGAATCGCATTGTTCGGAAACGGGAGCCGGGTAAAGCCGTCCGCGGCAACGTTCCGCGGATCGAAGATTTCTCCCGCGAACACCGGATTTCCCAATGCGTCCTTGCACGGCCCACCTCCGCAGGTGACCTGAGCTCCCAGGTCCGGCGCGAAATTGCCCGCCACATCGTTGGCGTTGGGAACCGTGGAGAACGTCCCCGATGTAGGAGCGGGAAGAACCGAACGAAATCCTTCGAATGAGAAGAAGAAGAAGGTCTTGTCGCGTCCATTATAAATGTGCGGAATCCGCACGGGGCCACCGAATGTGCCGCCGAAATTATTTTGCCGGCTGGGATTACGCGATCCCGTATAGGGCTGGTGGGCGTTCAGGTCCTCGTTGGTAAGACGATAGAAAACACCGCCGTGATACTGGTTCGTGCCGGACTTTGCCGTGAAGTTGTAGATGCCTCCCTGAGCTTGGCCGAACTCGGCCGCATAGTTCCCTGTCTGAAGGCTGACTTGTTCCAGCGCCTCCACCGATGGCTGCTGGTAAAAAAAGAACGAAGGCGTGTATAAATTGGTGCTGTCCTGTCCGTCCACCAGCGCCTTGAACGTGGAGGTCGGCGCTCCGTTGATGGAGGCGCCGCCGCCGGTGAGTCCCAGCGAGTTGAAGTAACTAGTGCCGCCGCTCATGCCGGGCAAAATCTGCGCGACGGAAAGCGGGTTCCGCACCGCCTGGTTTCCGTAAAAGCCGTTGGACCATTGGATGGGAAGTTCGACGAACATCTCATTGGAAACGGTGGCCGTTATACCGGCGTCTTCGGTTCTGATCGCAACGGCGTCCGCCTGCACGGAGACCGTCTCGGAGTTTACGCCGACTTCCAATTTGGGGTCGACGCGAATGGTTTGCGCGACTTCAACGATGTTATTTAGTGACGCGAAGCGCTTAAATCCCGGGGCCTCGACTGCGACATCCCACGCTCCGGCCGGCACCTGGGCCAATGTGAAATTGCCGGTATTGGTTGTAACCGTCTCCAGGACGTTATGAGTGGCGGAGTTCTGCGCGGTCACTTTGATGCCGGCGATGACCGCCCCGGATGGGTCTGTTACCGTTCCCGTGATCGTTCCCCGATCACCCTGACCAAAAGCGCTGCTCGCCACCAGAGCGCAGAGGCAAGATACTTTCACGTGGTATCTCATGATTGGTACCCCTCTCAGCGTCCGTCGGCCAGATTGCTTCTCCGCTCAGGAGAGTTGCGAGCCGCCGGACATTTGGACTGGACTATATACCCCGGCGCAAGTACCTGTCAAGCTGAGCCGCAACCGAGCCGCAACAGCGCGCCGTCCAGGGAACTACGTTTTCAGATGATCGCCGGCAAGATATACTGAGTCCGTGCGATGGCGTAGACTCAAAGCCCCATTTACACCGACATTCCCAGCGCCTTCTCGCAAAATTGGGACTAAGCTTATCCTGGCAGCCGCCATTACCGTGGCTACTGGCTTTTTCGCCGTGAACCGGATGACCGCTGCCGCACCCTTCGCCTCCGGGGACGCCTTCATCCAGAAAAACTGCGCAACCTGCCACAGCTCCGCCGCGCCCGCCGCACGCCTTGACCTCACTAAGTTAAGCTACGAACCCACAAACCCTGACAACTTCGCCACATGGATCAAAGTCTATGACCGCGTCTCCGCGGGTGAAATGCCCCCCGCGGGGATGCCACGGCCTTCCGCCGAATCGCTCTCCCTGTTCGTCAATGGATTGGGCGCCGCGCTCACCGCATACGAAACCAACGTCGCCGCGGAGCGCGGCCGCGCCGGACTCCGGCGACTGAACGCCTACGAATACGAGAACGCCCTGCGTGACCTCCTTTACGTCCCCTGGGTCGAGATCAAATCCAAATTGCCGCAGGATGGCGAATCTTGGCGGTATAACAAAATCGGCGCGGCGCTCGATGTCTCTCACGTTCAACTCGCCCGTTACATGAGTACCGCCGAGTACGCCATGCGGGAGGCCCTGGCCGCGAAACTGGTCCAGCCGCCCCCAACCACCACTCGCTTGTACGCTCGGCAGGAGCCCTCGATGCGCAACTTTCGCCCGCGCGAAGGGAACACGCGAACGGACCGTCTGAGCTTCCCCGTGCTGGATTCGCACGCGCAGCCGGACGTTCGCGCCGGCCGCAGCCCCCTATCGAGCGAGGAAGACAAAGAGCACGAGGCGATCGGCCGTGTGTCAAGCGTCTTCTCCGACGCCGGCGGGTTTAGCTGGAGCTACCGCGTACCAGCCCCGGGCCGGTACAAGATCCGGGTAAAAGGCTACACGATTTGGGTAAGCGGCGGCGGTGTCGATCATTGGAACTACGTCGGGTTTGGCGACGAAAAAACACCTTACCTTTATCAGTCCACTTACCACCGGCCCAATTCCGATGAAGTCTGGCCTGGTCGCGGCAACGAACCGATCGGCGTCTACGCCCAAAGTTCTGGGCAATCCCGTCCTCTCGCTGCCTTCGACTTCACACCGGAACCCTCGGTTCAAGAAGTGGAAGTGTTCCTCAGTCCGAACGAAGCCATTCAGACGGACCCGATGCGGCTGTTCCGAACGCGCGTCAACGGCAGCGAGGAAGCCTACGTCAACCCGCTTGCACAGCAGGACGGTATGCCCGGCGTCGCTTTCCAATGGTTCGAAGTGGAAGGCCCGCTCTCCGACGCAAATGCTACGTCTGGATATCGCGTGATGTTCGGCGATCTTCCGGTGCGCCGTCTTGAGAAAGGGGAAACGGGAGGCGTCGGGGTCCCGATCGTCGCTCCTCCGTCTTCAGGGGCTCCCGCGGCAGGTGGCGGAGGCCGCGGCGGCCGCTTCGCACGAACGCAGGACGTCGCCGTCGAAGTCGTCAGCGAGCATCCGCATGAAGACGCCGAGCGGCTGATCCGCGCATTCCTTGCGCAGGCTTATCGCCGGCCAGTCGAGGAAGCACACGCCAAACGCTTTCTGGAGCTTTTCAATCAGCAGCTCGAACTCGGCCACGGCTTCACGCAATCGCTGCTGTCGACCTACACCGCGATTCTCTGCTCGCCGGGCTACTTGTTCGTCGAGGAAGCGCCTGGGCGGCTCGACGACTACGCCCTCGCCACGCGCCTTTCGTTGTTCCTGTGGAACTCGCCGCCGGACGCCGAACTCCGCGCCGTGGCTGCGCAACACCGGCTCACCAATCCCGACGTTCTGAGGGCCCAGACCGATCGCCTGCTCAACGACGCAAAATCCCGCCGGTTCATCGACGCCTTCACGGACTACTGGCTCGACCTGCGCAAGATCGACGACAGTTCGCCGTCCACCACTCTTTATAACGACTACGAGCTGGACGACCCTCTCAAACTCGCCGCCGTCGAGGAAACGCGCCTCTTCGTCCAGGAACTATTCAACCGCAACCTGCCGGCACGCACCATCGTCGATTCCGACTTCACATTCCTCAATGAACGTCTGGCGCAACACTACGGCATTCCAGGCGTTACGGGAGTCGCGATGCGCAAGGTCACGCTCCCAAAGGACTCCGTCCGCGGCGGTCTCATGACTCAGGCAAGCGTCCTCAAGATCACCGCGAACGGAACCACCACATCGCCCGTGGTTCGCGGCGTCTGGATCATGGAACGCATTCTCGGGTATCACACAGCTCCGCCCGCGGGGGTCCCGGCACTCGAGCCGGATATCCGCGGCGCCGTAACGATCCGCCAACAGCTCGACAAACACCGCGCGGACCCGACGTGCGCCTCCTGCCATCGCAAGATCGACCCTCCGGGGTTCGCGCTCGAAAGTTTCGATGTTATGGGCGGCGCGCGTGACCGCTATCGCGCTTTCGCCGAGGGCGCGACGCCTGAACCAGGCATCGGCCTCTCTGGCCAGCCTTTTGCCTTCCACTATGGCCTGCCGGTCGATTCCGCCGGAACGCTCACCGACGGCCGCAGCTTCAAAGACATTCGCGAATTCAAAAGGCTCCTGCTCGATCACGAAGAGCTCACGGTGGCCCGAAATGTCCTCGGCCAGCTTGCCACTTACGCCACCGGCGCGCCGATTGGCTTCTCCGACCGCAAACAGGTTGAGGATATCCTCAACCAGACCCGCGCCTCGGGCTATGGAATCCGCGACATCGTCCACGGGATCGTTGAGAGCGATCTCTTCCGAAACAAGTGAAAAGGAAAACAGCATGCTGAGATTCATCACCCGCCAGCCTCTCTCTCGCAGAACCATGCTGCGCGGCATGGGCGTCGGCCTGGGGCTGCCGCTTCTGAACGCGATGATCCCCGCAACGGCCCGCGCACAATCAGCCGGCGCACCACGGCGTATGTTCGCGATCTGCAACAACCTCGGCGTTCTGCCCGGTGAGTTCTTTCCCGCCGACGCGGGTCGCGACTATACGCCCTCGAATTACCTCAAGGCGCTTCAGGATTATCGCGCGGACTTTACGGTCTTCTCCGGCGTCTCGCATCCCAACGTGGATGGCGGCCACCCGTCGGATATCAGCTTCCTGACGGCGGCCCCCCACCCGGCCAGCAGTTCGTTCCGCAACACCATTTCGCTCGACCAATACATTGCCGAGCGGGTTGGCAATCAGACGCGCTTTCCCTCACTCACGTTAGCGGTCAATACGGGGGGCCGCTCGCTCTCCTGGACCGGAAACGGCGTCGCAATCCCTCCGGAACAAAGCGCGGCCAGCATTTTCCGCCAGATGTTCGTCCAAGGCAGCGCCACGGAGGTTGAAACCAAGATCGCGGAACTCGATACCGGCCGCTCTATTCTCGATACGGTAGCGGACCAGGTCCATGATCTCGAACGCAGCGTGGGGGCCGCCGACCGCGCTCGTCTCGACCAGTATTTCACCAGCGTTCGCGAGCTCGAAAACCGGTTACAGGAGTCCAAAGGATGGGAACGGAAACCCAAGCCGGTCGTGAAGGAGCCCGAACCGCAGGACCCCACCAGCCCGGCGCAGTACATGGCAAAGGTCGCCAACATGTACCGCCTGGTGCGACTGGCTTTTGAAACCGATTCGACGCGCTCGGTGACTCTGATGCTCGACAGCGTCAGCACGCCGGTCGTGGAGATCAGTGGGGCAACCATCAGCGATGGTTATCACAATCTTTCGCATCACGGGAAATCGGAGGCGAAGCTGGCTCAACTCCGCATCATTGATTCGTGGCATATGCGTCTGCTCGCGGATCTTTTCAAAGGATTGCGCGGCGTTCAGGAGAGCGGCGAGACGCTTCTGGATCGCTCCATGGTTCTCTACGGCTCCAACCTGGGCGACGCCAATGCCCACTCCACCACGAATATGCCGGTGCTCCTCGCGGGCGGGGGGTTCCGGCACGCCGGCCACCTCGCCTTCGACCGCAATCAGAACTATCCGCTTCCTAACCTGTTCGTTTCCATACTCCAGCGCATGGGAATCGAAACCGCCAGGTTTTCCTCTTCCACGGGTACGATGTCGGGCCTCGACATGACCAAAGCATGATCCGCGCCGCGGGCGCACGAGCACTCCTGCTGCTGGCCGCGGCCGCTTACGCCTGGTCCGCCGATGAGGTCGTTGTGGACTTCGAAAAGGCTGTACCGCTGATGCCCGATGGCCAAGCGAACCGCATCTCGCAATGGGAAGAGAACGGTGTCGTGTTCACACTCGCCCATGAACCCCAACGGACCAAAGGCAAGGGAATGGTCATGTTTTTCACTCATCTCGCCACCGGCCACAAAGGGATCGCCAGCGCCATGGCAACCGAGGCCATTCCGGTCCGCGCCACCTTCTCGAAGCCGGTCTCTTCCGTCACGGTTTCGTTCTGGGGATCGACCGGAACACCCGCTCTGCTCGAAGCTTTCGATGCCGATGGCAAAGTGGTCGACCGCGCCAGTCTGGAATCGGTTCCGGGCCGCAAAGCGCCGGGCGATCCAGTCCCCATCTTCAAAATGACCGTCAAAGCCAACCGCATCGCCTATATCCAGTTCTCCGGTCCGAGGGAAGGTGAATACCTCGCCGCGGATGAAGTGCGTTTTATCCCGGTCGACGGCGATCGGAAGTGATCGCCTCCAGCACGCGCCGTGAAAGCAGCAGACATCGGACTTGTTTAGTTGCCCGGCACTTCGACAGTCTTCCCACTTTAATGTCGCCCACCCTTTTGGAATCGTTGAACCCACTCTATCTGCCGGCTCTGGTAGACTGCCAAATGGCGACTAGCCCTGCACGAGGGCGGTCTTATCTGAGGAGATCATATGAAACGACATTTGCTGGCCAGCGTTATGACCTGCTTCGTGATCGCTTCGCTGGGCAGTATTCTTGCTCAGGCCCCGGCACAGCCCGCGCCGGGCGGACGGGGCGCCGGGAAGGGCGCAGGGAAGGGCGGCGGACGCGCGGCCAACCCCGCGACCCCTGAAGATCTCGCCGATATCGCAAAACTCGCGAATCTGCCGGCTTTGGTCCAGGGAGCCGGAGACGGAGATTTTTCGACAGGTCCCGACTACAC
>Ga0207110_10267_pt1 | contig 12118 bp, 11 predicted proteins | sample Alteio_BWMinHeat_74_FD_153582 | JGI IMG/M metagenome (GOLD analysis project Ga0207110, IMG submission 153582) | Enriched cells from forest soil in Barre Woods Harvard Forest LTER site, Petersham, Massachusetts, United States -... | ecosystem: Environmental > Terrestrial > Soil > Temperate forest >...
CTCAATGGCAGGCGGACTCGGTGCGATGCCCTCAGGCATCATTGCGGGAACCGGCGGAACTGGAGAAGGCGGCGGTGGCGGCTACTCCGTAGCGGAAGAGGACGTCCGCTCGATGCTGGGATTGTTCGCGCAGCTAGGCAAGTCACGAAAAGACACAGAAGGACGCATGGACGTGCCTACGTTCCAATCGCGGCTGAGCGCCATGCCGGTGCGCGCGCAGTACACGTTGCAGCAGGCGCTGGCGGGACTTGCGGCGCAGGCTCCAGATGCCAAGCCAGACAAGCCCATGCTGCTGAAGCTCGCCGAGCACGTGGCCATCCGCTTCGCGCTGGACAGCTACGAGAAGGGCGAGCTGCGCGTCAATGCGGTGAAGCAACTTCTCGACCGCATGAACACGGAAATTGAAGCGTTGCGGAAAATCCTCGGCCAGCAGGAAGAGATGATGGCGCACGCAGGGCTCTCCGTGCAGTCCTACACGGAACTGCTGGACCAGGAATTCTGGGAGCAGGTGCCCGAAGAGAATAAGAAAGAAGTCCTGACATCGGACGAAGCATGGTGCGTTCCGCCGCGCAACGTGCGCGTATTCCTGGAAGACATGTTGCGACGCGGCGAACTCAAAACCGTAAACGAAATCCTGATGAAGTACGCATCGTGCATCAGCTTGGAAGCGCCTGAAGCGCGGCGCACCACGGCGATCGGCCTGTCGGACCTCGGCGAACTGTACGGCAGCGGAGATGGAAGCGCGTTGATGGACGCCATCCGGCGCCTGGGCAGCCAGTTGGCCCTTGAACGCGAACCGGAATTGCAGACCCTGGTCAGCGCCGCGTTTGTGCGTTTGAGCCAGGAAGCAGCTTCCAAGCGCTGCTACCCGGCGATGCAGCAGGCGCTGGCATCGCTCGACAGTGTTGAGGCGCAGCGGCCAGGGTCAACGCAGAATCTTCGGCCGCGCATCGGCGCCGAAGAGCGGTTGCCGGAATTCATCGAAGAGGCCATGCGCAGCGGGCAAATCGCGGACGGCATGACGGAAATCCTCGGGTTGATGCCTAAAGCCACGCTGCACTATGCCACCAACCGCTTCGGACACTGCGGGTTCCGCGAGGATTGCGAGCTGCTCTGCAGCATAGTGAAAGGTTTGGGAGAAGAAGCAACACAGCGACTTGTCGAGACATTGCAGACTGCGCCAGCAGGCGAGGCTGCGGAAACTCTGGGGCTGCTGAGCCAGCTTTCCCCAGAAAGCGTCGAAAAAATCCTGCCATTGCGTCTCTCGCAATGGCCGCGTTCCTCCCACGACCGCGCGGTGCGGCAGCTTTCTGCGACTCCGCCGGAACACCGCGCGAAGCTGCTGGTTGCGCTCTACGATTCTCTTGATGTGATGATTCGCCCTCTAGCCATCGATGAAATGGGAATGAGCGGCCAGCCCGAATGTATTCCGAAGCTCATCGAGCTGATACAGAACGATGACACGCCCGGATTCACGAGAGTCAAGGCCGTTGAGGCCATTGGCCGGTTGCGCGCTTCCGGCGCCAGCACGCTTCTACTTCACATTCTGGAGGCCCGCCAAGTTTGGCGGTGGGTTTATCCCAATGAATTAAGAATTGCGGCGGCGCAGGCACTCCTGCGTGTGGACGCGGCGGTGGGAATGGAGAAAGTGGCCGCCAGCGGGATTGACCGCAAAGAACTGACCCTGGAGCCCACGGATCCGGAACCCAATGCCTCGGTCATCCGGCAGCGTCGCTATGCGCGTCTGAAGCTTTCGCGCAACCTCATTGCAGTAACAACCAATCTACGAGAGAACTTCAGGCTCTCGATTCCGGAAATGAATCTGGGCGGCGGAATCGGTTCCGGAGAACGACACCTGGCGCCCGGGTCGCTCTTGACGCTGAAATTCACCCTGGGCGTTCGGCACATCAAAGCGCAGGCCATCGTCCGGGGTGCGCGCCCGCAGGCCATGGCTTTCGAATTCGTCGATATGGACCTGGAGGAACGCTACCGCTTGAGAAAGCTGCTTCTCGAGCTGGGTGGCTTGCCTATGGTTGCACAGGTGACGAACCGCACCAGGCGCCGCGGGCGCGTGGCGATCGCAAAGAATTAGCGTCGGCCGCCGAAGTATGCCGTCGTCGAGCCCCCCTTCCCACCTGTCCTCTCCTATGGCGCACCCGTACGCTTGTTCAGGCTGTTTGCCCGTCCTTCGGTCGGCTTGACGCAGGAGACACATGGGACTCCTGTACCATTGCGCGGGACGAGGGGTGGTCCTACGGTACTAGACAGGGAGTCCTATAGCGGACCTACACGACGCGGGATGAAATCAGATCCAAAAACAGCGGCGGGACGCGCATTCGTAAGAAGCCTGAACATCTTGTTGAAGTTCGCGCGTTTGTATGGCTACGAGCATGCCCGCACGATCGAACAGCTCGAAACCGCCTGGAGCGAGTTGCGCACAGCCATCCCGCTGGGATCGGATTCAGGATTGCTACTGGGCGCGAGCGGAGCGCAACTTTTATTGGACGGGGTACCGCTGGAAGGGGCGCCCGCTGAAAAACAGTTTGCGCAATTGCTCTCCGCCGCGGGACTCGCCAGCGTCCAGTTCTTTGCGTCCGTGACTGAAGAAGAGCTTGGGCGCTTTGTGCGCGCCTTTCCCACCGGCAAATCCAAGCCTGCGGAACTGGCTCTCCAATTGAAGGCCGCCCTCGCCGGTTCCCAAGGCATCCGTATCAACGAAATCTGCTTCGTGGCTACGGATTCGCGACTCAAGGAAGCCAGCATGGCGGCCCAACTGGCCGTCGCCTCTCTCGGCAAGGACCATGACCAGTTCTCCGAGTGGCTGAACGACCCCCACAAACTGCTCGAATTGATTGCCGCCGCGCAGGGCGCGAAAGGCGAAGGTGGTGCCGGAGGGGGAATGAGCGGTCCCGGGCCAGGAGGCCCCGGCGGACCCGGCGGTGGCGAGCCCGGATCCGGTGGATTTGGACCTGGCGGCGGAGGTGCCGGTATCGGCGCTCCAGGGACGGGTGGGTTGGGCGCTGGACCGGGTGGCGGCGACCCAGGTGGCGGAGGATTCGGCCCAGGACCGGGAGGCGGTGGTCCAGGCGGCACAGGATTCGGCCCAGGACCGGGAGGCGGTGGTCCAGGTGGCGGAGGATTCGGCCCAGGACCGGGAGGCGGCGGTCCAGGCGGCGGTGGATCAGGGACCGGTGGAATTGGCAATGGTGGGCCGGGCGGTGGCCCGGGCACCTGCGGATGGGCCGGAGCTGGCGCCAGCAGTGGCGCGAGCCTTGTTTCTGGAGTCGTAGCTGGCCTTGGTGGTAGAGGGCGCGGCGAGCCTACGGAAGAGGAACTCCTCGGAATTCTGGGAGCGCTGACAAGCTTTGGCAGTGTCGGCTCCGGTCAAGGCGGTTTGGCCGCAGCTGGCGCGTTCCAGGAGCAGGTTTCGCAGCTACCGGGCCGCGCGCAGGACACGCTAAAACAAGCCCTGGCCGCTCTGGCGGCGCAAGCACCGAGCGAAACACCAGACGAGTCCGTTCTCGTGAAGCTTGCTGAGCATTTGGCCATTCGCTTCGCGCTTGAGCGCTTCGAAAAGGGCGAAGTCAAAGTCAACGCCGTCCGCCAAATGCTCGATCGCATGAACCAGGAGATCGAGAATCTCCGCAAGATTCTTGGCGCTCACGAAGACAAAATGAGCGACGCCGGCATGCTCGTCGAATCGCACCGCGAAATTCTGGACCGGCAGTTCTGGGCGGCCGTGCCCGAGAGTGGGAAGCGTGCGGTGCTGATGTCGGGAGAAGCCTGGTGCATTCCGCCGCGGAACGTGCAGTCCTACGTCGGCGAACTCATCGAACATGGAAACATCGCTGAAGCCATCAGCATTCTTCAGAATTACGCCGCTTGTGCCGACAGCGAAGAGACGGATGCGCGCAAGAAAACCGCTGTGGGCCTCTCCGAAATGGCGGAGCTCTACGCCAAGGCCGACCCAAAACTATTAAGCGAAGCGCTGCGTCACTTGGGGCTGCGCCTTAGCGTGGAACAAGACTCGGAACTGCAGGGACTGGTGAGCGCCGCGTTCGTCCGGTTGAGCCAGGAAGCCGCGACCACCCGTCATTTCCCCGCGATGGAGCAGGCGCTCGATCTGATCGCGGGCGTGGAAACGCAACGGCCGGGAATCGCGCGCAGTCTCCGCGCGAAAATGGGCATCGAAGATCGCGTGCCGGATTTTGTGGATGAGGCCCTGCGCGCGCGGCATGTGGCGGCCGGCTTGACCGATGTTCTCAAGCTGTTGCCGCAAACCACCATGGAACAGCTGTCGGCGCGTTTCAATCGCTGCAGCCTGCGCGAAGATGCCGAGCACATCGCAAATTTGGCCAACGATCTCGGCGAAGAAGCCGTGCAATATCTCCGCAGCACGGTGCGCGGCGGACCCATCGCCGAAGCCGTGGAGATGGCGGGCCTGCTGAGCAAACTCGACCCACAATCCATCATGGTTTATCTCCCCGGTCGCATGAAGGATTTTCCTCGCGCCTCGCAAGACCGCGTGATCCGGCAGATCTCCGCGAGCGGCGCCCCGCGAAGGTGCCAGGTTCTTCTCGAATTGCTCGACCATGTGGATCCGCTAGTGATGCCTCTCGTGATTGACGAAATTGGCGTGGCCGTGGACCGCGAAGCGCTCGGAAAGCTGCTCACCATCGCCGATGGCGATTTGCCTCCCGGCGCCACTCCCTATTTACGCGTGAAGGCCATCGAGGCGCTCGGAAGAATCCACGCACCAGAGTCCGTGAGCACCCTCAAGCGCATTCTGGAATCGAAGAAAATGTTTGGCTGGCTGCACCCTCAGGAGCTGCGCATTGCCGCGTTCCAGTCGCTCGAAAAGCTCGATCCGGATTGGGCATTGGCTTTCCTTCCCAAGAGTGGCATCGAAAGCGAAGATCTTGCGCTCTCTCCGCTGGCCATTCCGCCTGCATCGAGATTTGTGCGCCATCGCCGCCACACCCGTGTACGCCTGAGGAAGACCGTGCGCGCGGTGTGCACCAACCTCAAAGAGGGTTGTTCCATGGAGATCAAGACCGCTAGCCTGACGGGCGGCGTCGCTACCCTCAGCCGGCACCTGACCCCCGGGACGCAAGTGCAACTGCGGTTACAAGTCGGCCTGAGAAACCTGCAAGCCACCGCGCTGATGCGCGATTCCCGCGCGCAGGACATGGCCTTCGAAATCGTGGACATGAACCTCGACGAACGCAGCAAGTACCGCCGGATGCTGGCGGGAAATCTTTCTAGCAGTTCGAACATTCCGGCCGCCGTCGACAGCGACCCGGCCCCGACCCCCGCTCCAGTACAGACCGTGGTCTCCCCATAGACGCTACTTCTTGGAATTTTCTTTATTCCCCTTTTTGCGAACCGGTTTTCGCCTTGATATCTACAACCCAAGTTCGGTCAATCCTGGGTGGTCATCCGGCCGGCGGCCCAGCGGCCAACGGAAGAGCCGGTCCTCTTCTCGGATTGCCAGATCATTGATGCTGGCGTGGCGGGTTCTAGAGAGCCCCGCATCATCGAACTCCCAATTCTCATTCCCATACGCTCGATGCCACTGGCCGGAAGCGTCATGCGACTCATATGCAAAGCGCACAGCGATCCGGTTGCCGCCGAAAGCCCACAGCTCCTTGATGAGGCGGTAGTCCAGTTCTGCCGCCCACTTCCTGGTGAGAAATGCAGTGACTTCGGCGCGGCCGTGCAGGAACTCCGAGCGGTTGCGCCAGAAACAGTCCGGGCTGTACCCGCGTGCGACTCTTTCTGGATCGCGTGTGTTCCAGTTGTCTTCCACAGCGCGTATCTTCAGGATCGCCGTCTCTCGAGTGAAAGGCGGCACGAGGCTAACCACTGGTTTCGACTGCGTGCTCATAGTTCGCTCCTTGTTCTACATATCTTTAAAAACCTCACTGGTGAATGCTCCGCATGTTGCCAGCACGTGCTGGGACATTGCCTCCGCAGGTGAGTGATAAGACTCTCCAGAGATTCCCAAGGTTGGCCGGAACCAGAATTAGCCGGCACTTCCATGAGATGCTTTTTGGACTATGGTTTACTACAAGAAGATTCACCTTTCACGAAGCCGCAGTTCAACTAGAAGCGCCGGGTGCAGGCGACTGGATTGGCCGCGCTTGAAGCGCGAGATGTGCCAATTATTTCACTGCGGCCCCGGCTGCGCATGCCCTCCTGCGCAAGCCTGGGCGCGATCGAGTAGCAGCTCGCGTTCGCGGGCATTCCGAGTGAGCGAGGCAGCGCGCTCAAACTCTGACTGTGCCTCGTCGAAGCGGCCAAGCTTGAACAGAAAGTCACCGCGGACGCTGGGCAGCAGATGGTAAGACTTGAGCGACGGCTCCGAGGCGAGCGCGTCTATCAGCTCGAGACCCGCTGCTGGGCCGAACGCCATGGCGACCGCAACCGCGCGATTCAGCTCCACAACGGGTGATGGAGTGAGTTCCGCGAGCGCCTCATAAACTCCCACAATGCGTGGCCAGTCCGTTTCCTCCGCCGTACGCGCCCGCGCATGGCAAGCAGCGATGGCCGCCTGCAGCGTGTAGGGACCGCGCGCGCTCGCGAGCATTTCGGCGCGCTCAAGCGCCTCCAACCCGCGACGGATGAGCAGTTGATCCCAGCGGGAGCGGTCTTGATCCAGCAATAGGATGGGCTCTCCGGCCGGGCCCACGCGTGCCCTCGAACGTGATGCCTGAATCTCCATCAGCGCAACCAGCCCGTGAACTTCCGGCTCATTGGGAGCCAGTTCCGCCAGGATGCGCCCGAGTCGCAGCGCATCTTCACAAAGCGCAGGCCGCAGCCAGTCGTCACCTGCCGTGGCCGTATAGCCTTCGTTGAAAACCAGGTAGATGACCTCGAGCACCGACTCGAGTCGAGAAGCGCGATCGCTCCCTCGGGGGACTTCAAACGGGACGCGCGCCTCGGCCAGCGTGCGCTTGGCCCGCACAATCCGCTGCGCGACCGTCGGCTCCGGCACGAGAAAACCACGCGCAATCTCTTCCGTCGTCAGCCCACCGAGCAAACGCAGTGTCAGCGCGACGCGTCCTTCAGAAGAAAGCACCGGGTGACAGGCCGTGAACACCAGCCGAAGAAGGTCGTCTCCGATGTCATCGTCGATCGCAGCGTCAAAATCCGCCACGGCCATCTCCTGCCGGGCCTGCAGCTCGCGGCCAAGTTCCCCGTGCTTGCGCTCCAGCAGCTTGCTCCGCCGCAGCCGGTCAATGGCTCGGTGCTTCCCCGCAGCCATGAGCCACGCGCCCGGATTGTCGGGGATGCCCGACTCCGGCCATTGCTCGAGTGCGGCGACGAGGGCATCCTGCGCGAGCTCCTCGGCGAGACCGACGTCGCGCACCATTCGCGCTAGCCCCGCGATGATTCTCGCTGACTCGATTCGCCAGACTGCCTCTATCGCGCGATGTGTATCGGTAGCCGTCACGGCTACCGATAACATCACGTTCAATCCGCCGGCGCAAGCCGAAGCGCAACGAAACTACTTCTGCGCAGCCGGCCTTACATTCGAACGCTGCTATTTTGGGGGACAGAAGTCTTCCGGCCCCAGCAGTTGGCGAACTTCCGTTTCACCCTCCCAGCCCGGCCAGTGTTTCTTGTGAAGTTCCATGAATTCCACGGCCCCTTGGAGCGCCTCTTTTTTGGACTTGTATTCAAGAATCGCAAACCCGCCGACGACTTCTTTTGCCTCCGTGAAAGGCCCGTCGATCGCGTTGATCTGCCCCTTGGAAAGCCGCACGCGCGTGCTCGCGGCGGTCGCCGCCAAACCGCCGCTGATAACCATGATGCCGGCTTTGACCGCATCTTCGCCAATCTTTGCCATCACCTCCATGAATCCTGGGGGCGGTGGTCCCTGGTTTTCCGAGTGCTTGACCATCATCATGAATCGCATCGTGATATCTCCATTCTGATTTAGGATGTTGAACCAGGTTCCCGCCGACTTTTACCGGCTGAACTTGCGCTCTATTAACGCGTCGAACGAGCACCTTGAGATTCGACACGCTTTACAAATTTTTTTCAGGCCATCGCTTGCTTCTGTCGCCCGCATCGCGAACGCGCCATGCAGCCTCACTGCGCGAAATCCGCCGCTTCCAACACCGGGCGAATTTCAACTTCCGTCTCCCGGTCAAACGGCGCGCGCTTCAGCCATTCCACCGCTTCGTCCATGGATTTCACCTGCCACAACCAATACCCTCCCACAAGTTCTTTGGTCTCGGCGAAGGGGCCGTCAATCACCGTACGCTGCTGTCCCGAAAATCGCACGCGCTTGCCCTTCGAGCTCGGTTTTAACCCGTCCCCGCCCAGCAGCATACCCGCCTTGATCAATTCCTGGTTGAATTTGCCCATCTCCGCAAGCAGCTTCGGACTCGGCATCACGCCCGCCTCGGAATCCTTGTTGGCTTTCACCATCACCATGACGCGCATCGTAGATTCTCCTTTAGGTATGGCTTGGGCACGGAGCGCCAGCGAGCTTCCACCGGCCGAACCCGGCCTCTACTTACGCGTCGAACGACGGCTAGCCAGTTCGACAGTAACCGCGTCTTTTCTTGCAAGCATTTTACGGCTGCCCCTGCGTCGGCTTTATCCCAGAAGTTTAGGCATTACGCCGCCCCGGCCAGGACCCGGAGCAGCGGCCAGCATGATACCAACATATGGAGAGGGCACGGAGAGAACTGCAGGTGATCCAAGCTATACCCCTGTACAGCCTGCAAGGCCGCCGGCAGCAGGAGGTAGGGCAGTTGCCCCAACGCCTCCCTCACGGCCACGCTCAGGAGGCTCGTGAACAGGGCCGAGGGGCCGTCCAGCGCCCCCGACAGTAGATACAGCCCGATTCCGGCGAGAGCTGTTCCCGCGATGAACTTGCAATTCCGTGAGAGTGTGCGCTGCCTTGCCATAACTGCCTCCTGCGTGCCGCGTTTCAGAACCTCACCTATACGTCGCACGAGGAAGCGGAAAATCGACAGCTTCCGGGCCATTTCTTGGTGTGGCGGCTCCCTCACCACGTGTCCAGATGTGGACAGACCGCCCTCTTGTTCCACGTTATAAGAGATTGTACGTATTCGGATGTTGATTCCTGGCTAACGCCATGCCAGTAGGCAGGAGGCGGTCATGTCTTCGAACGATTCCAATCTACTGAGCCCAAGCCGACAGCTCCAAACCTTGGGAACGTGTTGGATCGTCTATGGAGTGCTTCGCTTGATCTGGGCGCTCTGCTTGTTTCTCTTCAGTGGCACGGCGACCGTAATGTTTGGCGCTCTGCTCAATCGGGTTCCCAACCCCTTCGCTCTGATGGCCGATTTCCATGTCCTATACGCTGCGATGATAGTGTTGTCGGCGGTCTGCGGCATTTTAGGGATCCTTGCTGGGCTGGCGCTGCTAACAGGAAATCGATCAGCCCGCATGCTCGCATTGATTGCAGGTGTTTTGTCGCTTTCCAACATTCCATTAGGTACAACCCTGGGGATTTACACGCTCGTGGTCTTGCTTCCGCTACGAGGTGCGCAACTCCGCGGCCGCTCCGAACAAGCGGCTTGAGGCTTCCCGCGTGGCATTGCGCGCGAGACGAAAGAGGATTGGACTAGGCTTTGCCGGCCGGGAAGGAGGAACCAAGCCATGCTGGTGATGTTTATTCTTCCCGTCATCGTCCTCATCGCGATTGTCGGTAGTCTTCCGATCTGGCGGCACAGCAAGAAGTGGGGCTTCTACCCCATCAGCGGCATAAGCCTGATCACACTGATCCTCCTCTTTTTATTTTGGTCCGGCCGCTTGTGACGGAGGCAGCGATCAGCCACTACGCTCTCTAAACCCCAGTATTGACGACGCCCTGCGTCTCAAAGCAAACGCCGGCGCTGTATCGCCAAGAATTAAGGTCAGCTTGACGTCGTGTTTCTTGGCGCAGGCGCACCCAACCAGTTAGAATAGGATGTTTGCACTTATCGCGTTGTGGCAGCCTGTTTCCAAAGGCAACGCAACGGACCGTCAGGAGACGGCACACCCATTCATGGATTTAACGGATTTTATCAATAGGTTTATCGCGCGTTTTATCGGCACCAAGCACGAGCGCGACATCAAAAAACTGCTGCCCGTCGTCGCCGCCATCAACGCGCGCGAAGCCGAGGTGCAGACTCTCAGCGATGAAGAGTTGAAAACGCGCTTTGCCGAGCTGCGCACTCAAGTTCAAGAACAATTGAAAGACGCCGATCCGGGTGAACCCACTTTTCGCGAATTGATGCAGAAAGCTTTGGAACCTGCCGTCGTTCCCGCTTTTGCGCTGGTGCGCGAAGCCGGCCACCGCTTCCTCAACATGCGTCATTTCGATGTGCAGCTCATCGGCGGCATGGTTCTGCACGACGGCCGAATCGCGGAAATGAAGACGGGCGAAGGCAAGACGCTGGTCGCCACGCTTCCCGCGGTGCTGAACGCGCTGGCGGGACGCGGCGTACACATTGTCACGGTCAACGATTACCTCGCGCGCCGCGACGCGGAGTGGATGAGCCCGCTGTACCGCGCGCTGGGATTGAGCGTCGGCGTGATCGTGCACGATCTCGATGACGAGCAGCGTCGCGCGGCCTACGGCGCGGACATCACCTACGGCACCAACAACGAATTCGGCTTCGACTATCTCCGCGACAATATGAAGTACGACCTCGCGCATTGCGTCCAGCGCGGCCACCATTTCGCCATCGTGGACGAAGTGGACTCCATCCTGATTGACGAAGCGCGCACCCCGCTGATCATTTCCGGACCCTCGGAAGAATCCACCGACAAATACGCCAAGATCGACAAGATTATCCCCAAGCTTATTCAGGATATTGATTTCACCCTCGATGAGAAGCACCGCACGGCCACGCTCACCGAAGAGGGCGTCAGCAAATGCGAGCGCCTGCTGAGCCTCGGAAATTTGTACGACCCCGCGCACATGGAGACGATTCATCACGTCTACCAAGCCTTGCGCGCGCACACGCTTTACAAGAATGACGTGGACTACGTCGTGAAAGACGGCGAAGTCATCATCGTGGATGAATTCACCGGCCGCCAGATGCCTGGCCGCCGCTGGTCCGACGGTCTGCACCAGGCCGTGGAAGCCAAGGAAGGCGTGAAGATTGAGCGCGAAAACCAGACGCTCGCAACGATTACGTTTCAGAATTATTTTCGCATGTACAAAAAACTCTCCGGCATGACCGGCACGGCGGCCACCGAGGCGGCGGAGTTCAGCAAGATTTACAACCTCGAAGTCACCATCATTCCGACGAATCGCACGTTGATCCGCATCGAAGCGCCGGACGTTGTCTATCGCACGGAAAAAGAAAAATTTCACGCCGTCGTCAACGGCATCCTGCAAGAAGACAATTCGCTCGACAACGGCATCCGCCAGTATCACGAACGCGGACAACCCGTTCTGGTCGGCACCATCTCCATCGAAAAATCCGAAGCCATTGCGGAATTGCTGAAAAAGTCGGGCATCCCGCACCAGGTATTGAATGCCAAACAGCACGAACGCGAATCACGCGTCGTGGCGCAAGCGGGCCGCAAAGCTGCCGTTACCGTGGCCACCAACATGGCCGGACGCGGCACGGACATTCTGCTCGGCGGCAATCCCGAACAAATGACGCGCGACCATTTCCTGAAAAACAAACTGGCCATGCCGTACGCGGCCGCTCCCGCAGTCATACCCGCGGAACCCGCTCCGGGCGAGGCGGCGCAACCTGCAGCGCCCATGATCCTGTTCCAGCACGAAGGCAAGATTTTCCAAGTGCCCGCCAGCCAGTGGAAGCCCATGTACGACCAATTTGCCGAACAGTGCAAAGCGGAGCACGATGAAGTTGTTGCCCTCGGCGGACTGCACATTCTCGGCACCGAGCGCCACGAAGCACGCCGCATTGACAATCAGTTGCGCGGCCGCGCCGGTCGCCAGGGCGACCCCGGTTCCTCGCGGTTTTTCCTCTCGCTCGAAGACGACTTGATGCGTATTTTCGGCGGGGAACGCGTCAAGGCGCTGATGTTCCGCCTCGGCATGACCGAAGGCGTCCCCATCGAGTCGGGTCTCATCTCGCGGCGCATCGAGAACGCGCAAAAATCCGTCGAAGCG
>Ga0207110_10268_pt1 | contig 12117 bp, 3 predicted proteins | sample Alteio_BWMinHeat_74_FD_153582 | JGI IMG/M metagenome (GOLD analysis project Ga0207110, IMG submission 153582) | Enriched cells from forest soil in Barre Woods Harvard Forest LTER site, Petersham, Massachusetts, United States -... | ecosystem: Environmental > Terrestrial > Soil > Temperate forest >...
TTGGTGGCAGTACAAGTGGGAAATATATTTTAACAATGTCCCGGATGCATACAGACAGAAAGTATGCGGGAGGCCGCTCGTCATAATTTGGACGATTGAATTTCCCGAGCTGACCCACGTGGACGGGAACCTCTCCCCGCTCATAGATTACCTGAGATCGAAATGCCAGGGCGAGTTTGGGTTCGATCCCTTTATTGTCGTAGATGCCAGTTGGCTCAAGCATGACAGTAGCATCCTTCAACATGTTGATGGCATCGACAATTGGTTTAACAATAATAACTCAGGCAACCCGTGGACGAAAGACACTGTAAATGCTCGTCTGGGTCAGTTCACGACCGGAGTTTGCGTGCCGGGATATTACGCCCGTAATGATGCAGGATATGTTTATCAACATATAGGGAGAAATTATGGCAACACATTTGCCAATGCTTTGCACAATGTGATATCCTCCGATCTCGTTCTCATCGAGAATCAAACGGACACGGGTGAAAACGCCGAGGTCTACCGAGGTGCGCCGGACTGCCCGTCTCCTTACAGGGATGCCAATCTCGGTGGGAATCTAATCTCTCCGCCAGCGGGAGAACGATGGATCTGTCCGAACGACTACCTGGATATTCTTAGGGACTACATCATAACTTGGGCCGGATCTATAACATTCCAGGCCGAGGCTTGCGATGCATTTTACTCGCCATCGTCTCCGCCATCGGGCGGTCTCTTTCGCAGGGCCGGGAATTTGAGTATTTCTTGCACCGATGCCTCTGCCACCAACTGGGCCGTTAATCTGCAGGCCGGCGAGTGGGTTGAATACTATGGTATCGGACTGAGGTCTTCATCTTCTTATTCGACCGGCATAACTTACAGCGCAACGAGCGATGCAACCGGCAGCCTGCTAATCGATGGCAATGTCGTGACGCAATTTACCCTGCCTGCCACGGGCGACCTAAATACGTACCAGCAAATTCAGACCGGAACCTTCGCGATTACCCAAGGCAAACACGATGTCGAGCTGCGCATCGACAGCGGCCGGGCCCGGGTCGATTCATATAGCCTCACAGCATTCTAGAGACGAAGGTGATTCTCTCGATCGGATTCGAAGAGGCCAGGCCCCGAATTCGAAGATTGATGGATGCCTGGCCCGGCGAAAGCGGGCCAAAGAATGCGTTCACCGCAAAGGCACGAAGAACGCAAAGGTGCTTTTGCCTCTGTGATCTCTGCGACCTCCGTGTTAAATAGGATCGAAACCAGTTTCCATTGGTCTGCCCTTTGTCGCCCTGAGCCGTTTCGACAAGCCCATCGACTAGCTCAGGGCCTTGAGCTTGTCGAAACGGCTCAGGGTTCCGAGCATTGGCGAGGACTCAAGGCCCCGAGCCAGTCGAGTAGGCTTGTCGAAGGGGCGAAGGAGGGTGTAAATTCGCGGTTTGAAGCGGAGTTTGCCTATCGTAGGGCCAGAGGAGTTGCCATAGATCCGGATCATCACCATAAAATTTTTCCAGTAGGCCCTGGTATTTTACGTCTTTATTCTGGGCATAGGCTTGGGCCAGCAAGGGCAGCAGGAGTCTTCGGTCGGCGGATCTGGCTTCATTTACAGGCCAGGGATTGCCGGGATCGGTGTAAGGCGCCAGATAATCGAGGGCCGCATACAAGCCGCCGTGATCCTTGGCGGTGATTTTCCAACAATCCACACCCACATAATCTCCCAAGACCGCAAGGCGGAACAGCGCTTCGAGGTTAAACAAACTGTATCCGAGTGAATTGGTTCGCACCAGCTCGCGCTCCTGCTCCCCCTTGCTTTTAACCTGCATTTCCAACAGACGAGGGAATTCCTGCTGCAATAACTCGCGCGCATAGCCTGGCTTGCCCAGCACGAGCGAAAACTGGACCAGTTGGACGTCGCGCCAGGACATGTGGTTGTTTTCCGTGGAGGTTTCGTCGATGGGTTGTCTGGTGTGCGTCAGCCAGTCATAGTACTGCTCAAGCCAGTGCCGGAAGGCACTTTGATCGTCCTTGGTCCAGGTCCCGGAGGGTTCAATCAAAGTGATCGCGTCAGTAATCCGGGTAAGATTGCGCATTTCGATGACTCCTTCGCCGCGACCGTCGATCACCCCGGGGATGGCCTGCCCGTAGTTGGCGTTGGGATTCATCGCCGTCGCCGGGTCTAAAAACCACACCCGGATCAGCAATGCCGCTTGTTTCGCATAGGTGTCCTGGTTGGTAAAATAATAGGCGTAGGCCAGTGCTTCGGTATTGCTGCACATGCGCACGAACGGGACAGAATCCGTGCCGATTCTGCTCTTGGGATAAGTGTACCCGTCGCGTTTGGTGTAGGGTAATCCGTTTGGCTTGCCCGGATCCGGCCACCAGTAAGGCCCGTAACTGAAAAAATCATGCTTGTTGCCGCTCGCTGCGACGAGGGATTTATCCATGACCGATCCAGGTTTGGACCAAAGCCCCAGATGGGCTTTTTGAAGCAACATTGCATACGCGGTCCTGAGCGCGGGGTCATTGTCGGCGATCCGTTGTTTCGCGATCACGAGATTCCTGGCGGGATAACAGTAAATCTGCGGCAAGGGAACATCGTCAGCAGCCGAGGCGATCAACGAACCCATGAGCCAGAGAAATGAACCCAGGGCGGCATTTCGGATTTTTATGCTATTTAACACGGAGGACGCGGAGAGCGCAGAGAAAGGCCGCAAAGCCAAGGCTTTTACCGCGGATTACATGATAAACACGGATGATCGGAGCGGATTCAAGCCGGTTTGGGTATGGTGGAGAAAAAAACGCGCCGATTGTTTGTGCGTTTTTGAAATGAGCGGCTGCTTTGGGGCTAAAAGCCAATGAAGCAAATCTCCTGCATTGTCAGCCGCACTCTTCTCCCCGCCAACCGGTAAATCCACATGAGATTACGCCGGCTTAGCTTCCTTGTTGTGAGTCTCGCTGTTGCGGGTGGGTTATGCTTATATTTTCAGAACAAACCGGGTGCCGTATGGCCTTCGTCCAATGACGATAGCTTGATTACAAGCATCGCGTTCCGCCGAACCTACGTGCAGGCGCACCCTGGTGCAGATTCGATTGTGGTGCCGAGGGATTGGCCTAATGGACAGGTCACGGCCTTGGCGCTTTATGCGGCCGGCCGGGACGTTCTTGTCCATGAAGCAACCGGAAAGGACCGGCTGGTGCAGGGCCTCACTCCCGCCGACCTTTATAATCCCTCTATTGTACAGCTCGCGCTTCAACAAAATCATATTGGCGAAATTCCGAGCCCTTCCGGGTTCAATGCCTCTACTGACCAGCTTGCACACGATTTTAATGCGCTGAAAACTGTGGGCGTCAGCGTGGCCCTGCACCCGGCCTTCGCTAGCAAGGAAGGCTTGATCGCCTATGAATGGAACGACGGGCATTACACCTTCACCGTCGCGAGAGGCTGCCGGCGCTACGACCCGCCGGTGAATTCGCTGACCGGTCAGCCCTGCCTCTGTCTTAACCACGGCGATATATTTGAATCGATCGCTTTTATCGTCGAATATCGTCAGGCCCATCCCGATGAAAAGGCGGTGCTGGTGTTGCCTGAAATCCACCGTGCACCGGAGATCATACTTTCGGCCGTCGCTTTCACCAAGGGAACCGAGGTTTTCCTTCACTCAACCCTTTTAGGCGATGTCGCGCTGGATGGCTTCAAGACCGGGAAGATTGCCGATTCCAAGGCGGTTTTTTCCGCATACCAGCACCTGGTCGAAGGGCTTATGAAAAGCCGCGGGATCAAAATCCCGATGGAGCTCATCAAGGCCCAGCTCGCATTTCCGGATGCCATGCCGGGAGATACCGCGGACCTACAATACCAGCGCACGTTGGCGTGTATGCGCCGGCTGGGCATCATGTCCAATATCATTGCGGCGGACAGCAATAAAAAGACCCCGGCCCATATGATGGTCGAGTTCGATGGCCTGCAATATGGATGGTCCTACGACCTCCAGTTCAGCTGCTACACCGAAATCGGGGACAAGCCGGCGGTTAACAGTTTTGTCCATGGGATTATTTTTGCCTCGAATTTTCTGAAAGAGCACCCTGGTGAAAAAGCGTTTTGCTATCCCTGCGCGCCCCTTGGCCCTTTGCCGCCGGGGAGCCTCGTTGCCACGACGGTCTATACGCTCAATGGAAAAGTATTTTCCCATCATCAACAAACCGGCGACCTTGAAGTCCCTCTGACGCCGGCCGAGCTCAACGATCCTGAGAAGGTCATCAGCGTCAGCCGCAAAATTTATCGGGCGGCGTATACCGCGCAGTTGGCCGATCGTCGGGCCGCGCCGCCGGCCAACCTTCCGGTTTTTGACCAATCCGTTCTCCAACCGGAAGCCGTCGCCCGGCAATTCGATGCGTGCGGCGTGCGAAGCAAGCTTGCGCCGATCTTGGTCAAAACCGAATCCGGGCACGAATTACAGCGCCGTGCCGTTGCCTTCGAATGGGCGGGCAAGGCCTACTTTTATACAGCCGAGCAAGGATGTTTTAGCCCGCCATCCACCGGAGCACCCACGTCCATGATTCTGGCGCAGAAATAAACCTTATGAAACGGACTCTTCCAGCACTTTTCTTCATGGCCTGCGGCTTTATATTTTCCGCAAGCACGACATTTGGCCAATGTGGCGACCAGGGGCCCTCCTTTCCGGATTATACCGGCGCCAATATGTCAGCCGATAGCACATCGATATATGTTGGCCAATCCACCGGCATCCACGCCGATTTCTGTTCCATCGGGGGCTTCTATGGCGGTTATAACTACGGGATATTCAGTCCGGATGAAAATACGCCGGCGAGCGGCATCGGCTACGGCGGGGAATATAGTCATGCCGATTACACCTTCACTCCGTCATCGCCGGGATCTTACACGTTTTACGCGCGCGCCGCATATGGCCAATGGTATACCTTTGCCTCAATCACGGTAAACGTGATGCCCCGAGACCCTCCTTACGTGAACGCCAGCGCCGGCTCCATCAATCCCGGACAGACGGCCACGGTTTCATGGAATGCCGGCGATGTGGACGGCACTTTCGATCATGTCGATGTTTACATCACCCGATACGGCTCGCCCTACTGGGATTACCTCGGTTCCGCCGGAGCCAGCGGCTCGATCAACTGGCAGGCCAGCGCCAATTTCAATTCATGGACCCCCGCCATCGGCAGCTATCTTTTTGTCGTGCGTGGATGGGACTCCCTCGGCGACTACACCGACACCTACGCCAACTTCGACGTGATCAATCGCGCACCGGTGACAACGATCAGTGCCAGTGCCACGAACCTCAATTTCGGCCAGACCACCACCATCACCGCGACGACGACCGATGCCGATGGAAACCTCATCAACCAAGGCATCGATTACCTGGATCCAGGTTCCACGGGTTGGGTCAACGCCGTAAGCTGGTCCGGCGGTATGACTGGCAGCCACACGCTTACCTGGACCGTGCCTCCATCCATGTTTTATCCCGGGACGGTCCCCTGGCAGATTCGTGGCACCGGTAGCGATGGCTATGCGGCTTCCAACTATCCAAGTGTGGCGATCACCGTGGCCAAGGCCACGCCAGCCGTCTCACATTGGGCCAGTCGCGCGATTGCCAACAACACCGGCTATGCCGTGACTGCGGCTGATCTCACGGCGGTCTTTTCCAATCCCTATAGCAGCTCGGTGGCGCAGCCGACGGGTGCCGTCGTTTATAGCATCGTCTCTGACAGCACCGGCACGTTCCCCGCTGGTACGGTGATCACACCAACAAGCAACCGCGTGCTCCAACCAGGGAACTACACGATTCGGGCCTCGTATCCGGGCGACTCCAATTACAACGCAACCGCGGTGGACGTCACTTGGATAATATCCAACCCTGTTACCCTCAATACGGCCAGTGCAACCAGCGTCTTTTTTGGCCAAACCGTGACGATTACGTCCCTTTCAGCCGATAAGGACAATCTGCTGGTCAGCGAGGACATCGATTACCTGCCGCCGTCCGCTTCAACTTGGGTGACCGGAGCTTTGACTTGGTCGGGGGGACCGGTTGGCAGCCACACGCTCACGTGGACGATCCCCACTTCGATTCTTAATATAATTGGACAGTGGCAGGTTCGTGGATCGGGTACTAATTCCCTGGGCTTCGTGTCTCCTTATTTGAGCGTATTGTCGATTACCTTGGCCAGGGCCACGCCGGCCGTCTCGAATTGGTCAAACCAAACCTTTCCCACGACGCATGTCGTGACGGCGGCTGATATAAGCGCGGCATTTGCCAATCCTTACACCAGCAGCGTGGCCCAGCCCACGGGCGCGGCCACCTATAGCCTTGTCTCCGGCGGTTCCGGCCCGGTCACGGTTGGGACCAAACTCTACCCGGGCACCTACACCATCCGTGCCTCATATCCTGGTGACACCAATTATACTCCTCTCACGGCGGACATTGTTTGGACCATCATTAATCACCCGCCTGTCACCGTGCTCACTGCCAGTGCAATGAACAGCGCTCCCGGTCAGGCCGTGACGCTCACGGCGGCCACAACTGATATGGATGGGAATCTAATCAGCCAGACAATCGATTGCCTTTCTCCGGGTTCATCGAGCTGGGTGATCGGCGGCGCCACCTGGTCGGGCGCTATGACTGGAAGCAACACGCTTACCTGGACCGTGCCCGCCTCAATTCTCACTACACCCGGCTTGTGGACATTTCGCGCGACCGGCGGCGATGGCATTGCCGCGCCAAACTATGCCAACTTGTCGGTCATGGTGGCCTACGGCATCACGGGGCCAACCGGCCTTAAAATTTACCGTCCTGCGCAATGAACAATGCACCCAGACGCGTTAACTTTCCCTTTACCATGACGACCTCTCGCTTCCTTCGCCATCTTGCGTTATTGACCGTCCTGCTGGCTGTCGTCGCTCGCATGGCGCGCGCCAACTTTGAATCATCCTTAGTTTATTTTAGTGCCACCGGCAGTTATCATGGGAATGGCGCTGGCGCGCCCGACCTATCCATCAACAAGCAGTCGTTATCGGGCGGCCCCCTCACGTTGACCGTGGGTGGGCCTGTAAGTTATAGTGGTATAACGGCCTATGGTACCACGGTTGATTCGATGGCGATTTCAGTTCAGCCCAACAATCTTAGCGACTATTCCATCACCTTTGTCGCCCAGCCTGGTTATCAGGTATTCATCGGTGGTGTGCGGAAGAGTACCGTCACCAATAACGATCCGGCGAGTCTCGTGGTGACGGTAGTGCCCGCGCCGAGCGGGCCCTCGGCCTATGTGACAGGCTCGACCGACCAGGAGCCGCTGGGTTCGGCCAGTCCGATCACGTGGGGCACGCCTTTCGTTCCGCAAGGCCCGCTCGGGCCGGGTATCCCGTCGAGTTCGGTAAAGGATTGGCCTCATCTGGATTTCAATATGGGACTGGCCAGGAACGGCCAGCCATTGCCGCCATTGAGGGTTTCTTTGCAGCCGGGGGTGGGGCTGAATAACAACCAAGTTCCTGCATATGCCTTTGTGGCGGACGCTACCTGCAATATACAGAATAACACCCAGATCATTACGGCTCCGCAGGTCACCGCCACGCTTGCTTTTGGGGCGCCCAGCCCGTCTAGCTTCCAACTCACCTTTACCCGGCCAAACGAAAGCGCCCCGTTTGCCACTTATGTATTCACGCCCCCGGCCGGCGGCGTTATCTGGAGAAATAATGGCGGTGGCCCGTGGACCATGACTATGACCAAATCAATGGCAGGGAGCAGCCGCGTCTATGAAACTGATCTCAGTGGCGATACCTCGAACTGGTACGGTTTGCCTTGGTCCTGCAATGACTGGCATGAGCAGGGCCAGCCCGTGCAGCGTTATGTCAGCCTCAATTGGGTTGATGTCGGCACCGGCTTTACGCAAAGCACGCTTATGCAGGTCAGTGATGGCAATGGCACCGTTGTCACCAGCACGAAGTATATTTGTAAGGATCTTTATTCAGAAGTGTGGTTTCATAGCTGTGATGGTGGCGCAGGCCTGGCTGAGTCCATAGTCTTTCCTTTGCAGGAGAAGATCGAGGGTTATGGCGGCCCCAATTACGACACGCATTATTATTTTGATCCGGCGAACGGGCTGCAATACGGCCAGATGCTGCCCGAAGGCACGACTACGATGACGGCCTTCAACATCGTGCAGCCTACCAGCACGTACCGCAGTTGGGTCAACCAGTCGCCCACGGAATCCGGTGGTGTAAGTGCAGCGCTCATTATCTCCCCCAATGGCTCGGCGCAGACCGACTACACCTACACCAATGACTGGAACGGCGCTGCCGTCCTGGTTGGCTCGGCCCGCACCAGTGTCAATGGGACAACCTTGAGCCAGACGAACAACAATTACGATTTTTCCCAGAGCGCCAATGGCCAGCCCCTCGTCGTGACTACGGCCGTGGCCGCGGTTAATAACAACGGTTCAACGCTGACGACCGTCAGCAAAACTTACCGCCCGGACACGCCGGACACCACGTATTCGGGCCTGCCGTATTCCATCCAAAAGCCCGATGGCACGAAGGTGGATTACGCCTATGAGTCCGGCAGCTGCGATGGATCGCAGAATTTTACTCCCGGCAGCGGCGGCACGGATATGCGGATCACTACACTTTATGGTGTGGCTTCTGGCGGCACAACGATGACCAGTCTGCCCTCCGGCGTTCAGATCGATTCCATCGGGCTGGTCGCCAACCGTTCGACCGAGACCGTGGACATCCGCCAGGACGGCTTGCTGGTGCGCCGCGAGACGTGGGTCTACGACGGCGGCAGTTTCGAGCAACTGAGCTGGCAGACTTTCACCCATAACGATGCTGGCTGCCAGACCTCCCAGCAATTTAGCAACGGCACTGGCACCAGCGCCACTTGGGATGGCTACCTTGAGACCAGCTCCACTGATGTCGATGGCCTCACGACAAGCTACGACTACGACTCGATGGGCCGGCTTACCGCCACCACGCGCGCCGGCGTGGGTTCCGTGCCCGCGCAGCGCACCGCTTATACCTACGACGGCGACAACCGCATCACCTCCACTGCTATCGGCCCTGTTGGCGGCGAGCAACTCGTCACCACCAAACGCTACGACACCGGCGGACGGCTCACTAGCGAAACTTCGTCCTCCGGCGTCACCACCAATTATAGCTATGCGAACGGTGGCCAGGTCGTGACCCAGACCACCGCTCCCGGCACGCCTGCGGAAGCCAGCCAGACCACCACCAATTATGCCGACGGCCAGATGCAGAGCATCACCGGCAATGCCGTCATTAACCAATCCCACACCTACGACTTCGACGGCGCTGGTCGTCTCCGCCACACCGTGACCTTCGGTGGATCGGTCACTCGCACCCAGGCGTCCATTGCTGATTTCCTCGGCGACACCGTGGAGGAAGACACCGGCGGGTTCGGCGGTTCCTTGTTTGTCACCTATAATGACTACAACTCCCAGGGACAGCTCTGGCGCGTGCGCACCGTGCGGCGTGCTGGCGACGGCTCCGAGCAACCGCTCTCCGCTAATAAACTCATCCAGTACGACGCCTTTGGCGCCGTCACCGTCAGCGGCTTCGATATCGATGGCAATGGCGCGCTCGATCCTGGTGGCACCGACCGCTTCACCTCCGCTTCGACCACGCTTTCCAAGGATGGCAACGGCCATTGGTGGAACCTCACGACCACACAAACCTATTCCACCGACAATTCCTCTGCTTCCAATCAAGTCCAAAGCTACACCCAGCTCAGTAATTTTGATCCTGGCGTCCTCTCCCATACCGTCAGCTACGACTATTTTAATAACGCCACGACCACCACGGTCCAAGTAAACCCTGGTGCCCATTCCACTCTTCAATACACGGTTGCCCCCAATGGCTCAATCACAGCTCAGACGTCATTCGGCGGCTTGCTCAACTGTGTGCAGACGATTGATCCTGCGGGCGGCGTTCAGCACAGCACCACGTACGCCTACGACGCCCAGGGCCGCCAGGTTTCCTCGACCGACTCGCGCACTGGCACGGCTCAGACCAAATATAAATCCGGCACCGAGCTTGGTTCGAGCGCGACCGATGCCACGGGTGCAACTATCGCCACGTACACTTACGATAGCGCCGGCCGCGTTGCCTCCGTTACCGACGCCAACGGCAGCGTCACCGCCACAACCTACAATACCCGCGGCCAGGTTCTCCAAAAATCCGGCTCTGGCACTTATCCGGTCAGTTACGTTTACGACGACCTCGGCCAGCAGGTTCAGCAGAGCACTTATCGCGACGGCAGCACGCCCGACACCACCACTTGGGCCTACGACGCCAACACCGGCTGGCTTGTAAGCAAGACCGACGCCTCCGGGCATCAGGTTACCTTCGACTACCAATACACTGGGAACGAAAAACAAGCCATCCGCACTTGGGCGCGCGGCGTGACCACCACCTCGCACTATTCACTTACCACCGGCGATCTCACCGGCGTCACCTACAGCGATGGCACGCCCGCCGTCGCTTACACCTATAACCGCGACGGCACGCCCAGCACCATCACCGATGCCACCGGTACCCGCGATTTCACCTACAACAAAGGCCAGGTCACGGCCGAAGCGCTCGACTCCGCTTGGTACAATGGCCTGGTCGAGACCGTCAATTACCAGACGGCGACCAACGCCACCAACATTGCGGGTCGCTACGCCGGTTTCAGTCTCGGCTATGCCACCCCAGGTAATCTCGATCAGGAATTCTCCGTCGCCTATGGTTACGACAACCTCGGGCGCCTCGGCGGCGTCACCGCCAACTACAAAGCCCGGGGTGGCCGTCCCGCGCTCAGCGTGCCTTTCACCTATCAATATGCCAGCCAGTCCGGCCTGTGGAATCAACTTACCGCGGGCAACTTCAATGTGGGACGCACCTTTGAAACCAATCGCAACGTCCTCACGCACATCAGCACCAACTGGAATAACATAGCCCTCGCGCACTATGCCTATGCCACCAACACCGCCGGCCAACGAACGTCCTCCAGCCAGGACGGCACGGCCTTTGCCGACTATGGCGGCACCACCGGCTACACTTATCAGTATGACGCAGTCGGCCAGTTGACCAACGCTGTCAAATCCCTCGGCGGAAATGCCCTGCCCGGCGCCCACTTTGGCTATGCCTACGACGCCGCCGGCAACCGCACTGCGGTCAGCGTGGACTCCGAGAACGCCAACTACGCCGCCAACGCCCTCAACCAAGTCACTTCCCGCGACACGCTCAAAACTCGCTTCTCCGGCACGGCGGATCCTGGCGCCAGCATTTCCGTTGGCAGTGCGTCGGTCGCCCGCCAAGGGCGCTACTGGGATGCCGAGCCCCTTGCGTTCGGATCCAACACGCAAGTGAACGTCTCCGCCGTCCTCGGCAGCCAGTCGCAAAGCGCGGCCCTCTGGGCCATCCAGCGCCCCGCGTCGGAATCGCTCGGCTACGATGCCGACGGTAACCTTACCGGCGATTCCGCTTGGAGTTATCAATACGATGCGGAAAACCGCCTCGTGAGCATGACCACCAGCGCTTACGCTTTCGCCGCACCCGGTGCGGTCCAGACCATCACCTTCGCCTACGACTACCTCGGTCGCCGTGTGCGCAAGACCGTGGCTTTGAATGGCAGCACCGTCTCCGACCAAAAATACGTCTATCACGGCTGGCTCCTCATCGCCGAGTTCAACGTTCAGTCTTCAGCTTTCAGCCTTCAGCGTTCTTACACCTGGGGCCTTGACGTCAGTGGCACGTCGCTTGACGGCGCGGGCGGCGTCGGCGGCCTTGTGCTCGAGACCGTGCACACCAGTTCATCGCTCACTCCCTATGGCGTAGCGTTCGATGGGAACGGCAACGTGGCGGCGCTGGTGAACACCGCCAACAACACCTTTGGCGCCATTTACGAATACGATCCCTATGGCCAGCTCATGCACAGCGAAGGCGCCGAGGCTGCGAATAATCCGTTTCAATTCAGCACCAAATATAAGGACCGCGAGACCGGCTTGGTTTACTACGGGCATCGCTACTACGATCCCTCGCTCGGCCGCTTTATCAATCGCGATCCTTCCGAGGAAGCCGGCGGCCTCAATCTCTACGGCTTCGTCGGCAACAAT
>Ga0207110_10271_pt1 | contig 12024 bp, 11 predicted proteins | sample Alteio_BWMinHeat_74_FD_153582 | JGI IMG/M metagenome (GOLD analysis project Ga0207110, IMG submission 153582) | Enriched cells from forest soil in Barre Woods Harvard Forest LTER site, Petersham, Massachusetts, United States -... | ecosystem: Environmental > Terrestrial > Soil > Temperate forest >...
CCACTTCGGCGAGTCGATGTATGCTAGCCGCTTACTTCCCGTGGAAGCAGGAAATCTAGTCGACGTCGGATCTGGAGGCGGTTTTCCCGGGCTGGCCCTGAGAATACTTTCACCTCATCTGAAGGTCACGGTCATTGAATCCAACAAAAAAAAGTGCGTATTCCTATCCGAGGTCGTGCGAGCTTTGGACTTGACCAATGTCGGTGTCGTTCCCCACAGATATGAAGAATTCCGAATACCAGCTGGATCAGTCAATTTCGTAACTGCCCGGGCATTGGGTGGGTTTTCTAGGTTGCTGCAGTGGTCCAACACTGTTTTAGCCGCGCGAGGGCACCTCGTCTTATGGCTCGGCCAGGACGACTCTACTACGGTCTCGAGGGCTCAAAGTTGGGTGTGGCAACCGGCCGTGAAGATTCCTGAATCGCAAAAACGGTTCATTCTTTTGGGGCGTCCCGTTCGATTGCCATAGGTCCTAGACCAAGACTTTCGTATTTGTTCCACGTGGAACACTTTTAGAGCCGGGATTTCCTTCCGATGCTATTCTGCGCGGGCCAGAATCAATTTGTTCCACGTGAAACAATTTTCCCCTGCAAGTAGAAGTGTGTTAGATTCAGCGCCTCTGGAGATCACCTGTGGCACGAATAATCGCCATCGCCAATCAAAAAGGTGGAGTAGGAAAGACTACCACGGCAATAAATTTAGCGGCTTCCTTGGCACTTGCTGAAAGCACTACCCTTCTTGTGGACTGTGACCCTCAGGGAAACACGACCTCTGGAATTGGTTTTCCAAAGGATCCAGCTCGCAGGACGCTGTATCAAGCATTGATTCTTGGTGAGCCACTCGACAGGATTATCATAAAGACGCAGATTGATGGGCTTGATCTTATCCCGGCAGACAAGAATTTGGTGGGCGCTGCTGTCGAGCTGGTCGCAGCGGAAGACCGGGAGTTCCAACTGAGGAAGGTAATCAACACGGTCAGGGAGAGATATTCGTTCATCATCTTTGATTGCCCGCCCGCGTTGGATCTACTGACACTCAATGCCTTGAGTGCGGCGGACTCCGTGCTTGTCCCGATTCAGTGCGAATATCTGGCTCTCGAAGGCGTCTCCGAGCTGCTGGACACGTTGATGCGGATTCGACGGACATTGAATCCCGCCCTGCAAATCGAAGGGATACTCCTTACCATGTATGACGAACGGACTACGCTGTCGAAGCAGGTCTCGTCGGATTTGAGAGGCTTTTTTGGCGCGCAAGTATTCGAGTCCGTAATCCCAAGAAACGTGCGCTTAGCAGAGGCACCTAGTCACGGCAAGCCAATTCATTATTACGACATTCATAGTAAAGGCGCCGAAGCCTATATCAACCTAGCAAAGGAGGTCATCTCCAGTGGCCAGAAACGCATTGGGCAAGGGGCTGGAAGCTCTAATCCGTGATTCAGGCGTTGCGTCTGCGCCCACCACGCAAGCTTCAGCCGGAGCAGGCACTGCGGCGGCAGTCGCTTACACGCCTGTTCCGGTGGGCGGTGGACCATTGCATATAGACATTGATTTGGTCGATCCGAGTCCATATCAACCTCGCACCAGGTTTGCTGAAGCTGGACTTGAGGAACTGGCGCAATCGATCCGCACCAGCGGCATCATCCAACCTCTCGTGGTGCGGAAAATTGGACAGCGATTTCAGCTAATTGCAGGTGAGCGGCGCTGGAGGGCGGCACAGCGCGCGGAGTTGATGCGCGTTCCAGCGGTCATCCGCGAAGTCGGCGATGAGCAAGCGCTTGAAATTACACTCATCGAAAATATTCAACGCGAGGACCTCAATCCCATTGAGCAAGCCAGGGCATTCAAGCGTCTGATGGACGAGTTCCACCTGACACAAGATGAGGTAGCGACGCGAACCGGCAAGGATCGCGCGACGGTCGCCAATGCGGTCAGATTACTGACACTCAACGAAACATTCTTGCAGTGGATCGAGGAAGGGAAAATCTCCGCAGGCCACGGGCGCGCACTGCTAGCGGTTGACGACCCCAAGTTGCGTCTCGACCTTGCGCAGAAAGCATCGCGAGGAAAGCTGACTGTCCGCCAACTCGAACGGCTTGGAACAAGGAGGACGCGAAACAAGAAGCCCCTCCCAATCGAGTTGGGACAACTCGACCCGAACCGGCAGGCCGCGATAAATGAGCTTCAGCAACACATTGGGACTCGGGTCACCGTTAACATGCCGACCAAGGGACGAGCGGGGCAGTTAGTCCTCGAGTTTTATGATGAGGACCAGTTGGATGCAATATATCAGCGCCTGATGAATTAATACTATAATTGTAGTATTTAAGTTTTCGACTATCAGGACCACATTTAGGCCCTTAGGCCTGCCCGTCTGTCCAAGTGACTCTTAAGCGCTAACGAAGTCAACTGCCGGATGAATTGCGGAGCAGCGCCGAAAGTTTATGTGTAGAATGTGGCTCGATAACGCTGCCGCGGAGGCATGAGCAATGGCCTGGGGAATGAAGGGACGCCGCAAGAAGGAAGAAACCAGTGAGTTTACGGGGTTCATGGGCAAGGGCGCGCGCTTGGAAGGGACTTTTGAAGCGTCGGGTGTCTTTCGAATCGACGCTGAAGTGAAAGGGAATTTGTTGTCGAGCCATAGTCTGATTTTGGGCGAAAACGCTCGTGTCGAGGGGCAAATCGAAGGAAACCATGTCGTAATTTCTGGTAAGTTTGACGGCGTGATTTTCGCAAAGGGTCGAGTTGAGATTCAGGCGAAGGGCGTGGTTACCGGCGAGATCCATGCACCTTGTCTCGTGATTGAGCCTGGCGGGATCTTCGACGGGCAATGCCACATGCTGGCCGCATCTGAGACCTCTAAGCCTCTGACAATCCCGATTCGCGCCGTGCATCAGTGATCGAAAATGCAATTCCAGTGTGAAGGACGTGTAGTCAGAATCTTCAGGTAGAATAATCTTGATACTCTAGGAATTCTCATCTCTATGCCCTCCGCGCCGTTTCCCGGTCTAGACTCTCCTGCGCGTAAGTACGAATAATCCTATTTCCATGGACACGATTACCCACAGCATCGTTGGTGCGCTTTCAGGAAAGGCCTTTTTCGCGGGCACCGGTGTTCCAGCAAAATCGACGCCCGGTTCGCCGCCCACCGCGAATAGTTCAAGCACTGCCCGTGTAGCAATCCTAGCCTGTACACTCGGCTCCGTTTTTCCGGACATCGACGTTTTCGCGGGCCCCATCGCGCAAAATCCGCTCGCGATGATTGAGTGGCACCGTAACGTTACGCACTCTCTAGTCCTTCTTCCTGTGTGGGCTTTGCTACTGGCGGCCATGGCTCGGCCGATTGCTTTGCGGCTTGGATGGGCCTCTCCATCTTTTGCTCGGCTGACTGGATTCATCGCCTTTGGCCTGGGCACTCATCTCCTTCTTGATGTGGTGACCAATTTCGGGACCATGCTTTGGAGCCCAGTGAATTATTCGCGCCCGGCGCTTGATTGGGTCTTCATTGTAGATTTGACGGTCACTGCGCTGGCGCTATTGCCGCAGCTAGCCGAGTGGTGCTACCGAGAACCCGACAAATTCGCGCGGCGCGGAATCCTTGTCTGGGGGACACTCTCGGTTGGCACGGTTGGCGCTTACTTCCTGGCCGACGCCGTGGGATTCGGATTCTCGCCATGGGTTGTCGGCGTAGTGAGCACTCTGATGGCCTTCACAATTTTTGCACCGTCGGTTCGCGGGGCTGGTTTCAGCTGGAAGAGATCGACTTGGAACCGCGCGGGGGTGGCATTGCTTTGCTTCTATTTTGCGCTGGCGGCCGCGCATCATCGCATGGCATTGGCTTTGGTAGAAAAATACGCGGCATCCAATCATTGGCAGGTGGAGACGCTTGCCGCTCTCCCCCTGCCGCCGACTCTGACGCACTGGTCCGGCTTAGTCAGCACGCCGGAGGGTGTGTGGCGCACAACCTTTCATCTGCCCGCCGGGCAGCCGGAAAGCCGCGTACTGTACGCGGACGCACAATCCAGCCATCTGATAGAAGAGGCCAAGAGACTCCACGACGTCCAGATTTATCTTTGGTTTGCGCGATTTCCACTGTGGCGAATTCAACCGCAGGGTGATAAGACGGTCGTGAAAGTGACCGATGTTCGTTTCTTCCGTGATGATAGCGGTGACGTGATCCCGCAAACCAGACTGACTCCGGGCGTAAGGACGAACGCCGCAGGCTTTACCTTCTCGATTGTATTCGACGCAGGGGGAAACGTGATTTCCCATGGCATGGAAAGACCTGAACCATGAGTATGGAGATAAGTTCGCAGGAGCTCGGGACTGTTTGCTACTCAGCGGGGTACACAATCACTTGACGGTCTTCGCCACTGCCTTCGCTGGACGTTCTCACGCCAGGTTCCTCTTTCAGCACCAAATGCAAGATGCGCCGCTCGCGCGCGCTCATGGAATTGAATCGGAACGGAGTTTTTATTTCGCGTACCCGCTCGGCTGCAACTCGCGCCGAGATTTTAAGTTCCTCGATGCGCATAGCCCGATAGCCTCCGGCATCGAATCGAACTCGGTCATAAAATTGTGGATCGATTCGCAGCCAGCGGAGCGCGATATGCTCCATCGCCTTCAGTAGTTCGGCATTGCGCTCGAGCAGCAAGTCCATCTGCCGGCCCCTAAAGACCAGCAAGACTTCCGGATTCTCGAGAGCCGCAGGGCCACCCGGCGGCGTGATTTTGATATCGTACGACAAATCGAAGTGCGCCTTCCGGAGGATAATGTCCACACATTTGCGAAGCTCCGTGGCGATTGCATTGTGGTCCAGCTTGCCGTCATTAATTAAGATAGGGCGCGAGGCGGACATCAAGGATGTGCGCTCCTTCGGGTCGTCGGGCAACGGTCTACTCTATTTTTTCTGGCTCGGCCCTCGCGACCGTTTCGGCGGGGGCGGATTCGTGCGCGTCAAATACCACTGCTGACCAATGCCCACAGAGTTGCTTGTAAGTATATACAACGCCAGGCCGCTGGGGGAAAGGGCGAACATTCCTCCAAAGATCAAGGGCATGAATTGCATCATCTTTGCCTGCGCAGGATCGGCACCGGGCGTGGGCGTCATCTTCTGCATCAGGTACATCGACCCCGCCATTATGAGAGGCAGAATGTAATACGGATCGCGCGCGGACAGATCGTGAATCCAACCGAGCCAGGGCGCCTGACGCAGTTCAATTGCGTTCGCCAGCATGCGGTAAAGCGCATACCAGATAGGCATTTGAATCAAAGTGGGCCAGCAGCTTCCGAGAGGATTGATTCCCTCGCGGGAATAAACCTCCATCACTTCTTTGTTCATTTCGGCTTTTTTCGGATCACGAACGGAATACTTCTTGTACCTCTCCTGAATGGCTTTAATTTCCGGCGCCACTTTCTGCATCTTCAGCATCGCGCGCATGCTTTTCACCTTGAGAGGGAACATCACCATGTTGATCCCAATCGTGATGAGCACAATCGCCCAGCCGTAGTTGGGCACATAGCGATAGAGCCATAGTAAGGAGTAAAACAGCGGCTCAGAAAGGAATGGCAAGAATCCGAATTGCACCAGGCCATTGAGGGGTGGATGTACTGTCTTGAGGCCGTCAACACTTTTCGGGCCGATGTACACGCGCAAATCAAGCGGCCCGGGCGCATTCATGCCGGCGGCCATCTCTGAAATGGTCTCGGTTTCTGTCTTTCCATCGCTGTTAAGCGTGTCGTGTTGGAAAGTCCATCCTGTCAACGTAACGGCGGGTTGAGACACATCGCCCCGTGCTGTTAACGGTGAGAGGAACGCGCAGGCGAAATATTGATCCTCTATTCCTGCAAAATCGAACGGGCCGGGCAGCGGCGCCCGAGTCGTGGTCTGCCCCGGTTTGCCGAGATTTTTGGGCGCGAATGTGCTGAGTTTTGTGGCCGCGCTGGTGAATACTAGCATCTGCAGCGCCGCCCGATATGCGGTGGCGTCACCGAAGCCGCCGCGCCAGGCAAGGCCGCTCTGCAGCGGCTTGCCGTCCACCAGGACCGAATTTTCGACTTCGACGATATACGTTGTATTGAATTTCAGCTTCTTGGTGACTTCAAGGTGTCCGTCGCTCCAGACGAAGGTGACGTCGGCGGGAGCGCGAATGACCCCGTCGGCGGGTGTCGTTGTTCCCGTGGTCATCAACTGGAACAATGCGTTGTTGACCAGCGCCTCGTGCTGCGCGTCATCCAGCGTAATCGAAAACGGCCAACCACCCGACTGCTGCGCGGCATCGGCATGCACCAAGTCCAGAACTCGCGGCGGTTCGTGGTCATCCTTGAATTTCTTGAGCTGCCAGCTACGAACTGATGCGCCGCGATTGGAAATCTGCACACGGTAGAGGTCGCTTTCGACGACGATCGAGCGTTCCTCTCCTGCCGCGCGCACGGTCGCCGTTACGGCCGGCGTGCCTGCGGACGATTTAGTTGAGGAACCTGCGGTCGCTGGAGGCGCGGCCGGGCTATTCGTTGCAACGGGACTTGGCTTCGGCGGAGGCGGCTCGGGTGGCTTGTAGATCATCGACCAGCCTGCGATCACGATCAGACACAAAACCGCCGCGATCAGCGAGCGCGTCTCGGTTGACATTTCCTTCCGCTCGCTCACGAATGAACCTCTCCCGCCGCGCCGCGGGTGCTCACATCATGCGCGAATTGGCATGCGGCTTCCGATCGGGTTAGCGCATCGGGAACCAAGTCCACACCACCTCTTGTGAAGGGATGGCAGCGCGCAAGGCGTCGCAGGGCAAGCCGCGCGCCTCGTCGTGCGCCGTGCAATTGAATCGCCTCAGCGGCATAGTGTGAGCAGGTAGGATAGAATTTGCAGGCGCTCGGCATCCAGGCCGAAAAAAATGCCTGATAGACGCGGATAGCAAATAGGAGAGCGCGTGCGGTTGGGCTCGGGGCACTCGCAGCGCTGCGCGCGCCGCTCAACTCACCGCCCTGGGTGGGACTGGCGCCTTGTCCTTCGCGCGAAGCCCGCGCAGCAGGCCGATCAGCTCCGCCTCTAGAGAAGCAAACGGCCCCTCCGCTACGGACCGCCGCGGGTGAATCACGATGTCCCATCCCGATGGAATCTCCGTCCTGTTTCGCCACAGGATTTCGCGAATGCGGCGACGAATGCGATTACGCACGACCGCGTTTCCCAGTGCCTTCTTGACGCTAATGCCACATCGGCTGCATGGACCAGGTCCGCCTCCGGGAACTCCGGCAAGGGCGCGGCTCGCCATAAGTTCTCGCCGCGAGCGGAAAAAGACAGCGAATTGAGGGCTCGAGCGACGCTGGCTTGCGCTGTATACGGCTTCGTAGTCGGCGCGTTTCAGCAGGCGGGTGGAACGGCGAAAATCCAGCCGCGGACCTTGCGAGGCTCTAGACGGGCGTAAGACGATGGCGTCCCTTTTTGCGGCGCGCCGCGAGCACTTTGCGGCCTCCGGGTGTACTCATGCGAGTGCGGAAGCCGTGTGTTTTGTGACGGCGGCGCACCTTCGGTTGAAACGTACGTTTCGGCAAAGCAATCTCCCCCTGCGCCCTGTAAAGCGAATAATTTCAGAAGATGTAGTGTAGTCGAGCGGTGGATGGCGGTCAAGGAGAGGGGGGGATAGCGGATACGGACGGGAAAAAGGGACCACCCCCTTGCGTTTCCCGATTCCACGCTACCAAGCGGCGCGCCGAATGACGAATCCGGTTAGCGCTAGTTCCGCACCTTCCGAGAATCCGTTTATCAGGCGCTATCCATTCTTTTCAAGCCATAAGTGCTGATATCCTTCAGTCGTGGAAATCGCCGAAGCCAAATTGGCCGTAGACCAAATCTTGGACGAAGAACGGGAGCGTCCGACGATTGGCTACAAAGATATCGCGAACGACTGGATCGTTCGATCCAAAGAAATGACGCCCGAAGAAATTAAGGCGTGGACTAAAATCTCACTTACTCCTCGAATGAACTTATGGGCGTTGAGGCGAGAAAGCCCGCGCTCGGTAACGGAGACACCCCAGGTTTACATGTTCAGCGGTACAAATGCTGACCTGCTAATGTCGGTTTACGGTAGCGTGAATGAAACCGAGCGCCCTCAGGTGGTTGACCATCTTCTGCGGCGGGTCGCATCTGGAGGCACAGGCACCAGCGCCAAACCTACCGATTATCAATTTCCAGATTTTTCTGGGACGGTTTGTGAACTGCCCCTCATCGCTGAATTTTGCTTTCGGACCGGAAACATTGAATCGTTCTTCGTAGCGACGACCAAGCCGACAATGCCGACCTATTCTCTCGCCATCATGATGAGGCAGCTTGAAGATACCATAGCACTCAACTGGGACTGGTTCAGCAACGAGCAATTGGCTGAAATCCCAACATGGCTTGCCACGTTGAGAACAATTGCCGACCGTCAAACGCACAGTGCGAGTGGACCTACCGGCGGGCCGCTGGTGAAGAACCCCCATTACATTATGGGGCGTGAGCGTCAAGCTGAGCAGATCGTCAAGTCAATCGATGACATCGTGAAAGAATGCAAACAAGCACGCTATTGGTATCTCAAGGGTAGGTTGCAACGGACGATCAATATGGAGGTTGAGAGCGACAAGTCGCGGATCGAAGACTTCCTCACCAAGTTAGGCTTTAATGACGACATGATTAAAACCCTAAACGCTGCTGAAAATGACTACAGATCAAACACAGATTCTTTTGAGTTGAAGAGCTGCCTAGGCCATCTCCGCAGCTTTCTAGAGCATCTGCATCGCGAAGCCGCCAACTCCATCGCGGCTGCGGCTGGGGATACAGTCACCGATCGATGGGGAGACGCAACAAACTATTTGCGACGGCAGCGGTATTTTACGAAGCAACACGAGGCATTCATTGTGTCGCTCTATACGCTGATTAGCGACACCAGTGTTCATCCGCTCGGCGCTGAACGTGAGTATGCGAGGCTCCTACGAAACGTGGTGATTGAATACGGCGTAATGTTCCTGACCGTGCTAGCCAAGAAGGGTGTTAGGGTCGGCTAGCAGCCGAGCAGTTTCCTGTAGATTGGTTCGAGGAAATGAAGCCGGAATCTGGCACGCGAGCCAAATCGGCTAAATACCCACATTCCGACAAGACCGTTTCGCAGGACTTGCGTCAGACCCGAGTATCGACGCGCTATGCGAGGGTCCCGTTATATGATTTGCGGTGCCGACGGGTGCGTCAATGTCTTGGATTCGAAAATCTCCTTTTAGTCGCGACGAGGACGTAACGACACGCATGGTTTCGCTGCTTTCTGAAGAAGCAGTTAGGTCTGGCACGCCATTGACCGAAGCAGAAAAGGAAATCCTTTTCAATGAGACTGTATCTCTCAGCGAGGAATTGCGCCAGAAGGCCTCAAGGCTCATAGGACAGATACTTGAAAGAGAGCAAGCGACCTCGTCGGAAGAAAACCCTAAGAGTTTCTTCGCGTGCTTGGAATGGGTAGAGCCGGACTATCCAAACATCGCTGCTCTTGCTGAAGAAGTCATCACAAGCGGTGGAATCGGGAAGGTGCCGCCACTCCACGGTTGGCGTTGGGTCAAAGAACGCACTCTACTTATCGGCTGCGGGCTTCTCGTGGTGCTGTTTATGATTGTAGTCGTCATAGTGTGGAGTTTGATTTCTACTCGAAGATAGGTTCATCTGGAGAACATCAAAGCCAAGTCTCGGTAAGTCGGCTTTTCGTCATGTGGCTTTTCCGCGAATGTACGACGCTCGCAGCGAGGTTAGGATCGTGGGGTTTGCCGCCTTGGATTATGCCGTCTGCGGGGCTCCCAGTAAGGCAACCAAGGCTTGCGGGGTGGTACGTGGGTCCAACTGGCTGACTGCGTGTGTCTGCCAGCTCTACTTCGAAGCCAAGCCCGTCTAGGACGCGCTCATCGCTAATTCGTTGTGTCCAAGGCAGGCGAAGCTCACAATGCGCACCGACCAGAGGTCCAAATCTTGAATTCCGGCTAATTTGAAATCGCTAGATTATAAGGCAAGATGGAAGACCATGAATCGTGACCAGACATTTGTTGTGAATGATGATTGGTTGTTCTGATGCCCAACGGTCTGACAACGACATGACTTCGCTCGGTGTGCTAAACGATGGTGCTGGTTGCTTGTCAAGATTCCTCATTATTGCTGACTCCACACGTCGAAGGTAGCGTACTTCGGTTCCGAGGTAGGCAATAAAGACTCGCAACCCTTGGAGCTGCTTGCATGCAGCGTCTTGAAAATCTGTTTGCCGTTCACGATATTCGGCTTGGTCCTTTCGGGAAGGTTCTTTTCCGGCCCAATTCCAAAATCCCTTCCATATTATTTCGCGTCGGCCTTGATGCGCTGCCATAACGTCCAGCACAGAATACGTACCGTTCATAAAATTGCGGGTATGTGCAAGCAATCGTTTTCGTATTAGGCGGGTTGTAAATCCAGCACAATCTATGATGTAGCCGTTTTGGTATTCAAAGGTTTGGAGATAGACGCAGCCCGTCACATTTGGAATGGGGGGTAAGTCACCCTCCCATTTTGGCCATCCAAAAGGGCCAAGCCATTCGATATTGCGCGTCACTTTAGAGAGTATAAGCCAAGTCTTGAAGAGTCGTGCTTACCGGAGTGCGCCATCTACCACTCGGTTCGATTTGGGCCGAATTCCGGTAATCAAGTAAGTTCGCTGTCTGTTGAAGATTTCTGAGTCAAAATTTCAGGTAGACTTTAGGCGGAAATTTGGGCTCAGGTTTTCTCCGAATTATCCGCTTGCCGACTTTCGGCATCAGGTCGGCTAGCAACTGACGTGCCGAGTTGTACGGTCGCAGATAGGTTTCTTCCAGCTTTGGCGGAAGCGCGGTCTTTTTCGCACGCAGCTCTTTGTCAACCTTCCTCATGCGCTTGCCAATCATACTGATGCAAAGCATACAAAATCCGTTGGCGCCGTATAGCACTTTGTTCCGAGAGCAATGCAAACAGCCGTAGATGTCGAAATACTGATGCAAACGTTGGTGGTACCCAACTGGCAAGAGCCGCTCGATGGCTTTGCGCAATTTGATCGTGAGAAAGAGTGGCGACACGCTTCCCATGTTTACCTTGATAGGCATCACACGCCCCAATCTGCGAACTGGTTTACGGGAATTTATAGATTTATCGGATGGCATTTTTCTAGCACCTTCTGAACTTGCTTCATGCTCACATGCGTGTAGGTCTGTGTCGTACTGACGCTGATGTGCCCCAGCATCTTTTGAATCATCCTTATGTCCGCTCCGTGGTCAAGCAGATGCGTTGCAAACGTATGTCTAATGAGTTGAGGATTCACTTGGATGCCGGCCTTGAGGCCGACTCGCATAACTACATACCGCACGGTTGTGGTTCCCAGCGGCTTCCGCCCAATTAACATTTCCGGGGTCGGGTCTGGAATTCTACGCTTCAGTCTCCTCAGCGCCTGTTTGTAGGTAAGATGCTCCTTTCCGGACGCATACCAGTGAAAACGCTCTGAGCGTTTCATTGCAGGGTTGTATTTATAGAAATGGGATCGCCACGACCCATCGGGGTTGCGAATCAGGTGTATCCTTCTGGGGAACGAGCGACAAACAAATAAGTATCCGCTCCTTCGTTTTCCGATGTACCGGCGTAGAAGACCCGAAATTGCTCTAGGGAATAGAACATATCGGTAGCCACATTTTCCCAGGACCCGTATGCGCCGACTCAATAGGTCAACATCCTCAACTCGCATCGAGCGGACTTCCCCAGCGCGTGCTCCCGTACCGTATAGAACCTCAATCATCGTTCGCTCGTGGAGGTCGCGGGCGGCGGATGATAACAAGTGCATTTGATTCTCAGTGAGCACACGCGGAACTCTGCGCTTCAATGGGGGTAGCCGAACGAATCGCGGCGGAGACCAGGCGATTAGTCCACCCATATTCAGAAAATCAAAGAAGCACCGGAGTGCACTCATAGCCCTCCAGATGGTTGCTCGTTTTACGCCTCTTTGCGCGACCGACGCCAAGAAATCTCTGA
>Ga0207110_10272_pt1 | contig 12001 bp, 15 predicted proteins | sample Alteio_BWMinHeat_74_FD_153582 | JGI IMG/M metagenome (GOLD analysis project Ga0207110, IMG submission 153582) | Enriched cells from forest soil in Barre Woods Harvard Forest LTER site, Petersham, Massachusetts, United States -... | ecosystem: Environmental > Terrestrial > Soil > Temperate forest >...
CTTGCCCTAACTTAAAATAAGCTGTGACTACACTGGTCCCTACGGTATTCGTAGAGGTAATAAAATCGATGCCCTCAGCACTTGCCAACGCAGCTTCTATAGGTGTTGACACAAAGCCTTCCATCAGCGCCGCGCTCGCACCTGGATAATTCGTTGTGACTGTAATAACTGAAGGTTGAATCAGTGGATATTGCCGTACCGGTAATTCGACAAACGCCCGTAATCCCACCAGAAAAATAATTAAGCTGATGACGATAGATAAAACCGGTCGTTGTATAAATAGGTCGGTAAATTTCATTTTTTGGTTGCCATAACGACAGCAGATCCATCGTGCAATTTATTTTGCCCTGATGTCACAATCACATCTCCGGCTTTCAGGCCTTCTTTAACAATCACGCGATCGCCCGCGCGCGCATCTAATTTAACCATAGTTTTTACAGCTTTTTTATCGACGACTTTATAAACATAATTACCGGCTGCATCAAAGATGATCGCTGTTTGTGGCACGAATAATACGTCTTGTTTGTCACCAAACAAAAGTGTGATATCCACAAAAGCACCCGGTAATAATTTATGGTCTTGATTGGGAATATAGGCACGGACTGCCAATGTGCGTGTTTTGGTGCTAAGCAACGAATCGATTTCAGTCAATTTCCCCGTAAAAAACTGCCCCGGATATAATGCTGTTACCACATGCACAGTTTGACCCACTACAACTTTGCCTGCATAGGTTTCGGGAACACTGAAATCGGCGCGGATGGGATCCAACGCTTGTACGCTGACTAAATCTTGTCCGGGAGCCACATATTCTCCAACATTGACAATATTTAAACCTGCGCGACCCGCAAATGGCGCACGAATCAAAGCCTGGTTGAATTGTGCTTGCGCCCTTTCTACATTGGCCTTATCGCTTTTGAGCGTGGCTTCACTTTTATCGAGTTCAGCCTTGGCAATTACATTTTTTTTGCTCAACGTGACCATGCGTTGATAGTTTAACTCGCTCAATGCCAATTGGGCTTTTGCAGAATCCAAATTCGCTTGCAAAATATCCGGATTCAACTGCACCAATGGATCAGCTTCTTTGACGGATTGACCCGGCGAAAATAAAATTTTGGTCACACGCCCCGTAATTTCTGCGCGCAATATTGCTCCGCGATTCGCGACTAATGTACCGGTTGCTTTTAATTCTGGCTGCCAAACTTGTTTTTGCACAGTAAACACTTCTACAGGCATCGGCGGCATTTCGGGCATAGCGGCGTGGATGGAAGTACTGACCACCGTCATTGCGAGCGCCAGCGAAGCAATCCATTTCATTCCAACACCCGCTGAATTTTTGCGCCTAATTGCGTTAATTTTTCTTCGATACATTCGTAACCTCTATCAATATGATAAATGCGGTCAACCAAGGTATTACCTTTGGCTACCAAACCAGCTAGCACTAAACTGGCTGATGCACGTAAATCTGTCGCCATTACCGGCGCACCTGTTAAGTGGTCAACTCCCTGACAAATTGCTGTATTTCCTTCTAATTTAATATCTGCACCCATCCGTTGTAATTCTTGTACATGCATAAACCGGTTTTCAAAAATTGTTTCTGTAATCGTCCCCGTTCCCTCTGCAATGGCATTCAATGCAATAAACTGTGCTTGCATATCGGTAGGAAATGCAGGATACGGAGCCGTACGAATATTCACCGCTTTGGGACGTTTCCCCCGCGTGTCAATTTCGATCCAATCTTTTCCTGTATTAATCACTGCGCCCGTTTCTTGTAATTTTAATAACACAGCTTCTACTGTTTTTGGTTGCACATTTTTAACTTTGATACGTCCGCTCGTACATGCGGCTGCCGCTAAATATGTCCCTGCTTCAATGCGGTCGGGCAAAATATGATATTCACCACCGCTTAAACTCTGAACTCCTTCGATGATAATGGTATCGGTTCCTGCTCCCGTAATATTAGCCCCCAATGTTGTCAAAAATCTTGCCAAATCTTCCACTTCAGGTTCACGTGCAGCATTTTTGAGGACAGTAGTGCCCTGCGCTAAAACAGCTGCCATCATGAGATTTTCTGTCCCAGTTACCGTGACAGTATCAAACAAAATCTGTGCGCCCTTCAAACGCCCCGTCACTTTTGCTTTGATATAACCATTTTCAACCGTAATCTCTGCCCCCATCGCTTGCATACCTTCAATATGCAAATTCACAGGACGCGAACCAATCGCACACCCACCCGGCAATGACACATAAGCCTGACCATAACGAGCTAACAACGGTCCTAACACTAATATAGATGCTCGCATGGTACGCACCAATTCATACGGGGCGGTAAACACATGAATATTACTTGCGTCTATCCGAATATTCAGGCGCTCATCCATCATGAATTGCATGCCCATGCCGCCGAGCAATTCCATCATCGTAGTCACATCATGCAAATGCGGAACGTTAGACAACGTAACAGGCGCGTCTGTTAATAAAGCTGCCGCTAAAATAGGAAGTGCTGCATTTTTTGCACCGGAAATACGAACTTCACCCTGCAGTGGATGCCCGCCTGTAATTAATAATTTATTCATAGTGATATTATATTCTCTAACCCATTCGCTCTTACCATCATCAAAAATTGATCCGATAAATTGATAAAGCGCACAGTACTGTTTTTTTGTTTTGCACAACGCATCCACTCAATTAATAACGCAACACCCGCGCTGTCTGCCTCTGTGACCTGACTCAAATCAATCTGGAGATCTTTTTCCGTTTGTTGCTGTATCCATGCTTGTCCACGGCCAAACTGTTCGTGTGCCGTTTCAAAGGTCAGCGCACACCCTTCTTGTATCATTCCAGGTATCACTGCACAGGTTATAGTCAAGATCGCCGTCATTGTGTTCGTTCACTGTTGTGTTGCTTTAATCTTTGCAATAAAGACGGCATCCCACCCTGTGATAATTGTTCTGAAAATTGAGAGCGAAAACTCTGAATTGCACTAACACCTTCCACACTAAAATCATAAACCTTCCAAGCTTGTCCTTGACGCACCAACCGATAATTCACGAGTATGGGTGGCCCATCATTGCGCACAATACGACTCTCCACTTGTACACGTGATTGACTCGCTAGATTGCCACGTATGGGGGAAAATTCGATTTGCTGATCATCATAAGCTGACAAAGCTGAAGAATAGGTACGAATCAATAATGTTACAAATTCGTTAGTAAACTCCTGTCGCTCTGCGGGCGTTGATTTGTCCCACATTTCACGGCCTAATGCCGTATGTGACATGGTATTCAGATCAAAATGTGGCAATAAAATCCTATGCACCAATTGATTAATTAAATCCGGTTCCCGTTGAAAACGTGGTTTATCTTTTTTCAACTCACTTAACATTTGTTGCGATGTTTGCTGCAACATGGGTAAAGGTGAGTCGTCTGCATGTACGGGCGCAGCAAATATCCCAACAAAAAACATTACAAAACCCGCGAATAACTTTTTCATTTTTTCCCCTTATCTTTATTACCGCCACTGACATTGAATAGTAATTGCCCAATTAAATTTTCCATGATTAACGCCGGATGTGTATCTTGAATCACGTCACCATTTTTTAAAAAAGTCTCATTAAATCCCGGCACAAAACTAATATAATTCGCACCCAACAATCCTTCCGTAAAGACACTTGCCGATGTATCTGACGGCAATTTGTTTTGCTGTGCCTCGATCTGCATGGTAACCACCGCTTTAAAACTCACAGGGTCCACCATGATCCCGGTCACCTCGCCAATTCTAACCCCAGCCAACGCAACGGGAGCTCGAGTTCGTAAACCTCCAATGTTATCAAACCTGGCTGTTATGACGTATCCAGGCTTACCTAGCATGGTACTCCCCAATCCACTGACTTGCAGAGCCAACATCACCAAAGCGACAATACCTGCAAACATGAAAAAGCCTACCCATACTTCAACAATACGTCGCTTCACATTACCACCCTTTCATCATCACGGCTGTTAAGAAAAAGTCTAACCCCAATACAGCTAGTGAGGTATAGACCACGCTACGGGTCGTTGCCCAACTGATCCCTTCGGCAGTGGGCACTGCATTATAACCTTGATACACAGCAATCCATGCGGCCACAAAACCAAAAACACCCGCTTTAATCAAACCATTCATAATATCATCGTAAAATGCAACTGACGATTGCATATTATTCCAAAAAATACCCTGATCTAGCCCTAGCCAAACCACGCCTACAAAATACCCCCCCAAAATAGCCATCGCATTAAAAATGGTTACCAATATGGGTAAAGCAATCCATACCGCCCAAAATCGGGGCGAAATCACCCGCCATAAGGGGTCCACGCCCATCATTTCCATACTGGCCAGCTGTTCGGTTGATTTCATTAAGCCAATTTCAGCTGTCAGGGCTGAACCCGCACGACCTGCAAATAATAACGCAGTCACAACAGGCCCTAGTTCCCGTACGACACTCAACGCGATCACCCGACCCAATTGGGCGGTTGCGCCAAAATCTTTTAATGTATTGTAGCCTTGTAACGCCACGACCATGCCAATAAACACAGCCGCCACGACAACAATCGAGAGAGATAACACCCCAACCGCATACAATTCTTCAATTAACAGGGGAAAACTTTTGATGAGCCGAGGACGACGCCACAAGGTAGACATCAGAAAAATTCCGGCCTGCCCCCACGCTGTAAAAAATCTCAAAACTGCTTGACCTAATGCTCTTAATTGTTCCATAAATCCTCAGCATAATCTTTCGCTGGATAGTGAAAAGGAACAGAGCCATCGGGTAAGCCCTGTAGAAATTGTCGTGCTTGAGGCGTCATATCTTTTTGCAGTTCGTCAGGCGTCCCATGACCAATGATTTTACCATCCGCCATGACATAGACATAATCTGCGATCTGCATGGTTTCAGGCACATCGTGTGAGACTAAAATGCTGGTTCGACCGGATGTGTCATTTCGCTCCTTCACCAAGCGCACAATAACACCCAATGCGATAGGATCCAGCCCTGTAAAGGGCTCATCGTACATAATCAGATGGGGATCTAAAGCAATCGCGCGGGCCAATGCTACCCGTCGCGACATCCCGCCCGATAATTGACTTATCGCTAAATTGCGCGCGCCACGCAAGCCCACCGACTGTAATTTCATTAAAACGATATCACGTATCATCGCTTCTGATAATTTCGTATGTTCCCGCAAAGGAAATGCGACGTTTTCAAATACAGAAAGATGTGTAAACAACCCACCGTTCTGAAAGAGCATACCGATTTGACGTCGCACACGGTAGATCTCTGGGCGCGACAGATGGCGCAGATTGACGCCATTGATTGTAATGCTCCCCCGCAAAGGCCGAAGTTGTGCGCCAATAAGACGTAATAGCGTCGTTTTTCCCGTACCACTAGGCCCCAAAATCGCGGTGATTTTCCCTCGCTGAATATCTAAATCAACGTCGTCAAAAATCACACGATCCTCATGTTTGAAACGCAAATTTCGAATCGTTACCCAATTATCTCTCATGATGAAACCCGATATGTTAAGATCATGCTAACCCTATATAACTCTTGGAGAAATAGTGATTATGACAAAAGTTCTGTTTTCATTTTTATTGGTAATGAGCATTGTAACGTTTAATCCCGCTTTCGCAAAGCAAAATACTGATTGGCAATTATCGGAAGATGGCTTAGGACCGATTAAAATTGGAATGACGGTTGCTCAAGCCGAAAAAGCTGCTCAGCAAAAACTTGCATTAGAACCCTTAGGTGGTCTTGGAGTCCCAGTCACAGAAGCCTGCCGTTTTGCAAAGTTCAAAACGGGTCCTAAAGATATTTCGTTAATGCTCAATAACCGAAAAATTGTGCGTATCGATGTCAAAAACCCGGAGATTAAAACCACACAAGGAGCTCATCTAGGTTCAACAACTCAAGAAATTAAAAAGCTGTATAAAGGCCAAACAACTGTACAACCTAATAAATATGTTGCCACTCAAGAGACCGTAACGGTCACCCCCAAAGAAAAGACTAATTCCCGCCTTATCTTTTTTGGGAACGACAAAAATATCATCGATATGATCAGTGCAGGTAGGTTGCCTGAAGTGGAATATGTTGAGGGATGTGGATAATTACTTCCGTTTTTTAATCGGAATAAAATCGCGCTTAGTCGGTCCCGTGTATAATTGACGGGGCCGCGCGATACGGTAATCGGGATCGCTGATCATTTCATTCCAATGTGCAATCCAACCCACCGTACGTGCTAATGCAAAAATTACCGTAAACATATTCGTAGGAATACCCAAAGCACTTAAAGTAATGCCTGAATAAAAATCTACATTGGGATATAACTTGCGCGAGATAAAATAGTCATCTTCCAACGCAATTTTTTCCAGTTTAATCGCTATTTTTAATAATGGATTATCACGTGCACCCATCGCATCTAACACTTCATAACACGTTGAACGCATAATCGCCGCGCGTGGATCAAAATTCTTGTATACACGATGGCCAAAGCCCATTAATCGGAAAGAATCTTTCGGATCTTTCGCACGTGCAACAAATTCAGGAATGCGTGACTCATCACCAATCTGACGCAACATGGTCAATGTCGCTTCATTCGCGCCGCCATGTGCAGGTCCCCATAAAGCACTGATCCCCGCAGAAATACATGCAAATGGATTGGCACCCGTTGATCCCGCTAAACGCACTGTAGACGTTGATGCATTTTGTTCGTGATCGGCATGCAAAATAAAAATCCGATCCATGGCACGCGCTAATACAGGATTAATCGGCACAGTTTCGCATGGTGTACCGAACATCATATGCAGGAAATTCTCGGCATATCCCATATGATTCTGTGGAAACATAAACGGCTGCCCAACAGAATATTTGTAACACATCGCCGCAATCGTTGGCATTTTTGCAATTAAACGCAACGCCGCTAATCGACGATGTTCAGGATTACGGATATCAAGCGAATCATGATAAAACGCAGATAATGCACCCACAACACCCACCATAATTGCCATGGGATGTGCATCTCGACGAAATCCATTAAAGAAATTTCGCATTTGTTCATGCACGAGCGTACGCATCGTAATGCTTTTAACAAACTCTGCTTTTGCTGCTACCGTCGGTAACTCGCCATTTAGGAGGAGATAACAGACTTCTAAATAATCGGACTGTTCCGCCAATTGCTCAATGGGATACCCCCGATGCAATAGGATGCCCTTGTCTCCGTCAATAAACGTAATTTTGGATTCACACGCCGCCGTCGACATAAACCCCGGATCAAAAGTAAATACCCCGCTTTTACTGAGCGACGTCACATCGATCACGGATGGCCCTAAAGTACCATCACGGACTGTTAATTCCAGTGGTTCTTTGCTATTGTTTAGCTTCAACGACGCTGTTTTTTCAGACATGAGATGCACTCCTAACCTATGCAAATTTCTTTAGAGACCAATACTGGCGCATATACTATCCGATCCTACTCGCCAGGGGAAATCAAAATCAATGAACGCGTGATCCATCATAACCTCATTATTACCACATCCCAATTGATAGAACCTTGGAATCCGGAAGATTTAGAGAGTATCGTTGCTCAAAACCCTGAAATTGTTCTGCTCGGCACAGGCCCTCGCCAAACCATCCCTTCCCCCAAAACCCTAGCCTTCTTCTTACAAAAAAAAATTGGGATTGAATATATGGATACCGGTGCTGCTTGCCGAACTTTTAATGTCCTGGCTTCCGAAGGACGTAAAGTCGTCGCCGCGTTAATCCTTGCGTAGTATCAACGAATAACTTAACGGAAATTGTATTTTTTTATTTTCCCACGCAGAAAAAACACCGACATCATGGGGATATTCTTTAAACGACACAACAGCCATGTTGTGTGTTAAACCCGCTTCAAATACATCAGATAATTTATGTTGGAACCACCAACGTGGCGATGCTTTTTCCTGCGGCTTATGGGTGTAATAATCACAGGTTTCCTGATCTAAGAATGGCTCTGCCAGAAAATAAGACAAATCCGGTTCTGGCACATCGCGTGTATCTTGCGCCGAGTACATCCCCAAAATAGGATGCGTATCGTAAATAAACAGATGTCCACCTGTTTTCAATAACCGAACTATCACATCAAAAAATTTGTTTAAATCCGGCATCCAGCACATCGCACCTATCGTGATATAAACCATATCAAACTGCTGATTATAGCTTTCCGGAATATCGTAGACATCCATGCGTTCAAGTTCACATTCAATATGACCTGCCTGCGCTAACTCCCTACCCTGCTTAATAAATTCTCCGGAAATATCAATGCCCACACAACGCCCTGCTCCCAGATTTTTAACCGATAATATTTCACGCCCGTTATTACACGCTAATTGGATAACGGATTTTCCACGTATATTTAGTTTCTGCCAAATGTCAGTTTCAACCGCATCCAAACAGCTGTATCCCGGCTGTTTAAAATTGGATAGCAACGTTTCAAATTGGGATCCTTTATGAACCGGCGCTATCTCGTCCCAAGCCCGCTCTTGCGCGGATGTATAATCTTTTAACTTCATTTTTTAATACCTTTTATATTTAAAATATTTTATAATTTGGTTATTCGCGGCTATATTGCTTACGGCTGTATATACATTTGTATTTTTTTGGGGTAAGATATGATTATTGAGTGGGATGATAATAAGAATCAACGCAATATACAACGACGTGGGCTTGATTTTCGCGATGCTAAGTCTATTTTAAAGGGCCCTACAATTGAAGGCGAAGATACGCGCAAAAATTATGGGGAAGTACGTTGGGTTGCCCATGGATTATTTCGAGGATTTATAGTTGTAATCGTTTATACCATACGAAATGATAAAATTCGTATTATCTCACTACGCTATGCTAACAAACGAGAAAGAGGCAGATATGAACACAAAATTAGATCGAAAGCACTGGCAGTTGCTACAGAAACTAGCTGAAGAAGAAGAAACAGCAGACTCGCAAAAAATTTACAGCGACCTCAGTCGAGCGAAAGAATTCACCGATGAAAAAATCGCTGCTGATGTCGCTGCAGATCCTGATGCTGCGCCTATTTGGGACGAATGGCCCGAAGATGCCGTAGTTATCATTCCCCATCAAAAAAAAGTTCCCATTTCACTACGCATTGATCCAGATACCCTGGAATTTTTTAAACAATATGGCAAAGGGTATCTCTCCTTAATCAATTCTGTATTACACGCTTATGCAAAACGTCATCAAAAAACGCGAAGAGGAAGAGTAGGCAGAAAATAGTAAACCCTATAAACGCAGAAGAGGTAAATATGCAGAGCAACAAGGTAAAATCATGACCCAATCCACTCCTGGTCTACGATTTAGACAAGCGGTAAAAGCAGAGTCGCCGTTACAAATACCCGGCGTGATCAATGCCTATGCTGCCCTCTTGGCAGAACGTGCGGGATTTAATGCATTGTACGTATCAGGTGCAGGGGTTGCTAATGCATCCTATGGTGTACCAGATACGGGTATTACTACTTTAAATAATGTACTAGAAGATGTGCGGCGTATTACTGCAGTAACATCATTGCCATTGTTGATCGATATTGATACTGGTTGGGATATCGCACAAACCATTAAAGAAATGATTAATGCAGGTGCTGCGGCTGTGCATCTGGAAGATCAAGTGGATGCAAAGCTCTGCGGACATCTGCCAGGCATACAACTCGTTACGCAGCAAGAAATGGTCGATCGCATTAAAACTGCAGTCGATGCAAAAACTGATCCCGATTTTGTCATCATGGCACGTACCGATGCATTAGCCATCGAAGGTTTTGACGCAACGGTTAAGCGTGCATTGGCTTATATCGAAGCTGGCGCAGATATGATTTTTTTAGAAGCCGTCACTGATCCTGCGCAATATGCACAATTTACGAAATTAATTAAAGTTCCTGTATTAGCCAATATGACAGAGTTTGGGAAAACACCTCTATTAACTACACAAGAACTCAAAGCTGCAGGAATTTCTATTGCGCTGTATCCTTTAAGTGCGTTTCGTGCGATGAGCGCCGCGGCTATTAACGTATATAATACTATCCGGACCGAAGGATCCCAAAAATCTGTGGTAGATAAAATGCAAACGCGCACAGAACTATACGACGTATTAAATTATAAGGCATAAAATTATGGCAGAAAAAACAGGCGGGTTAGCTGGTATCGTCGCAGGTGAAACTGCAATTTGTACCGTCGGCACCGACGGCGATGATTTACATTACCGCGGATATTCCATTCATGATTTAACAAAATCTGCCTGCTTCGAAGAAACGGCGTATTTATTAATCTACGGTCATTTACCCAATCAACAAGAATTAAAAAAATATAAAACAAAACTGGCCCATCATCGGGAATTACCCGCGGCACTTAAAACAGTCTTAGAAAATATTCCCGCAACTGCACACCCTATGGACGTATTCCGTACAGGTGTTTCAATGTTAGGCACGCTGGAACCCGAAAAAGATTTTTCCCAAGCACGTGATATTGCTGATAGATTATTAGCGTTGTTTCCTGCAATGTTATGTTATTGGTATCACTTTCAGAAAAATCATCGTCGTATCGAAACTGTCACAGACGATCAATCAACCGGCGAATATTTTTTGCATTTACTGCATGGCAAAGCGCCAGATGCATTACAGAAACAGGCGATGGATGCCTCGTTAACGTTATATGCCGAACATGAGTTTAACGCCTCAACATTTTCCGCCCGCGTTACCGCATCTACATTATCTGATTTCTACTCGACCATTGTTGCTGCAATCGGCACACTACGGGGGCCATTACATGGCGGTGCAAATGAAGCAGCCATGGCATTAATTGAAAAATTTTCATCGCCTGCAGATGCCGAAAAAGGTATTTTAGCTATGTTGAAAAACAAAGAAAAAATTATGGGTTTTGGTCACCGTGTCTACAAAATCTCCGACCCCCGATCCAATATTATCAAAGCCTGGTCGAAGAAATTAGCTGAAGCTGCACATGATAAAGTGATATATCCCGTTTCAGAATGTATCGAGAAAATTATGTGGCAAGAAAAAAAATTATTTCCTAATGTAGATTTTTACAGCGCATCGGCCTATCATTTTTGTGGCATCCCTACCGGTATGTTTACGCCGATTTTTGTGATGTCCCGAATTACGGGATGGACCGCCCATGTTTTGGAACAACGCGCGAATAATAAATTGATTCGCCCTGCCGCGGATTATGTTGGGCCGGAACCGCAGAAATTTGTACCTATTGAGAAACGTTTGAACTCTGATTCGTCTGATTAAATGAAAAACTATGATTAAAAACACGACACAACCTAAATTCGACCAAGAATTAATCACCATTGCAGACTACGTCACCAATGCGACTATCAACAGCGAAACCGCTTACCAAACCGCTCGCTGGTGTTTGCTAGACAGTATGGGATGTGCCTTGTTAGCGCTGAATTATCCTGCCTGTACAAAATTACTGGGCACAAATAATAGTTTAGATCCCGTACAAACTGCATTTAATTTGGGAACGATGATTCGCTGGTTGGATTTTAACGATACCTGGTTAGCTGCTGAATGGGGACACCCGTCTGATAATTTAGGTGGTATTTTAGCCGTAGCAGATTATTTAAAAAAATTCACTGTACAAGACGTACTCACCAATCTAATTAAAGCTTATGAAATTCAAGGCATATTAGCGCTTGAAAACAGTTTCAATCGTGTGGGACTTGATCACGTCATCCTTGTCAAAGTTGCAACGACTGCAATTGTCACCCACATGTTAGGCGGTGATCACGATGCTATTTTACGCGCATTGTCCCAAGCGTTTGTCGATGGACAAAGTTTGCGTACCTATCGTCATGCACCTAATACAGGTTCACGCAAATCATGGGCTGCGGGCGATGCGACAAGTCGCGCCGTACGCTTAGCGATGATCACCCTACAAGGTGAAATGGGCTACCCTACTGCACTCACT
>Ga0207110_10260_pt1 | contig 11969 bp, 12 predicted proteins | sample Alteio_BWMinHeat_74_FD_153582 | JGI IMG/M metagenome (GOLD analysis project Ga0207110, IMG submission 153582) | Enriched cells from forest soil in Barre Woods Harvard Forest LTER site, Petersham, Massachusetts, United States -... | ecosystem: Environmental > Terrestrial > Soil > Temperate forest >...
GAAGGACTACCTGGCGGGCGCCCATGGGAGGCAAGGCACGGAAGAATCGTGCCGACTATACCATTTAGTATAGCACATTGGTACAGTTGGTCAAGGATTACTTTAAGTGGTTTGGATGGAGAGAGATAGCTCGGGCTTGATTGAATTGGGATTAGAAAAAGTCAAAAGCCCCAAGTGCCCCGACCCGATCAGGGCAAACGCCACCGGCATCTGGGGTGCCCATCATCGGTCGGCCTTCAGCTGTGCCACCGTGCGCGAGAATCGCACCTTGCCCCGGAGCTTGCGCAGGCGGGAGTACGTCTGCGAGGCGGCAACGAGTTGCAATCCGGTACGGACGGTCTGGGTGACACCGGTGCCGCTAGCACGCTGAGCCTTTTCAAGAAGGGCCAGAGGAACCTTTACTGTAATCTTCCGCGTAGTCTCCATGGTGACTCTCATTACAACACATTCGAGACCAGCGTCGAATAGGCTGTCTGATCCGGGCAGGGTCCCGAATGGAACAGGTGAGCGTACCGGCAGAGGCGTATCATCAGAAGATGAAGCGAGAACTGCCTGTTACGTGTTGTACCGAGTGTGGCGGCGCTGGTTACAACATGAGGGTGGCAAACGGCCGTTGTTGCAAAACCAGCGGCAAAGAACGCTGCACCGGCATTAACGCAATTGCGATCCAAGCATTTGATTGGAGCGAATGCACACACTGTCAAGCAACCGGATATTACCGCAATAAAGAATGCCCGAGCTGCAAAGGTGCCGGCTATCTGTTCGTGGGCCTGAGGGATAAAGCAACGGTTTAAACGCGCCACTACCGGAAATGTGCCGGGACTGAGGCTAGCGAAAGGCAGCCCCACCCTTGCAAGAAACAGGACCGCAAGGAAGGCCACCCAAAGGCGTTTTTCGGAGTTAAGGCACGGCCACCCGCCCAAAACCTCTAGTATCCGGTGTGACAGAGAATGGGGGGCGGTTCAAAAGGATTAAACGTCGTATAATCTCGTGCGCGCAACTGGGAAGCAGAACGTATGACCGTACAAGAACAAATCAAGAAGTATATTACCAGCCAACCGGAGCCAAAACGCAGTGACATGCGAGAGTTGCATCGGCTCACACTTCAAGTGTCACCAGAATGCAAATTATGGTTCTTCGATGGTCAAGACAGCAAAAATCATACTGTTTCCAACCCTACGATTGGATATGGATTTCACACAATAAAATATGCCAATGGAAAAAGTAGAGAGTTTTTCCAAATTGGTGTGAGCGGAAACAAAACCGGAATCTCTGTCTATATTCTTGGTCTCAAAGATAAGAAGTACTTAGCCAAAACGTATGGAAAAAAACTAGGCAAGGCGAGCGTGACCGGATATTGCATTCGGTTTAAAGCTCTAAAGGATATAAACATCGAAACGCTTGAAGCGGCAATACGATATGGGCTTGCAGCTCAGAATGAAAAAGGCAAGCTGACGAAATAATTCCACTGTTAAAGGCAAGCAGTTATCGATGTAAAGGCGCTCCAGCATACGAGATAACAGTACGATTGAACTATTTTGATGCATTTTGTCCGGGCTGGGGGGATTGGCACTGTTTTCTTGCGTCCTCGAGGTCGGAGAGTTGGTAATCGGGTTTCAAGACCACCATCTTCCCGCCCTTTTGCTGAAGTTCTCGGACATCACCATCGCCGAGTTCAGAGCGCCATTTGAATCCTGATGGGTAATCGCCTTCCACGTAATCGAAGGGGCGGTGAGCATGGAATCGAGACATGTTCTCACCGAACTTGTGAACGTGACGTTTCACGATTACGCAAGTTTGGGCCTGTGCCTTCGATGCATCCTCAGGTTTTGGGCTTTGCGCATAACAAAACGCTGAGATCGTCACCAGTGATGCGAGCAGTAGTTTTTTCATTCTAACCTCCGGCGAGGGACAGGTAGGGGATGAGCCGAGCATATACCAACCGGCTAAACATATCTCCAGTTAGTTACCCACAAGGCAAGCGATTGTGACCTAAAACGTGGACGGCGGGTGGGGCAGAGAATTCCGGCGGGGTGCGGCACCCTTCGGTTCTAAGGGTGCGGGTTTTGAAATCTCTTCCCAGCGCGGAGCACAGAAGACAAACGGATCGCTTTCTGCTATTCCCACATCGATTCCTCGCTTTTCTTGTATAATAGGCGCATAAGCGCTTATGTATTTAAGCGGATAGGTGGAGATAAAGATGGACGAAGCCGTGCGCTGGAGTATCAAAGTTTCGAGGGAAACCGACCTCACGTTGCGCACCTATCTTGGTGCGCGAGGCATGAAGAAAGGCGATCTCTCCAAGTTCATTGAAGAGGCCGTACGATGGCGCATTCTGAGCCGTACGGCGCGTGGCATCAAAGCACGCAACGCCAACGCCAATGTGAACGAGTTGCAGGCAATCATTGACGGTGCGGTTCGGGAAGTTCGCGCCGAACTTCGTGGCGAAAAAAGGGGCCCCAAGAAAAAGCGCGTCAAAGCCTAAATGCGTGTAGTGCTCGATACCAACATCCTGGTCTCTGCCCTAATCGCCCCGGCTGGTTACCCCGCCGCAATTTACGACGCTTGGGAATCCGATAGATTCACCCTCCTGACGTGCGCGGAGCACATCGCGGAAGTCAGGGCCACGCTGCGAAAGCCGAGCGTCGCTACGCTCATCGAGCCTTATAAAGCCGGCCGCGTCATCAATCAGGTCAAAAAGCTCGCGGTGAACATCGCGAATCTACCGAGGGTTCGACGCTCGGCTGATCCCGAGGACGACTTCTTGCTGGCGCTTGCGGAGGCCGGGGCAGCGGACTATTTGGTGACCGGTGACAAAAGCGGATTGCTCACCCTCAAAAAGCACAAGCGGACGCAAATCATTACGGCGCGCGAATTCGCCGAAAGGATTGTGGGAAGGAACCGGTGATCCGTGTCGGGTTTATACGCGGTATCTGGTTCCGGGGTGAGGTAGAATCGCGGAGCGAGTTGCGAGGAGGTCGAGATCATGGGAACCAATCGAGGGTTAGAGGGTGTGGTGCGCCGGAACTTCGGGATGTTGCTGGCGCTCGTGAGTGTGATGGCTGGGATGCTGGTGGCGGGCGGGGCGGCCAGCGGGCAGGAGGGGTATCAGAAGCCGCCGAAGGCGGTGCTGGATGTGTTGAATGCTCCGGTGACGCCGCGGGCGAGCGTGGGGCGGGCGCGCGATGTGGTGCTGCTGTATTCGCCGGAGCCGTATCCGCCGATTGCGGATGTGGCGCAGCCGTTCGCGCGATTGGCGGGGCTGCGGATTGATGAGGCGACGAATGGGCCGCACAACCCGCCGCGATTTGACAAGCTGGTGCTGAAGAAAGTGGAAGACGGAAGCGAGGTCAAGGTTGGTATCCCGGAAGGGATGATTGTTTCGCAGCCGTTCTGGTCGCCGGACGGGCGGAAGATCGCGTTTACACACGCGGCGAGCTCTGAGATCGAGCTCTGGGTTGCTGATGCGAAAACGGGGCAGGCGCATGCGATTGCGCGCGTCCGTTTGAATGCCGCTCTTAGCGCGCCAGGATTCCGGGACGAGAATCCGCCGTGCCACTGGTTGCCGGGAAGCAAGACGCTGCTGTGCCAGACGATCCCCGCAGGACGTGGTGCGCTGCCGAAGGCGCCGACAGTGCCGGTTGGGCCGCGCGTGCAGCAAAGTTTCGGAAAGGCCGCGCCGGTGGCTACGTTTGAGGATCTTCTGGAGAACGAATACGACGCGAAACTCTTCGAGTACTACGCCACGTCGCATCTGGCGGTGATCGATATTGAGAGCGGGAGTGTAACACCCGTTGGCGCGCCGGGGATTTTCGGGATGGCCGTCCCCGCGCCGGATGGAACGCACATACTCGTGTCGCGGATTCACCGGCCCTATTCCTACATTGTGCCTGCGGATAATTTCCCGCGAGACGTGGAGGTCTGGGACTTGACGGGGCAGGTGGTTTACAAAGTGGCTAGCTTACCGCTGCAGGAGAACGTGCCCATTGGCGGAGTTCCAACAGGAGTACGAGATATCAGCTGGCATCCGAACAAGCCGGGGACGCTGGTATGGGTGGAAGCGCTGGACGACGGGGATCCGAAGAAAAAGGTGAAAGAACGGGACAAGGTGATGTGGATTCACGAGCCGTTCGCAGGGGAGCAGATGGAGCTGGCGCGAACGGAGAAGCGCTTTGCGGGGCTGGCGTTTGGCGAACGCGGCGATTTTGCGATCCTGCGGGATTTTGACAGGGACACGCTGCGGGGACGGGCGTGGTTTTTCAATCCGTCGCCGACGCCGGAGCAAGCTTGGACGTTTCATGCAGACAAGCCGAATGAGAAGACGCTGGTTTGGGACATGAGTACGCAAGATCGTTATCACAATCCGGGAGCGCCCGTGCAATGGCCGCTGCTGAATGGACACAGCGCGGTGATGCAGCAGAGCAATTTTATTTTCTTGATGGGAGCGGGCGCTTCACCGGATGGCGAGCGGCCGTTCCTGGACAGGCTGGACATCAACACGATGGAATTGAAGCGCATCTTCCAGGGGGAGTCCAAAAGTTATGAAGAGATTGTCGCGATGCTCTCCAGTGGCGGGACGAAACTTCTGACCCGGAGGGAGACGCAGGTGGATGCGCCGAACTACTACATTCGGGATTCGTCTAAGTTCAACGGAAATTTCGCGGAGCCGGGATCGCTGGACAAGGTCACGGCGTTCACGAAATTTGTGGATGCGACGCCGTCGCTGCGAGCGATTCAGAAGAAGCTGGTCACCTATCAGCGGGCAGACGGCGTGGATCTTTCGATGACCGTGTATTTGCCGCCGGACTACAAGCAGGGCGAACGGCGGCCGGCGGTGATTTGGGCGTATCCGCTGGAGTTTACGGACGCGAGCGTGGCGGGCCAGGTGAGCGGGTCGCCGTACCGGTTCACGACGATTACAGGGCCGTCGCCGCTCTTTTTCCTGCTGGATGGGTATGTGGTGCTGGATGGTGCGTCGATGCCGGTGGTGGGCGATCCGGAGACGGTGAACAACACGTACATCGAGCAAATCACTTCAAGCGCAAAAGCAGCGATTGATAAGGCCGCGGAGATGGGAGTGATTGATCCGAACCGCGTGGGCGTCGGCGGGCATAGCTATGGCGCGTTCATGACGGCGAATCTGCTGGCGCATTCGAATCTGTTTCGCGCGGGGATCGCGCGGAGCGGGGCGTACAACCGGACGTTGACGCCGTTTGGATTTCAAAGCGAACGACGGACGCTGTGGCAGGCGCCGGAATTGTACGTGAAGGTGTCGCCGTTCATGTTTGCGGACAAAATCAAAGCGCCGATTCTCCTGATTCATGGAGAAACGGACAGCAATTCGGGGACGTTTCCGATTCAGTCGGATCGCATGTACCGGGCGATTAAAGGGAACGGCGGAGCAGTGCGCTACGTGACGTTGCCGGACGAGGCGCATGGGTACTCGGCGAGAGAATCGATCGAGCATACCGTATGGGAAATGCTGACGTGGTTTGACAAGTTTGTGAAAAATGCAGAAGGCGGTGCAGCAAGCCCTGCAACGACAACGGCGCAGTGAGCAAAAGAGATTCAAACGCTAGTGCTTGGCGAGAACTTTGCAGAAGCGGTTTACGAGAGAGTCGAGGAATGGAAGAAGCCGTCAGCGCCCTTGACGAAGTACAAGAGCGTTGACGGCTTCCTTTTGACGGGGAATCCAGATAGCGCGACCCGGCGTTGTGCTGGGCTCTCTCCTGATTAGATTCCTAGCGGCCTCTTAGTCGTGGTCTGGATGGCTGTGGCGCCAGTTCCAGTAACGATTTTGTTCTCTGTTGTTCTGCGTGTTGTATTCACGATAGGTCTTGTGACGTGTCACGAGGTAACCCCTGTAAGCGTTGTTTTCGCGGTCATCCCAGTTGTGGTAGTCACGGTGGTTGCGATCATAGACGCGAAGCTGCACTTCTTGAGGCCGGGGAGCGGCCATGATTACGACTGGTGCAGCAACGGCGGCAGCCAGAATGATGGTGTTGATGTAACGATTGATGTAGCGCACTAAGTGTTCCTCCAAGCCCGAGAGACTCCGATTCAGAATCCCGGTAGAACTCACTATGCGCTTCCCGGCGCGCGATGTATGTACCATACAGCACGCATTTGAAAGTAATAATTTATCCGAATAACGCATGCGGAGCGCTCCGCGCGCGAGATTTAGGGGAGAGTCGGAGCTCTCGCGACCGATTTAAGGTCTCAACGAGCTCAAGAAGCGGGCTACAGGAAACGCGTGAAGGAAGGGTGGCTAGAAACAGCGGCCGGGGGCGAAGATGTTTTGCGGATCGAAGGCGGCCTTGAGGCGGCGGCTCGCAGAGATATCCTGGACACAGAAAGCGTGCTTGAGGGCGGGCGGAGCGAAGAGAAGCGTGGCGTGGCCGCGATTCGCCGGGGCGGGGCCGTCGGAAGCGGAAAGTAAATCGGAGATTTGGGTTGCGGTCTGAGCCAGGAGGTTCGTGTTGCCGTCGTTTGCAGATGTGGGGAGCAGGGCGAAATAGATGGTGCCGCCAGCGCGAGCTATGAGTGCATGGGGAAGAGCGGCGCGAACGGCGATTTGCCTCAGGCTTGCGAAGAGGGCGGCGTGATAACTGGGAAGAATGTTGATCTTGAAAATGGCGGCTGCAGGAGAGGCTTCGAGAAGCATGGAGAGAGTTTCGCGGAGGCGTCCCCAAAGGGAGGGGCGCGAGTTGTCATCCAGGAACTTTGTGCTGGTGGTGCTGGAGTTAGTTGCTAAGCGCATGAGGTCGCGCTCATAACGCGCGAGGACTTCGGGGGTGCTGGCAAAGGCGGCGCAGAGTTGCCATTCGCTGGGACGAAACCAATCGCCGACGGGTGGGAGCAGACTCTGGCCCGAGGGCTGTTCTTCTCCCGCGAAAACTGCGACTTCGGGAGTTTGAGGCGTTTGCGTGGCGAAGAGTCGCGCGAGTTCGGGACTCACGAGATCCAAGGTGAGCGGAGTCAGCGACGATTCGGCGATGGCACGACGCAGGGCGAGCGCGCCTTCTGCATTCTGAAAAGAGGCGACGAAGCCGCGGCTCGCGAGCGGAGCTGGGAATGTGCGGAAGTTGAGGCGGGTGATGATGGCGAGCGTGCCGAGCGAACCGATGAGGAGTTTGTGGAGATCGTAGCCGGTGACGTTTTTTACGACGCGGCCGCCGCTCTTGCAAAGTTTGCCGGTGCCGTCCACAAATTCGGCGCCGATGAGGAAGTCGCGAGCGGTGCCGTAGAACTGGCGAAGCGGCGAGTCTATTCCCGAGGCGATAGTGCCGCCGACGGTGCTGCGGGAGTACCAGGGGACGAGGAGCGGGAGAAATTGTTTGTGTTCGAGGAGAGCAGCGTTCAATTTTGCAAGAGGCAAGCCGGCGTCAACGCTAAGTGTGAGGTCGCCGGGGTCGTAGTGGGCGATTTTGTCGAGCGCGGTCATGTCGAGAGCGATGTCGTAGCGGGACGGCGGCATGCCGATGCCAAGCTTAGTGCGATTGCCGCAAGGGATGAGCGCGACTTTTTCGAGTGCGGCGAAGCGAACGATTTCCGCAGCTTCTTCGGCGGAGGCGGGTTTTGCCACGGCGGCGGGAATTGTTTTGTCGACGGCATAGGCGGCGCATGGCACGGGATCGGTCAGAACGCGAGAAGGTCCGAGGAAGGATGCGAGATTCGCGGAGAAGCTTGCTGAAGTTGACATCATCGTTGAGTCGCTGTGGCGCCAGCTTGTTTGCGGACGCGGATTTCGCCGCAGCCCTTGCTTAGGGGGAAGATTTTGCCGGGATTCAAGGCGCAATCGGGATTGAAGGCGTCATGGACGCGGCGCATCAGATCGAAATCGGCGTCGGAGAAAAGCAGTGGCATGAGCTCGGATTTTTCCATGCCGACACCGTGCTCGCCGGTGAGCGCGCCGCCGACTTCGACGCAATAGCGGATGATGCGGGCGGCGGCTTCACGAGCGCGTTCGAATTGGGCGGCATCGCGCGGGTCGTAAAGAAGGATGGGATGCAGGTTGCCGTCGCCGGCGTGAAAGATATTGCCGATTTGAAAGGCGAATTGCTCGCCGATTTCATGGATGCGGCGAAGGGCTTGCGGAAGTTTCGAACGCGGAATAACGCCATCGAGGACGTAATTACTGGGCGCGAGCCGGCCGAGCGCGCCGAAGGCGTTCTTGCGTCCTTTCCAGAGAAGTTCGCGCTGAGCATTGTCGCGGGCGAGGCGGACTTCGCGGGAGTGGTGTGCGTTGCAAACCTCCGTGATGGCGGCGGCTTGCGCGGCGACAGCTTCTGCGAGGCCTTCGACCTCGATCAGGAGAACGGCGGCGCTGTCCATCGGGAATCCTGCGTGGATGTAGTCTTCGACGGTGCGGAGAGTCCAACCGTCCAGCATTTCGCAGGCGGAAGGAGTGATGGCGCGCGCGGTGATGTCTACAACGGTGTCGGCGGCGTCGTCCACGGTGTCAAAAATGGCAAGAAGAGTTTTGACGGCTTCGGGCTTGCGCGAGAGCTTGACAGTGATTTCGGTGACGAGGGCGAGCGTTCCTTCGGAGCCGACGAACAGACCCGACAGATCGTAACCGGGAGCTTCGCCGTGCTTGCTGCCGACGCGGATGATTTCGCCGTCGGGAAGAACGAGTTCTAGCGCGGTGACATGATTGGTGGTGACGCCGTAGGCGAGGGTGTGCGGGCCGCCGGCGTTTTCAGCGACGTTGCCGCCGATGGTGCAGGATTTCCAACTGGACGGGTCCGGCGCGAAATACAGGCCGTGAGGCTCGGCGGCGCGAGTGAGTTCGTAATTGACGATGCCGGGTTGAACGACGGCGCGCTGATTCTCGGCGTCGAGTTCGAGGATGCGATTCATGCGCGCGAAGACGATCATCACGCCGCCAGTGCGGGCGAGCGCGCCGCCGGAAAGGCCGGTGCCGGCGCCGCGGCCGACGACGGGGACATTGTATTTGGCGGCAAGTTTGACGATCTGCGAAACATTTTCCGTCGATTCCGGGAACACGACCAGGTCGGGACGGCCTTTTTCGACGGAGCCGTCGTATTCATAGAGGAGCGTGTCCTCGGGCTGGTAAAGAACCGAAGACACGCCAAGAAGCTTTTCGAGTTCGTTGATGAGCCCGGCATTCATAGGATGCGCGCAAGCTGAGCCGCTATCGGGACTATAGTGAGAGATGCGTGGCGGATGCAATGCCAAGATATGCCGGGAAGATGGGGATGTGTTAGTGTAATTTTCCCAAAATCATAAACGAGGAGAAGATGGCCAAACCGAAAGTGTTTGCGACGCACGAGTTGTTCGAAGCGGCGCGGCAAATCCTGGGAGAAAATTGTGAGATGGAATATTGGGCGAAGCCGGAGCGGCCGCCGCGGGAGGAATTGTTGCGGAGGGTGAAGGGCAAAGATGGATTGATCTGCCTGCTGACGGAAAAAATAAATGATGAGTTTTTGCGCGCGGCGCCGAAACTGCAGATTGCGGCGAATGTGGCGGTGGGATTTGACAATATTAACGTCGCGGCTTGCACGAAGCGTGGAGTGGCAGCGACGAATACACCCGGAGTGCTGGACGAAACGACCGCGGATTTTGCGTGGACGCTGTTGATGGCGGTGGCGCGGCGGCTGGGCGAGGGAGAGGCGCTGGCGCGCTCGGGAAATTGGAAAGGCTGGGACCTGGATCAGCTGGTGGGGACGGATGTGTGGGGGAAGACGCTGGGGATTGTAGGGTTTGGCCGGATTGGAAGAGCGGTGGCGCGGCGGGCCGGCGGATTTCAAATGAAAGTGATTTACACGGACGCGCAAAGGGTGCCGGAGAGCGTGGAGAAAGAATTGAACGCCACGTTTTGCGAAATGAATACCTTGCTGGCGGAGTCTGACTTTATCAGCGTGCACGTGCCGTTGCTGCCGGAGACGCGTGGTCTGTTCGATGCGCCGAAATTTTACCGGATGAAGCCGACGGCGTTCTTGATTAACACTTCGCGCGGCCCGGTGGTGGACGAAGCGGCTCTCGTAGCGGCCTTGGAAGAAAGAAAAATTGCGGGCGCGGGGCTGGATGTTTATGAGAACGAGCCGTTCATCCACCCGGGGCTGAAACGCGCAAATGTGGTGCTGGCGCCGCATATCGCGTCAGCGTCGCTCGAAACGCGGACGAAGATGGCGTGCATCGCGGCCAACAATGTCATAGCGCTTTTCGCTGGGCAGAGGCCACCGAACATATTGAACCCGGAAGTGTTGAAAGCATCGTAATGAATTCGCCGACTGACCTCCCATGGCGGATCTGAAGCAACTCGCCCGTCAGATTTTCCAGGAAACACTGGCAGCGATTGATATTCCCGCGACCATGCAGCGAAAGTTGCGGCGGGCGGGAACGCAGTTGCGATTCAATGGAACGCACGTTGAGCTGCGCAACTTCGAGAAACTGTGCGTGGTGGCCATCGGAAAGGCGGCTCACGCGATGGTCGACGGGCTGGCGCAAGTGCTGACGCCATTCGTGAAGTTCGAGGGGGTGGTGTCCGCGCCGACGCCACCGAAGAAGCCCGTGACCGGAATGGGATATTTTCTTGCCGGGCATCCGATACCCAATGAAGAAAGCTGGAAAGCTGGGGAAGCAATACTTTCGCTGCTGAAAAAATGTGACGAGAAAAATCTGGTTTTCTTTCTGCTTTCGGGAGGGGGATCGGCACTGGTGGAATTGCCGTTGGACACGGCACAGACACTTGAAGATGTGAAACAAATCTATCGCGCGTTGGTGACCTGCGGCGCTCCGATCGAAGACATCAATACGGTACGGAAGCACATTTCCGCGGTGAAGGGCGGACGGCTCGCGGCTGCGGCAAATCGCGCCACGAAGATTACATTGGCGGTCAGCGATGTGCCGGCCGGGCGAGAAACAGCGCTAGCCTCGGGGCCCACGCTCCCTGACCCAACGACGATTGCGGACGTGCAGCGCATCCTTGGCGAGTATTCGCTGCGCGACAGATTTTCGCAGACGCTGCGGCGCTGGCTGGACGGCGGGAAAATGCCGGAGACGCCCAAGGCGGGCGACCGCGTTTTTGGAAAATCCCACTTCCTATTGCTGCTTGGAATGGATGACTTGTTTCATCCGGCGCATCACGCGGCGGAAGCGAAGGGATTCATCGCGTGCTGCGATAACACAACGGATGATTGGCCGGTGGAAAAGGCGGCGAAGTTTTTACTCGAGCAGCTCGACGAATTGCGGAAGACGCACGCGGGCCAGCGCGTGGCCGTACTCGCGGATGGCGAGGTGAGTTCGCCTGTGAGGGGAAACGGGATTGGGGGAAGGAATTCGGCGTTTGTGCTGGCGTGTGTCGAGAAGATCGCGGGCAAAAAAATCGCTGTGCTCAGCGCGGGGACGGATGGGATTGACGGAAACAGTCCAGCGGCGGGAGCGGTGGCGGATGGCGAGACGCTGGAGATGGCGCGAGCGATTGGTCTCGATCCCGCCGATGCGTTTCGGCGAAGCGATGCTTTCACGTTTTTCGCGCACTTCGAGGACGTTATTGTTACCGGACCGACGGGGAACAATCTGCGGGATTTGCGGATATTGATTGCGGAGCCTTAAGAAGAAAGATTCGAAGAAGAAGATTTAGCACAGAGAACACAGAGGACGCAGAGGCCCCGGAGAGGAGTGGGCGGACGGAAGGAAGCCTGCCCCTTCTCAAGTGCATCTACCGCTTATTGCTTTGGAGGCGGCAATCGCGCTTCCATGGACTTGAGTCGGTCATTCATTTCTTGAAGCAGACGTTCGAACTTTTCCAGGCGCTGGTCGGTATTCAGCTTTCCTCCATCAGCCTCCGCGCCGCCGTTCTCTTCGCCGTCGCCGCCGGTCTCGGCATGTGGATTTGGTTTTCCATCGGAAGGCTTTTTTCAGGCGCGGAGGCTGATGGAGGAAAGCTGAATACCGACCAGCGCCTGGAAAAGTTCGAACGTCTGCTTCAAGAAATGAATGAC
>Ga0207110_10273_pt1 | contig 11967 bp, 14 predicted proteins | sample Alteio_BWMinHeat_74_FD_153582 | JGI IMG/M metagenome (GOLD analysis project Ga0207110, IMG submission 153582) | Enriched cells from forest soil in Barre Woods Harvard Forest LTER site, Petersham, Massachusetts, United States -... | ecosystem: Environmental > Terrestrial > Soil > Temperate forest >...
ATCCAGAAGCTCGGAGACCCCTTCCAATGCCAAATATTCGCACTGGATCGGAATTAGAACCGCGCTGGCCGCCACTAGCCCGTTCAATGTAAGCAAGTCCAAGGCAGGAGGGCAATCCAGGATGATGAAGCGATACTTGTCGAGTAGAGGTTTTATGGCCGTTTGCAGTTTATATTCGCGATTTTCCGCGTTTACCAGCTCAACTGCGGCTCCGGCAAGGTTTTTGTCGGCGGGGACGACATCCAAGCCCTCGACTTGCGATTTCTGAATGATTTTGTCGAAGGATTCGCCCAGAATTAGGGTGTGATAGAGGGTTCTGCGTGAGGGGTCTTTCGGAAAACCGATGGCTGCGGTTGAATTTGCCTGGGAATCGCAGTCAATCAGCAGAGTGGGCTGTTCAGCGGCACCGAGGCATGCGGCCAAGTTCACCGCTGTTGTAGTCTTTCCAACCCCGCCTTTTTGGTTTGCAACCGCGATGACCCGAGCCAATCGTTTCCTCGCCAGCGAAAATCTAGCAAAGCCGACGGTACGATGCAAGTTGTTTCACGTGGAACGCTGTGTTGGCAGTGGAAATCCGCCTGAGAACGACTTGAATGTTCCATATGGAACAATTCTAGGCCATTGGTTTGTTCTTGTTTACGTACGTCGTTTTCTAGGAATCTCGGCTAGCGAACACAATTGCTTATGCAAATGTTCCACGTGGAACGATCGCATCTCGGCCCTCAGACTATGAAACTCGTCCGATCCATGAAATCAGGTCGTTACGGCGCTCCGGTTGATGTTCCACGTGAAACAACCTCCAATTCACCAGCCACATGGATTCTTCTTTCTCGAGTGCAAATCGCGATCAAAATGGACGATTCAGCAAATGCGATGCAGAAGCCCTTTACTTTCAGGTCGATGCGCCGACGCTTCGGCCTTTTGTTCCCACCAAGAGGAGGCGCCGCAACGAATGCGGGACCGGAATGGGCTCGGCCCACTCCCAGGTACGGATCTTTTGAATGTCCGGCAGGTCCCGCGTCCCGATCCAGAGAATAACTTGTTTGGCTGCTATCCGTTGCGAACGGGCCCAATCCAGGAAGGAAGGAAACTCCCCCAAGGCGCGTGAACAGACGAAATCAAGTGGCGCGACCTCCTCGCCTAGCTCTTCATACCGCCTCACCAGCACCTGCGTGTCCGAAAGTCCAATCTCTCGAACGACTTCCGCGAGAAAGGTAGCCTTTTTCAGGTTCGACTCAACCAGAAAAACACGCAATTCCGGCCGGATAATCTTAAGCGGAATACCCGGAAAACCGCCTCCGGAGCCCACGTCGGCGAGCCGACCATGTTCCACGGGCACGGCCGCCGCCGCGTACATACTTTCGCAGAAATGACGATAAAGTATCTCCAGGGGGTCGCGAATCGCGGTCAGATTGATCTTCTCATTCCAGTACAGCAAAATCTTTATATATTGTTGAATTTGACGCACTTGTTCGTCGCTCGCAGATAGCTGGAACTCTCCGAGCGCGCGCTGGATCTTCTCCGCGTTCAATGGGGCAGGGCTGGGTGTTAACATAAGAGTAACTATTTTACGTCTGCTTCAATTCTCTCCTTGCGGCGCTACCACCGCCGCCCGCAGTAAGTACCGGGGTCCTGCAATTCCTGCCACCACGTCAATCGCGCTATGCCAGAAGATCACCGGGATCAGGCTATCGTACGCGATTCGGCCCGCTCCGAGTACTGTGCCGACGACCAGTGTGCTCACAAGCCCCCCGCGCCCCTGATAGAGGTGCGCGAGCCCGAACAAGACCGAGGACAGCAGAACGACTGTCCAAACAGGCAATCCCACCCGCGACAGCACCGCCATGGCAAATCCACGATAAAGAAACTCCTCACAGAGGCCCGCCGTAATCGCCAGCGCCAGATAGGGAAGCAGCTCCACGGCAGATTGCGGCAAGATTCGCTCGGCAATAGCTTGGAGAGCGCCTCGCGATGCGACAGGAACTTTCCCCATACGCCGCAAGTTCAGCCACTGAAGCGTCGCAATGGTCGCGGCGCCGACAAGCGAAGCGATAATAATCCTGGTTCTGCCATGGAGGTTCAATCCTAGTTGCGCCGCCGTGTAGCCATGCGCCCAGGCCCGCCAAGCGACCAACGTCGCAGCCACCCACTGAAAGGCGATCGTCGAAGCGTAAAGCGCTAGCCGCTCCATCGTGCTGACAGAGGGCAGCTCCAGCAGTTTCTTCATGCGCGCGCGCCCGCGCCACGGAAGTATCACGCCCAGCACGAAAAAAATCAGCCAGATGTCCCAAGACATCCGCGAATCAGAACACTTCCACGTCTTCAGCGCAAGTAACGATAATCGTACGGTGCGCAAGCGCGAACGGCGGCATATCGTTATAATCAAAACGCTTTACAGCGAGGTGCGGCTTGACCCCATCCGTGAAACTCACGGCTATGGTCAAGGCAGCGGGTTGAGCGGCGAAGCTGAGTCCAGGGTTGCTGGATTCCGTTTTGCGCCGTTTGCCGCGGCCAACTGATCCGAACGTGCTCGTTGGTTTTGATACCAACGACGACGCCGGGGTGTATCTACTGAGCCCCGAAATGGCCATGGTTCAAACGGTCGATTTTTTTACGCCGATCGTCGATGACCCTTTCACTTTCGGGCAAATCGCGGCGGCGAACTCGTTGAGCGATGTGTACGCCATGGGCGGTAAACCTGTTTCCGCGCTTTCCATTGTGGGCTTTCCAGACAAGGGCGATCCGGAAATTCTTGAGGCCATTATTCGCGGCGGCCTTTCGAAAATGAACGAGGCGAAATGCAGCGTCATTGGTGGTCACTCCATTCGCAATGACGACATTCAATTCGGCTACGCCGTCACCGGCATCATGCATCCGCAGCGAGTTTGGCGAAATGTCGGCGCGCGCGCTGGCGACGTTTTGTTGCTAACCAAATCTATCGGGACGGGTGTGCTCTCTACGGCTCTGAAGAAGGACCGCGCCACGCCTGGCTCCCTGCAGGCCGCCATCGCTTCCATGTCGCAACTGAACCGCGCCGCTGCGGAAGCGTTACAGGAACTGCAGGAAAAAGCGGGAGCCTCTTCCCCGATCCACGCCGTGACCGATATTACCGGTTTTGGATTGCTCGGACACGCGCGGGAAATGGCCCTTGGGAATCCTGAACGCGGAATCGAAGCAGTATCCCTCGAGATCGATCATTCCGCGATTTCGTATCTTCCAGGCGCCGCCGAAGCCGCGCGCGAAGGATTCCTTCCGGGCGGCCTAAAGAATAACCTCGATTTCATTGGTGATTGCGTCGGTTTTGCTTCCAACGTCCCGCAAGAGGTTCGCGACCTGCTCTTCGATCCGCAAACCTCCGGCGGCCTGCTCGTCTCCGTCTCCCCCGAACTCGCCGACGCCGCCATCTCCGCGCTTGAACGTCACGGCGTTTCCGCGCGCCGCGTCGGCAAAGTCATCCACAAAACAAATCCGCTGATAATGGTCCGCTAGCCGTTAGAATGTCGGATTCTGAAAGCATCCGATAAACTCCAACGATGGACACCATCACACACGGCATCGCGGGCGCGTTGATCGGCAAAGCGGTTTTCCGCGGCGAAGACATGTTCGCTGCGACGCCGATGAACCGCGCGCGCATCATCACCTGGTCCCTGATGCTCGGCGCGATTTTTCCCGATTCCGACGTCATCCGCGACATTTTCTCTCACGACAAGCTGCTGATGATCACCTGGCATCGCAGCATCACGCACTCGCTGCTGCTGCTTCCGCTCTGGGCGCTGCTTCTCGCGGCCATCACGCGCGCGTTCACTAATTGGCGGAAGTGGGAAGCGCCCTCGTTTGCCGCGCTGACCGCCATCTACGCCGTCGGCATCCTGAGCCACATCCTGCTCGACCTGGTCACCACCTTTGGCACCATGATCTGGTCGCCGTTGGAGTGGTCGCGCCCCGCCTGGGACCTCATTTTCATTGTGGATTTCACACTCGCAGCTATTCTTCTCGTGCCGCAATGGCTTGCCTGGATTTATTCGCGCCCAGAAAAAGTGAAATGGCGAGCCCTCGGCATATGGGTGGTCTTCCTGCCCTTCCCGTTTCTAATCGCCCGAATTAGCGAAATTGTCGGCGCGCCGATTTCCACTCCTGCGGTGTTGGGCGTCATGTCTGTCTTGACCGTGGCGTTTCTATTCCCGGCATTCGGAAAGTGGGGCGTAAAAGTTCCGTACGCCACGTGGAATCGCGCAGGCTTTGCCGCGACATTGGTTTATATTGCGCTAGCGGTCTACGCCCATCACATCGCTTTCTCGCGCATCCAAAAATTCGCCGAACTCGATCATCTCGACGTGCAATCCATCGGCGCATTGCCGCTGCCGCCCTCGCTCTTGCACTGGGACGGCCTGGTGCGCGCGCCGCGCGGCGTCTACGAGCTGCGCATGGACCTAAGCGAGAAGCCCGACGGCGATGCCGGAGTGCTCGCTCAAGAGCACACCTATTTCCCCGACGCCTTCCCGAATTCCTACATCGAAGCCGCCAAGCGCCTCCCCGAAGTCCAAAAAGTAATGTGGTTCGCGCGCTTCCCCGTCACGCGTTTCCACAAAGAAGGCGACGACGCCATCGTCGAAATCTCCGACCTGCGCTTCCCCCGCACCCGCCCCGGCCGCGCCGCGTCGTTCACCTATCGCGTGCGCTTCGCCCCCGACGGCACCGTCCTCTCCAAAGGCTGGCTCACGCAGTAAGTAGCACAGGCTTCAGCCTGTGCAATTTGACCCGTGCTATAAGGTAGGTATAACAAAACAACGCTGGATGCTGTTCCGCTACGTTCGTTGGAAGTGAGGGGTGTGATATGGAAGATGTAGCAGCGGCAATTTTCTTTGGCACTGTGTTGGCAACCATCTTCTCAATCATCTTTACTGTATACGCCGTGAAGGTGGCACGCAGACTGTGTGCTCTTTTAGACGTTCTTCAGCGTGAAGCAGAATGACGGGTTAAGAGTCAATTATGAGTTGCCTGGACCGATGCCATTAAGCGAGGGCAAATTTCCAGAGAGCTAATTGATGCTCTATAAGTGCCCAAATTGCGAGAAGTTTCGGCCAGATGATGGCCGCAAGTGTCCTCACTGTGGGGCGGACTTTCGGGGCAGCCTTCGTAGTGGGAAACACGCCGTCGAGCCACGGGAGTTGAAAGCTGGATTGAAACAGTTTCTCTGCGAGCATGGCATCCTGCGAGACCGGCCATGCCCGAAATGCGGACGCTCGGAGCAAGAGTGCAAAGAGAATTATGAGACACCTGTTCTGATGCACCTGAAAGAGCTGCTTATCAGGTCTGGTCTTGTAAAAAATGCTGAGGCTTGGGATGCCGCAAAGTTCTTACGCGCTCAGATTGACGATTCAACTGAAAGCGACCGTAGCTAGCGCAATACCCACTGGAATCTTGATCGGAAACTGCAAGCCAGCTTTAACCTCTACTCAGCGGCGAGCGGATTGATCGAACGGCACTCTACCGTGCGGCTTTGGTCTCGGCGGGATGAATGACGACCTGGCGCTCTTCGCCCACGCCGATGCTTTCCGTGCGCACGCCAGTCATGTCCTTCAGCGCCAAATGCACAATGCGGTGTTCGCGGGAGGACATGGGATTCAGCCGGAACGGCTGGCGAGACGCTTGCACGCGTTCGGCAGCCACGCGCGCCGTCATTTTCAATTCCTCAAAGCGCAGCGCGCGATACCCGCCGCTATCAATATGAATTTTTTCGTGGTACGTCGGCTCCAGGCGCAGCGCCTTGAACGCCAGGTGTTCGAACGCCTTCAAAACTTCAGCGTTATGCCCCAGCAAAATCTCTTTGTCCCGCCCGTCCAAATCCGCAAGCACCTCAGCGTCACCTTGCGCCCCCGCCGCATCCGAAGAAACCGCGCGCACACTGACCTTCAGCTCAAGCCCGGACGCGCGCACGATGCTCTCTAAAAACAGCCGCAGCGCCTCGACCGTCGCTTGCCGGTCCAGCGTTCCATCGTGAATAAGTTCCGTAGCCATGACCTGCTCGAAAGAAAAGGACCCACCCCGTATCTCTAAAAAAATCTCAACGCTAAGACTTCTTCCCGCGCACCGGCTTCACCGGCACTACCACAGGATGCGTCCGGTTCAAATACCACTGTTGCCCGATGCCCACCACGCTGCTGGTGAGAATATACACTGCTAACCCGCTGGAGATTGGCGAAATCATGAAAAGTCCCGCCATGGTAATGGGCATGATTTTCATCATCATCTGCTGCTGCGGATCCGTCGAAGTCATCGGCGTCATTTTCGAAACCAAATACATCGAAAGGCCCATCATAACGGGCAGCACGTAATACGGGTCTTTCGACGAAAGGTCCGTAATCCACCCGAACCAGCGCGCGTGCCGCATTTCGATAGCGAAACGCAGCGCGGTGTTCAGCCCGAACCACACGGGCATCTGCAGAAACATCTGAAAGCAGCCGCCCACCGGGTTGATGCCCTCGCGGCTGTAGATCGCCATCACTTCCTTGTTCATCTCCGCTTTGCGCGGATCGCGCATCGAGTACTTCTTGTACTTCTCCTGAATGGCCTTGATTTCCGGCGCCACACGCTGCATTTTTAGCGTGGTCTTGTAGCTGGAAATGCGCAGCGGGAACAGCAGCATGTTCACGATCAGCGTCAGCACGACGATGGACCATCCCCAGTTCGGGATGTAGTTGTGCAGCCACTTCAATCCATGAAACAGCGGGTCGGCAATGAATTCCATCCAGCCGAAACTGACCAGCCCGTTCAGCGGCGGATTCATCTTCTTCAAATCGTCGTAATCTTTCGGGCCGACGTAGACGCGCACGGCCAGCGGCTGCGCCGGTGCCGCCACCGCAACTTCAGGCACGGGCTCCAGCGTGTCTTGCCCGCCGACTTGCACAGTGCGTGATGTTTTCCAGTACCGCGTCGCGAGCGTTCCCGGCGCCGCTCCATTTAGCGGCAAAAAAGCCGCCGTAAAATAGCGGTCTTCGATCCCAACGAAATCTTTCCCGCCCTGCCACACGCCAGGGCCCCACTTGTCCAGCCCGTCCAGCTTCTTATGCAGATACGTCGTAATCTTGCCGTTCTCGGTGTAGTACGTCGAAACCGTTTCCACGGGAGCTGGATTCGTCACCGTCAAATCGCCGAAACCGCCGAGCCAGCCCAAGCCGGCATTGATGGGCCTGCCGTTTAAGCTGGCCGACGTTTCCACACGCACCACGTATGTATGATCGAAGTGGAAATGCTTTTTGATTTCCAGGTGCCCGTCACTCCATGTGAATTCCGCGTCGGCGGGAGCATGCAGCGAAGTCGCCGTAGAAGAGCTCTGATAAAGCCCCGCGTTCGCAGCGTTCTGCAACTGCTCATCGTCGAGCACCACCGCAAAGGGCCAGCCGCCGGTTTGCTGCGAAGCATCGGGGTGCACCACGTCCAGCACGCGCTGCGGCTTCGCATCATCCATGTATTTTTTGAGCTGCCAACTTTTCACCACCGCGCCGCGATTGGAAATTTCCACGCGATATAAATCGTTCTCGATAACGATGCTGCGCTCTTGCGCGTCGCTGACCGGCGTAACGCTAACCGGTGCGGCCGGGGGCCATCGCCGCTGCCGTTGTGGCCGTCGGCGAAGTTGTCGCCCCTGGAGATGCTGAAGTACCCGGCGTCGCCGGAGCGCTCACCGCCGGACGGTTCGCCTGCGGCGGTTGCACCGGCGGCTTCGGCCCAAAAAATTTCGCCCAAAGCAAGATCACGCCCATGGACAACAACGAGGCCACGAGGATCCGCAGCTCCGGCGTGAACTTGTCCTTCTGTCCCGGCACGCTCACGAGCGCACCTCATTCGCCGCACCTGACGAATGGCCGGCGCTAGCCGCCGCGTTCATTTCCAATCCCATGTTTTTCTTTTTCTCCGGAACCGGGTCATAACCGAATTTGCGCGAGAGCGGCTGGCATCGCAGCAGCCGCTTGATTCCCAGCCAAACTCCGCGCGCCAAGCCGAAACGCTCGATCGCCTCATACGCATACCGCGAACACGTCGGTTCGAACCGGCAGCTCCCCGCAAACAAAATGGATAAGTAAGCTTTATAGAAGCGCAGCGCAAATAGCGCCGCGCGTACGGGCACGGAAGCCACGGAAGGTTTCTCTACGTTTTCCCGCTCGGCGGATTCTTCAGCAGCCGCAACAAATCCGCCGTCAGCGCCGCAAACTCCGCGCGCGCCACCGTGCTCTTCGGGTGTATGACGATGTCCCATCCTGCGGGTATCTCCAGCCGGTGGCAGCGCACCATTTCGCGCAGACGCCGCCGGATTCGATTGCGCACCACCGCCCCGCCCAGCGCCTTCTTGATGCTGAAGCCAAAGCGACTCTGCGGCAGTTCATTGGCGCGGAAGAAAACTGTGAAGTGGGAACTCGAGCGGCGCTTTCCGGCGCGGTACACAGTATCAAACTCTGCCTTCCGCACAAGCCGCGCCTCGCGCGGGAATTCCTGCCCGTCCCCCCTCGCGCTTGCCGAAGGCAACGGACTCCCCGGATTATTCGGGGGTAAGCCGATGACGTCCCTTCTTGCGGCGCGCCGCCAGCACCTTGCGCCCGCCCTTCGTCTTCATGCGTACGCGGAAGCCGTGCGTCTTGGCGCGCCGGCGTTTGCGCGGTTGAAATGTGCGCTTTGGCAAAACAGTCCCCCTTTGTTATACCTGATCTGTAATACGCGATCGCCGGGCGGTCCATATCACCCGCGACGCCGGAACAGCACTCTACCCTCTTCACCGGCTGCGTTCGAATCTAGTAGTGTATTCGACCCTCGCGCACAGGGTCAAGAAAACCGCGTCGCTGGCATTGGCTCAATTTGAGCGGGCGATACGCTGGCTCCCGCAGGAAGTTAGTTGCATCCCCTTCACTTGCAGTGCTAAAAAGATGGCCATGAAAGCTCTGCAAGTCCTCTCCTTTTTCTTGCTCTTTTTCGCCGCAATGGAACTCGCCGCCAACAAGACCGTGGAAATCCGCGGCGGTGGCGGGATCACTCTTCCTTCTCCGCCACCAACGGAAGCAAAGCCGGTTACCGAAACTCTGAACGGCACCGCCATCACCGATCCGTACCGCTGGCTCGAAGATGCTCACAGTCCCGCCACACGGACGTGGATCGAAGCGCAGATGCACTACACCGAGAGCTATCTCTCGCAGGTTAAGATCCGCCCGGAAATCGCCAAGCGCCTCACCGAGCTATCGCGCGTCGAGAGTTATTCGATTCCCGCCGAGGCTCGAGGAAATTACTTCTTCACCAAGCGGCTGGCCGACGAAAATCAGGCTTCCATCTACATGCGCAAAGGCCTTCAAGGCAGTGATGAGCGCCTCGTCGACGCCACCAAGCTCAGTGCGGACCAAAATACCTCGGTGGAGATCGATGATGTGTCACTGGATGGAAAGCTGCTCGCTTACGGCGTTCGCGAGGGCGGCGCCGACGAACGAACCATTCACCTTTTGGACGTCAGCCAGCACCAGGAACTGAAGGACGTGTTGCCGCGAGCGCGCTACTTCAGCGTAAATTTTGACACAGCCCACCAAAACCTGTACTACGCGAAAGTCGAGCCGGGCGGCGCGCTGATTTATTCCCATCGCCTCGGCACGCCCATGGACACCGACCAATTCGTTTTCGGCAAGAAATTCAAGGACGAGACGTTCGGGCCCATGGAACTCATCAACGTGGAAGTCTCGGAGAACGGCAGATACCTTCTCATTCACGTTGCCCATGGCGTACCCGCGAAACGCGTGGACATTTATGCCAAGGATCTCCGCACGCCCGATGCTCCGATTCGCGAAGTGATCCACGGCATCGACAATCAATTCCGGCCGGTCAACGAAGGCGATGACCTCTACGTCCTCACCGACTACCAAGCGGAAAACTATCGCGTCATCAAAGTGAACATCAAGGCGCCCGCCCCCGAAAACTGGAAAACCATCATTCCGGAAAGCAAGGACGTCATTGAAGACATTTCCATCGTCGGCGGAAAGCTCTTCGTCGGCGGGTTGCACGATGTCGTCACGCAAACCAAAGTCTACTCGCTCGATGGAAAATTCCTGAGCCAGCTCAGTTATCCAGCCTTGGGTTCCGCTTCCACGCTGCGAGGGCTTGCCTCCTCGCGCCACGGTTTCTATTCCTTTCAATCCTTCATCATGCCGCCCACCATCTATCACTACGACGTGGAAACCGGCGCCACCGAAGTTTTCGCCAAGTCCAAAGTGCCGTTTTCTACCCCCGACTACGAAGTGAAGCAGGTCTTCTACACTTCGAAGGACGGCACCAAAGTTCCCATGTTCATTTCCTCGAAGAAAGGTCTCGAGCGCAATGGCACGGCTCCAGTGCTCATGTCCGCGTACGGCGGATTCAACGTCAGCCTTACCCCTTACTGGAGCCCCGAGTTTGCTTGGTGGATGGAACAGGGCGGGTACTTCGCGATGCCTAACCTTCGCGGCGGCGGCGAATACGGCGAAGCCTGGCACAAGGCCGGCATGTTCGAAAAAAAGCAGAACGTCTTTGACGATTTTTTTTCAGCTGCGGAATACTTGATCGCCAACAAATACACGAACGCCGCCCATTTTGCCCTTCGTGGCCGCTCCAACGGCGGATTGCTTATGGGTGCAGCCATCACCCAGCGCCCCGATTTGTTCGGAGCCATCTGGTGCGGTTACCCGCTGCTCGATATGCTGCGTTATCAGAATTTCCTAGTAGGCCGCTGGTGGACCACCGAGTACGGCTCGGCCGATAATCCGGACCAGTTCCCGTATCTCTTAAAATACTCGCCCTATCAAAACGTGAAGCCCGGAATAAAATACCCCGCGATTCTCTTTAACACCGGAGATTCCGATACGCGCGTCGATCCTTTGCACGCCCGCAAGATGACCGCGCTCATGCAAAGCGATAACGGCAGCGACCGCCCCATCCTCCTCCACTACGAATTGAAAGCCGGCCACAGCACCGGCGTCTCCATCACGCAACTCGTCAACGACACCGCCGACGAACTGGCTTTTCTTTGGAACGAAACCGCGGGCAGGAACTGAAGGAATCGCCTCCTAACTGGCAGCGCCTCATCGGCCCGACACCATATAGCGTGCTTGCAAACGGTCTAGGAATACCCTATGCTTTCCCTAGGGGAACCCTATGCCAACACTATACGTGGAAAACGTGCCCAAGGAGTTGTATGAGGGTCTTCGGAACCGTGCCCGGAAGCACCGCCGGTCGATTGCCGCCGAGGTTTTGTCGCTCCTGGAAGAGGTCATTCCTACGAAAGCCGAGCTCAAAGCGCGCCGGCAAGCTTTTCGCAAGCTTGAACGTTTACGATTCACAAGCACTATTCCCGGAGCAACTCTCCCATCCTCGTTAGAGATGATCCGCGAGGATCGTGAACGTTGAACCGCTATGTTGTGGATGCTAGCGTTGCGGTGAAGTGGATTCCCCTATTCTCCAGCGAACCCTTGGTAAGCGAGGCCAAGCGATACCTCGAACGGAGGTCAGCAGGCGAAATCGCGCTGGTAGTTCCGGACCTGTTCTGGCCCGAGGTTACTGGCGTTCTCTGCAGGGCTGCGCGTCGGGGCGTTTGCAAGCTAGACGAGGCGGAGAGGGCCCTGGTGGCTCTTCAAGGTCTTCACCTGCCGACCCTTTCCTCCCCGACCATCGTGAACCCGGCGCTAGGCATTGCATTCAAGTACGGCCGATCCATCTATGACAGCATGTATGTAGCCCTGGCTGTGCGCTTGCACTCGCAACTTATCACCGCCGATGAAAAGCTCGCAAATGCTCTTTTGGCGCATCTTCCGGTGATTTGGTTGGGATCGCTTTGAAATTGGTCGCAAGGCATCCGTTTCCGCGCGCGCGCCGCAGCCAAGTATCATACGGCCGCATTCAAAGACTCCTGCGCTGCGCTTTCGGCCTCGTGATTTGCACTTCCGGCCGTAATCTCCTTGGACG
>Ga0207110_10189_pt1 | contig 11793 bp, 8 predicted proteins | sample Alteio_BWMinHeat_74_FD_153582 | JGI IMG/M metagenome (GOLD analysis project Ga0207110, IMG submission 153582) | Enriched cells from forest soil in Barre Woods Harvard Forest LTER site, Petersham, Massachusetts, United States -... | ecosystem: Environmental > Terrestrial > Soil > Temperate forest >...
CGACCAACTCGCCAGTGAAATCGGGGTGTTCGAATTGGTGGCCGTCGCGAATTTGGTGGCAGATTTCGAAATGTTCGCCGTGGACGAGCGGTGCGGCGTTCGAATCGGAAGCGGGCGCGGCGAGAAGCGTTTTGTCTATGGGACAGCCGGCGGCGACGGAACCGACGACGACGAATTTGATGAACTCACGGCGTGACGACGACATGCATCCTCCTAGGGTGTTTCGATCAGTTCTTGCGCTTCGGCGCCGAGGCCGCGGGTGCGTACGCGATACCAGATGATGATGAGGGCGACGGATACGGCAAAGATCAAAGTGGAGACGGCGTTGATTTCCGGAGTAATGCCGCGGCGGAGGCGGCCCCAGATTTCGAGCGGGAGGGTATTGTCACGGCCGATGAGGAAGAAGGTGACGGCGATTTCGTCCATGGAGAGAGTGAAGATGAGCAGGCCGGCGGCGATCAGGGAGAGTTTGAGATTTGGCAGGGTGATGCGCCAGAAGGTTTGCCAGGGAGTTGCGCCGAGATCGAGGGAGGCTTCTTCCTGCGCCCGATCCATTTTTTGCAGGCCGGCGAAGAGTTCGGTGGTGGCTACGGAGATGAGAGCAGTGCCGTGGCCGAGGAAGACGGTGAAGAGGCTGAGTTGGACGTGGACGAAGACAGCGAACATTAATAAGGAGAGGCCGGTGATGATGCCGGGGAGAATCAGGGGCAGAAGGACTAGGCGGCGGAAGAGAGCTTTGCCGGGAAAGTTTGCACGGTCGAGCGCGAGCGCGGCTAGAAGGCCGAGGGTCAGGGAGAGAACGACGCTGCCGGCGGCGACGATGAGGCTGTTCAGGACGGAGTCCCAGATGGGGCCGTCGGCGAAAAGCTGGCGGTACCAGTCGAAGGTGAAATGGCGCGGGGGGAAGCCGCCGACGCCATCGCGATTAAAGGAATAAAGGATGAGAACGATGATGGGGAGATAGACGAAAGCGAAGACGAACGCTGCATACAGCGTTAGGAGGGGAGCTCGGCGGGTTGTGGTGGTGGAGCTCATTTGAAGGACCAACGCTTTTCGAGACGCTCGGTTAGGAAGAGAAGAGAAATGACAACAAAGAGGATGCAGACGGAGATGGCAGCGCCTAGCGGCCAATCGTAAGCCGCGCCGAAGAGGCTTTGCACGACGTTTGCGATCATCGTGCCGGAAGCGCCGCCAACGAGAAGGGGCGCGAGGAAATCACCGAGGGAGAGGACGAAGGCGAACGTTGCGCCGGCGATCAGGCCGGGGAGCGAAAGCGGGAGAATGACGCGGAGGAAGGTTTGCGCTGAACCGGCGCCGAGATCCTGGGAGGCTTCGACGAGCGGGCGGGGAATGTGCTCGAGGGCCGCATAGATGGGGAGAAAAACGAAAGGCATGTAGATGTGAGTGAGCATGAGGACGACGGCGAAGGGACTGTAGAGGAGGAACGAGACGGGTTCACGCGTGAGATGGAGATATTGGAGGAAGCCGTTGAGAACGCCTTCGCTGCCGAGAATGGTTTTCCAGGCGTAGCCGCGGACGAGATAGCTGACCCATAGGGGGACGATAACGAGTTGGTAGAGCAATTCCTTGCGAGCACCGGAATGAAAGGAGAGGTAGTAGGCGAGCGGGTAGCCGAGGAGCAGAGAACAGAAGGTTACGGATGCGGCGATGCGCATGGTGCGCAGGAGGACTTCGAGATAGACGGGCTTCGCGAAGAGAGTTTTGTAATTGTCTAGGTTCCAGTGGTGGACGAGGAGGCCGTCTTTGACGGCCCAGAAGCTGTGCGCGAACATCAGCGCGTAGGGGAGCAGGAGGAAGAGGCTGACCCAGAGGAGGGGTGGGAGGGAGACGAGCGTTTTGTAGGCGCGAGAGAACATGGCGAACGTGACTGGTGATTGGTGACTCGTGAAAATCGTCCGAGCGCGCGGAACGCTTGATTCACAGAATCACGCGATTAGTGAGTCGGACCTCCTTCGCTCATATTTATTCCTGGACGCGGATGGCGTCCGCGATCGAGAAAACAAAATCATGTTCACCCGACAGCGGGCCGTGCACGGGAATTCGTACGCGCAAGAATTGCCCCGTGCCGCAGTCCACTTCGAGCAGTTCACTCGAACCACCATAGAGCTGCTGGCGGATGGTAGCGCCGAATTTCACTTCGGTGGCCTGACGCCTGCCGTCAGCGCAGAGCCGGATCGCTTCTGGCCTGAGCGAGAATATGGCAACGCCGTCCGGGGCGTCCAATGGCCAGCGGAGAACGCCGCACGTCGCGATACTGCCGTGGATTTCCCCATGCAGCAAATTGGTTTGGCCGATAAACTGGGCGGTGTAGGCGGTTGCCGGGCGCGCGTAGATTTCGCGAGCAGTGGCGACCTGCTCGAGCTCGCCGTCGCGCAGGAGGGCGATGCGGTCGGAGAGCGCCATGGCTTCTTCCTGGTCGTGCGTAACGAATAGAAAGGTGATGCCGAGTTCGCGCTGGAGAGCTTTCAATTCGCCCTGCATTTGTTTGCGGAGATTGGCGTCGAGGGCGGAAAGAGGCTCGTCGAGGAGAAGAAGTTGCGGGCGATTGACGAGAGCTCTGGCGAGTGCGACTCGCTGCTGCTGGCCGCCGCTTAATTTGGAGGGGCGGGAGGCGGCGAACTCTTCCATCTTGACCATGCGCAGAGACAGGTCTACACGGCCGGCGATTTCATTCGCGGGCGTGTTTTTCACGCGCAAACCGTAGGCGACGTTGTCCCGCACGCTGAGGTGCGGGAAGAGCGCGTAGTGCTGGAAAACGGTGTTGACGCGGCGCTTGTAGGGCGGGAGCGTGTCCAGCCTTTCGCCACCCATCCAGATTTCTCCGGCGCTGGGTTGTTCGAAACCGGCAATCAGACGTAGAAGCGTGGTCTTGCCGGAGCCGCTTTCGCCGAGCAGGGTGAGGAATTCTCCAGTGGCGATGTTCAGCGAGATTCTTTTCAGAACATCGCGCGCGCCGAACCGTTTGGCTACGCCACGGATCTCGAGGAGCACTCCGTGGGTGGCGGGATCCGTCGGTGGCGAATTGAGAACGGCGAAGCTCACTGGGCGGCTTTAACCTCGTTCCAGATTTCGTTGTACTTCGCGCGGCGCGGAACGTCCTGCCAGAAATAGATGCGTTGCATGTAGGCGTCCGGATTGTCGAGATGCAGGCCCTTCATTTCTTCGGGGGTAAGAAATTGCGACGCGCCGGGATTCGCCGGGGTGTAATGGGTTCTGTCGGTGACGAATTTCTGCGTCTTGGCTTCGATCATGTATTCGAGAAAGGCTTGCGCCAACTCTTTGTGGGAGCTGGCGGCGGTGATCATCAAGTGGTCGATCCATCCGGTGGTGTTTTCTTTCGGAATGGTTTCGCCGATGGGGAAATTCAGTTTTCGAAGATCGTTGGTGTTCAGCGGCCAGCCCATGGCGAGGACAATTTCATGATTTTGGAAGAGGTTGGTCAGCTCTCCACCGGTGGACCAGATCTTTCGAATGTTTGGTTTCAGCTCGATTAGTTTTTTCTTGACGGCGACGAGCTGCTCATCCGTGAGGTTGTAAAGTTGCGAGGGATCGGGTTTGTCGTAGCCGAGAATTTGCGCGGCCATGTAGACGGTGGAAAGATCATCCCAAACGGAGAGTTTCCCTTTGTATTTGGGATCCCAGAAGACCGACCAGGTATCAGGCACTTGCGGAAAGACGGTGGTGTCGTAAAGAAGCGGATTGGGTCCCCACATGAAGGGAACGCCGAAGATCTGGCCGTTGGATTTGACGAGAGGGAGATCGCGGAGCTTTGGAGAGAGCTGCGCGTAGGAAGGCAATTTCGAAAGGTCGAGAGGCGCGGCGAGGCCGGTGCGGGCGATGGAAGCGGCAACATCACTGGAGGGCGAGATGACGTCGTAGTTGGAGGCGCTGCCGCCGCGCAGTTTGGCGACGAGTTCGTCGCTGGAACCCATGTAGGAAGCGGTCACTTTGCAGTGATGACTTTCCTCGAAGGCTTGGACGAAGGAAGGATCGGCGTAGCCTTCCCATACGAGCAGGCTCAGGGAATCTTGGCTCTTCTTGCAGGCAGTGTTGACTAATGCAAGCGCCAGAAGTCCGAGAAAAATCGCGCGAATTCTCATCGTCCCTCCATCCACCTCGATTTCAGGCTCATTCGCAGTTAGCTCCGAAACTCAGAAGGTTGGCGGCGTGTTGATCCACAGCACCCAGGTTTCTTTCCGCCCCGGATTTTTCCAGCGATGCGGCGTGGAACTTTCGAAATAGAGGCTGTCGCCGGGCTTCAAACGGTAATGCTCCTCGCCGTTCAGCCAGATTTCGAAATCTCCGCGGAGCACATGCAGAAATTCCTCGCCTTCGTGGGTGTAGGATTCACCGCTGCCGCCGCCGGGCTTGACGCGGAAGAGATGAGGCTCCATGGCGGTATTTCCCCAGGCGAGCAGCTCCATGCGGACATCGGGCGTGGTTTCCAGAATTTTTCGTTGATGGGGGCGGACAAGGCGCGGATTATCACCGGCAGCCTCGAAAAGGGACAAGATATTCGTGCGATAGAAGCGGGCGATGCGCCGCAGAGTGGCGATGGAAGAGCGCATTTGGCCGCGCTCGAGGGCGCTGAGGAATCCCACGGAGACGCCGGCGGACTTGGCCACTTGCGCGAGCGAGAGGCCGCGGCGGGTCCGCAAGCGGCGGAAATGCTGCCCGGGATGCGAGGAAGGTTCCGCAGGAGCTGGGACAATTCCTTGCCGTTTGAGCACGTGAACGATGGCGGCGGGATTGAGGCCGCGAGCGCGGCGCAGAAAAATGGCGCGCTGGAGCAAACGCACGTCGGCTTTGGAATACAGGCGGTAGCGGCTCTCGGTGCGCTGCGGCGTGACCAAACCGAGCGCTTCCCAGGCGCGCAGTGCGGAAGAGGAAATGCCGACGCGGCGGGCCACTTCGCTGATCCGCAAGGGGCGAAGGAGGCCGCGCGGCGGTAATTCTTTAGATGAATTCTTTCTGCTTGACACAGCTCCCGGCTTTCTCTAAGTTTACTGGATTATAGTAAGGTTTCAGGGGCACAGCAACCACGAAGAATTATTCCTCAAAAATTCTTCGCGGCAAGGGGTGAGTTTATGAAGGGTGAAGCACGCTTCCGTCGGCAGCGTTTTCTCTGTTGGCGCGGCATTTCATGCAGCGCTGTAGTCGCCGCCGCGATTCTTCTGGCGGCGCCTTTTGCGGGCGCGCAGAGCACCGGCGGCCGCATCCGCGGCACAGTGATGGATGCCAGCGGCGGGGCCATTCCGGGCGCGACCGTCACGTTGATCAATGAAGCGACGCACGCGACCCGCGACGTCCAGTCCGGCGCGAACGGAGAGTATATCTTTCTGGAAGTTCCGGTAGGCAGCTACGAAATCGACGTTATTACCAAAGGCTTTAAGAAGTCCGCGCGAAAAGGAATCGGGCTGGATCTGAACGAAGTCATCGGTGTGGATATTACTTTGCAGGTTGGCGGCTCCACAGAGGTGGTGGAAGTTACTGGTGCGCCGCCAGTCATCGATACGACCTCGACGCAGCTTGGCGCGGTTGTCAACGAACGCTCGTCGACACAGCTGCCCTTGAACGAGCGCGATGTATATCAATTGCTGCAACTGCAGCCCGGCGTGCAGTCGCAGATCGGAAACAACCTGTTTTACGGATCAGACAAGGCCGGCGTCGTTACGGTGAACGGCGGCCGCGGCCGCTCGAACAATTACTCGGTTAACGGCGGCGACGGAAACGACTTGTTTGCGAACCTGCCTGCCGTGCAGCCTTCGCCGGATAGCATCGAAGAATTCCGCGTGATCAGCAATTCGTTTGACGCCGAGTACGGGCGCAACTCCGGGGCTGTGGTTAACGTGGTGACGAAGTCCGGCACGAATGATTTTCATGGCAGCGTTTACGAATTTTTCCGCAACGACGTACTTAACGCGCATGGATTCTCCTTTCAGCCGACACCCAAACCGCCTTTTAAGCAAAACCAGTTTGGTGGAACGATCGGAGGACCGATCAAGAAGGACAAGAGTTTCATTTTCGGATCGTATGAAGGGCGGCGGATTGTGCGAGGCATCGTTTCACAGCAGGTGCCTGTTCCTACGGCGGCGGATCTGTCCGGAAATTTCGGAGGCCCATTTTCGGGAACTCTGACGGATCCGACGGTAGCGACAATTTTTCAAAACCGAACGGGGTGCGGTTCAACCCTTACTCCGAGCCAACAGACCAGCCTGGCCGCGGTAGCCGCGGGGACTCCGCAGCCTTACGATTCCATTTTTACGGGTGGAGTAGTTCCAGTTGGGTGCTTTGACCCGGTTGCAGTGAGCCTCGTGAAGTTCCTGCCAGGCTCGGGTGGCAGCAGTTCCCTGGCGCAGGACGTGGTCAAGTCCACAGATCGCGGCGATCAGTTCCAAATTCACTTCGACCAGATTCTGAACAAGGATCAGAAGCTTTCGGTTTATTATTACTACAACAACGACAATACGCTTGATCCGTTCGCGATCTTCCAATTGGCGGGCTCTTCGCTTGGCAATTTTCCGGGACGGATCATCTCGCATGTGCAGCAGATCAACGCCAGCCACACGTGGACGATTGGCTCCACGGCGGTCAATGAATTCCGTTTCACATTGTTCCGGGAAGCCGAGCCACAGTTCTACACGCCCACGGTAACCAACAACGTGACAGCGTCGTGCGGCAGCGCCGTTTCCTCTGCGCTATGTTTTGGCGGAACTTCGGACACGCCGCTGGTCGACGCGAACGGGAATCCTCTGGGCACGGGAAATGTACCCGCGTGCCCTGGGTTTGGCTGCGGCATTCACCCGGGACTAGGCTCGAAGTTTGAAGGCGTGCCCTTTGTGACCTTGGGCGGCACGACGGGCCTTTTCGGAAACAACTTCGAAGGACAACTGCCGCAGACAGGCAATACATTTCAGTTCAATGACAGCTATAGCAAAATTGTCGGCAAGCACAGCTTCAAGTTTGGCGCGGATACCCGTTATCAGAAATTCGACCAGACGGTCTATTTCAACGTGAACGGAGAATACATCCTGGGTTCGGGCGGCCCCAATGACACAGGGGCCACCGACCCCTATGCGAACTATCTGCTCGGGTTGCCTTTCTCGTATTCGCAGGGTTCGGGCAACAGGGAACTAGTGCGAAGCACCTCTGTCTATCTCTTCGCACAGGACAGCTGGAAGATAAAGTCCAACGTCACGCTGAATTATGGAGTTCGTTGGGAGATGAATACGCCGCTGACCGACGTCGGTCAAAAGGTGCAGAGATTCAATCCCGGGCAGAATTCCACGGTTTACCCTTGCCAGCTAAGTTCCGTGAGCAATTTGTTTGGCACCACAAATGGCGTCACGAATACTTGCGACAACCAAGGAGTGACACCAACGGGACTGGTCGTGCCCGGAGACAAGGGCGTGCCCGGCGGGCTCATCAATACTTATTACAAGGCATTCGCGCCGCGGCTAGGGCTCAACTGGAGTCCCGGTTCGAAAGATGGCGTGCTCGCCAACCTGACTGGCGGCCCGAACAAAACCACCGTCAGCATGGGATGGGGTCTGTTTTACAATCCGATTGAACAACTGGTGCTGGAGCAGTTCGTCGCTGAACCGCCCTTCGGCATCAGCAACTCGGTTTCGAACCCGCTTTTTAGCACTCCGTTCGTCACGCAAGAGGGAACCACCAAGCCAAACGTCTCCAACGGTTTCCTGACGCCGCCGCGCAATCAGCCGGTGGACTGGTCGCTGTACCGCCCGATCTTGCTGTTCGGGCAATTTCCCACAACCCTGCGCACTCAGTATTCTTCGCAGTACAACTTCACGATCAAGCGAGAATTGCCGGGCAATATCCTTTTCCAGATTGGGTACGTTGGCTCGCAAGGGCACCGATTGCTCGCCATATATGATCAGAATGCCGGAATCGCGCAGACTTGCATTGACCTCAATTCGATTCCGGGCCAGGCGTGCGGACCCGGCGGGGAAGATACGCAATACATCATTCCCGCCAACACCATTCCGGCGGGGGTCACCCTTCACCTGCCCTACGGTTCTGTAAAATCGGTAACCGGGCCGAACCCCACGGCGATAGACCTTGTTGGTCTGCGTCCTTTTTCGTCGCCCAATTGCCAGCCCACGACGGGAGTCGGCTGCCCTGCGGATGGAACGCCGATCTTTGGGAGCATCTTTAACGAGAACTCGGCGGCGCACTCCAACTACAACTCGCTGCAATCGCTGTTCGAAAAACGGTTTTCCCACGGGCTGCAATTCCAGGCTTCTTATACATATAGCAAGTCCTTGGATAATGCCTCGAGCTTCGAGGAAATCCTGAATCCAACGAACTTCAATGCGACCTACGGGCCATCGCTCTATGACGCGCGGCATCGCTTCGTTTTTAACTACGTGTGGGAGTTGCCGGTGCCGAAGAAAGACGGATTTGCCGGCAAAGCCTTGAACGGCTGGCAGGTCTCCGGGATTTACACCTATCAGACTGGCTTCCCGATCTTGATTAACAATTGCAACGACACGGAATTGGAGGGCAGCATCCAGGGATTCGAATGCCCGGGAAAGCCGAACTTTGTTGCTCCATTCAAGAGCGTAAACCCCCGCGGCACCGTCTGCGCATTTGGAACCGGACCGCTTTCGGGAACAGGCACGCCATGTCAACTCGTTTCTGGTTTTGGGTTCGACCCCAATCTTTTTGATAGCACCAATACGGCGTCTTCTACGCTCGGCCCCAATCCGGTACAGCTCGGCCAGTTTGGCAATGTGCCGCGCACCGTTTGCTGCAATTCGCCGATCAACAATTGGGACATGGGTCTCTTCAAGGACACTCCGATTGGAGAGAAACTGCGCCTGGAATTCCGCACGGAGATTTACAATGTGTTTAATCACGCGCAGTTCTACAGCATTGATGGCAACTCGGGAAATGCGGGTACGACCTTCGGCCAGCCGCAGAAGGTGCGCGATCCGCGTTTGTTCCAATTTGCGCTGAAACTGATTTTTTAAAGTTCGAAGGAGAGCTTCAAAGTAATTTAAACGGCGCCCCGACCATACCGGGGCGCCTTCGCACGTCAGTAAAAGCCGAGAACAGATCCCCGATTTTCCAGAGGATTTCCATCTGAGACTGACCGCAGGGAATAGACCTGCCAGGGTAACGGCAAAACGGCCAACCCGTCATGGAGCACGCAAATGCACGACGCACTACAAAAAGAAATCGCCACGTATGAGAAGCGCACGCCGAAATCGGCCGTAGCTTACAAGCGGGCTTTGCAACGTATTCCACTCGGAGTCGCGAGCAATTACCGGCATTACGAGCCTTATCCCCTTTTCGTGAAGGACGGGAAGGGCAGCAGGATTCATGACGTGGACGGCAACGAATACATTGACCACAACCTGTGTTTTGGGGCGCTGATGGCGGGGCATTGCCATCCCGCGGTAGTGAAAGCGGTTGAGCAGAAGTTGCATGAAGGCACGACGTTTGGAATGCCGCATGACCAGGAATGGGAGCTGGCGGAGGAGATTTGCGCGCGGTATCCGGTGGAGATGGTGCGCTTCGGTTCGAGCGGGACGGAAGTCACCATGCACGCCTGCCGAATCGCGCGCGCCGCGACGGGGCGCGACAAGATTTTGAAGTTTGAAGGCTCTTACCACGGTTTGCATGACACTGCTTTGGTGAGCGTCAAGCCCAAGGCGGAAGATTACGGCGATGCAGATGCTCCGAATTCCGTTCCCGGGGGCGGAGGCATACCGAAGAATTCGCTGGAGAATGTGGTCGTCGCCAGCTTTAACAATTTGAAAAGCGTCGAAAACCGCTTCAAGCAATATCCCGGGCAGATTGCCGCGATTATTCTTGAGCCTATTTTGATGAACGTCGGTTTGTGCATGCCGCAACCGGGATTTTTGCAAGGGCTGCGTGACGTCTGCACGAAGAACGGCGCGCTGCTGATTTTCGACGAAGTGAAAACCGGAGCAAAACTTGCGTGGGGAGGCGCCAACGAATTTTTTGGCGTGAAGCCGGACATGATCTGCCTGGCGAAATCCATCGGCGGGGGTTTGCCGCTGGGTGCCTTTGGCGCGAGCCGCGCGGTGATGGATCTTATTTCGCAACACAAGGTATTCCACGGCGGGACGTACAACACCAACCGCGTGGCGATGGCGGCGGGACTCGCGACGTTCCGCGAAGTGTTGACGCGCGAGAACTATGTGCACGTCGGCAAACTCAGCAAGAAACTCACGGAGGGATACCGCGCGATTGTTGCGAAATCGGGCCTGACCGCGTACGTGGTCAGCGCGGGCGTCAACGGCGCGCTGATGCTGTATCCGCAGGAGATTCGTAATTACCGCGACTGGACCAAAATTGATGTGGATCTATGGCGGCACTACTGGTTCGCGATGGTGAACCGCGGCGTGCTGGCGCAGCCGTATTGGTGGGACGAGCAGTGGACTATTTCGGTGCAGCACACTGAGGCGGACATTGACAAACATCTGGCCGTTTTCGAAGAGGTCGCGCCGGCACTTGCGAAAGCACAGCAGGAGCGGGGCGCTGCCTTTGTCGGCGCCGCGGGCCACTAACCGGAGCGGGTAGGAAGTTCAGGAGAGAAGTAACTTGCCGAACGAGGTCGCAATATCGCCAGAGGCAGCGGTGGCGCAGGACGCGCCGCATCTGCGCAGGGTTCTGGGGCGTTGGGACCTCGTTCTGCTTTTTGTTGTGGCGATCGTCAATCTCAATGTGGTGCCGACGATTGCGGCCAACGGCGGCGTCACCGTCTGGCTTTGGTCTCTTGCGCTGCTGCTGTTTTTCTGGCCGCAGGGAATCGCGGTCATCGAGTTGGCGCACCGCTATCCTGGCGAGGGAGGCGTCTATCTGTGGGCTAAACGGGTGTTTGGCGATTTCCACGGGTTCCTTTCGGGTTGGTGCTACTGGACGAATAATATTTTTTACGTGCCGACGGTGCTCCTATATTTCGTTGGCATCTCTGTGTACGTGGCGGGTCCGCGCGCCCGGACGCTTGCCGACAATACCTGGTTCGCGCTCGGCGCATCCATGGTGCTTCTCGCGTTGCTCGTGGCGTTGAACGTGCTGGGCCTGGGCGTCGGCAAGTGGATCAACAATTTGGGCGGAATTGGTACGGCGATCACGGCGACCACTCTGATTGGTCTCGGGCTCGTCGTGCTATTTCGTTTTGGCACCACGATGACCGCGGGCGATTTTCGCATTACCGGTGACATTCGTTTGATCGGCTCGTTCGGCGTTATTTGTTTTGGACTAGTGGGCCTCGAACTAGCTTCCGTCATGGGCGACGAAATTCAAGACCCGCGGCGAACGCTCCCCGGAGCGGTTGGGTGGGGCGGACTTCTCTCCGGGATTCTGTACATCGGTGCAACTCTGACCTTGCTGCTGGCTGTGAGCAAACAGGATATCGGCGTATTGCAAGGCGTGGTGCAAGCGGTCAGCCACATGGCCGAGCAGGTTAGAGTGCCGTGGATAGTTTCGCCCTTCGCGTTCGTGCTGAGCATTTCCATTGCGGGCATCGCTTCGGCCTGGCTTGCCGGGTCTGCGCGGATTCCTTTTGTTGCGGGACTCGATTCCTATCTGCCGGAGGGTTTGGGCAAGATTCATTCGAAATATGCGACGCCGTATGTCGCGCTCATCGTGCATGCCACCTTTTCCGCGATTTTTCTGGCCATGAGTTTTGTCGGCGCCGGCGTGAAGGAAGCGTTTGTAACCATGTTGGACTTAGCCGTGGTTCTGCAGTTGGTGCCTTTTCTGTACATGCATGCG
>Ga0207110_10277_pt1 | contig 11771 bp, 14 predicted proteins | sample Alteio_BWMinHeat_74_FD_153582 | JGI IMG/M metagenome (GOLD analysis project Ga0207110, IMG submission 153582) | Enriched cells from forest soil in Barre Woods Harvard Forest LTER site, Petersham, Massachusetts, United States -... | ecosystem: Environmental > Terrestrial > Soil > Temperate forest >...
AACAAACCTGTTGGAAAATACGGTTCTCGATGGCACCCTCGTATCGGCTCACCACAAAGAAGAGGAGCAAAACGGGAGTGTGACCGGGATATTGATGCTCCACCCGCCAAACTTCCCCGCCGATTTCAGCAGTGATCCCCAATTCTTCCTGCAACTCCCGGCGCAGGGCTGCCTGAGGCGTCTCGCCCGGCTCAATCTTTCCGCCGGGGAATTCCCATTTCCCCGGGAAATCCCCGGCAGCCCTCCTTTGGCAAATGAGCAGCCGATTTCTTTCAAGCAGCAGGGCCGCCACCACGGTTTTCTTCGTTGCCGCCATGATAACAATCTGCCTTGAGAATCCGCCGCCGATTCGCTACGCTAACTAACAGGGTATTGAAAGATGCCTTCCGGGGGCCGCTCCCCTGCCATGCGGGGTCGCGGCTCTGACTGGCCTGAAGGAACCTTACGTGTATAGCCCTGCGATGCTCGACCATTTCCAGAATCCCCGCAACGCGGGAGAACTCCCGGCTCCCGCTATCGTAGTGGAGGTCAGCAATCCGGCCTGCGGAGACATCCTGCGTCTCTCGGTCGTGTTAGAGCAGGACCGGCTCCAAAACTTCCGCTTGAAAGATGTCCGCTTCAAAACCAGAGGCTGCGTGGCGGCGATTGCCTGCGGGTCTCTGCTCACCGAACTTATCAAAGGTAAGTCGCTCGAAGAGGCTGGACGAGTTTCCGCAGCCGATGTTGCAGCCGGCCTTGGCGGCCTGCCTCCTGAAAGCGGCCACGCGGCGGTCCTGGCCGCGGACGCTCTCAAGGCTGCTTTGAAGGCCGTCAAGTAGGGACAGGCATCCTTGCCTGTCCTCTAAAGGTACAGGCCGGGAGGCCTGTACCTACTTCCATCGCGCCAGCAGGCGCTCATAATCCGCCGGAAGGTCCACATCGAGCAATATCCCTTCTTCCTCCGTGTCCACCAAATCCACCTCCGCAGCATGGCGCCGGACCACAAACCTCGCCCCCTCCTCAAGCGGAGCATCCAAAATCTCCTGGAACAATGGACGAGCAAAAAGGACGGGGTGTCCCCGCCGGCCCCGATAAACAGGGATCAGAATCGGCGCAGGAGCCTTTTCAAAGCGTTCGAGCAACAATCGGACGACCTCTTTCGTGATTGCCGGATGATCCACCAGAGAGACCAAAACACCACTGGATGGGCAACTCATCAGATATTCCACGCCCACTTTCAAGGAGCTGAGCTGGCCCAGCGAATAGTTTGGATTGCGCAGGACGATCATGTTGCTGTCTGTCTCTTGGTCAGCTTTTGAAGTCGGAACGATTTGCCGTTCGATCTCCGGCGCATGGTGTCCGAGAACGATCACGAGCGGCGAGAGCTCGCCCCGGAGCAGATCGATCAAATGTTGGAGGAAATTTTCACGGCCGAGCGGCAAGAGAGCCTTGTCGCGCCCCATGCGCCTCGATTCGCCCGCAGCAAGGATGATACCAGCCACCATTTGGACCTTCTCCACGGTTCCACCGAAATGGATCGCCACAGAGACACAGAGACACAGAGACACAGAGGCACAGAGCGAAAGAAGAAAGAAGCCAGAAGCAGGAAGAAAAAAGGGGTGCCGCCTAACCCCATTCTGACTTCCTCGACTTCTTGCTTCTGGCTTCTACCTTCTTGCTTCTTCTCTCTGTGCCTCTGTGTCTCTGTGGCGATCCTGGTTCAGGAAACGGCCAGGATGGATTTGGGATGGGGCGTTACGTCCTGCAAAGCATTGCGGCGTACGGCGATCATCTCGGCTACTACGCTGACGGCGATCTCCTCGGGCGTGATGGCGCCGATTTCAAGCCCGATAGGGGCGTGGACATGGGCAAGCTGCGATGCCGGGATTCCTTCCCCTTCGAGGTACTTGACGATCTCAATCACCTTCCGCTTGCTGCCAATCATGCCCACATACCGTGCAGCCGTCCCCACCGCCCATCGCAAGACACGCATATCATCGCGATGCCCGCGCGTTACGGCAATCAGGTAGGAAGAGCTGTTCGGAAGCAGGCGCTCGAAAACCTTTTCGTACTCGTCGGCGTAGATCTCCACCGCTTCCGGAAACCGTTCCCGGTTGGCGTAGGTATCGCGGTCGTCAATGATGATCGTGCTGAATCCAGCCAGGGTCGCCACCTTGGAAAGGCTGAGCGACACGTGTCCCGCTCCGAAGACGTATAAGTAAGGCGTGGGAAGAATCGGCTCCACAAATATCTCCAGCGTCCCGCCGCAGAGCAGGCCGGTGTCGTAGGACGGATCGTTGTTGAGATTAAACGTTAGCTTCCGGGACTTTTCCTCCTGCATCACTTCGCGGGCGATCGTCCACACTTCCGCCTCCACGCAACCGCCGCCCACCGTACCCACAATGGAGCCGTCCTCGCGGATCAGCAGCTTTGCGGATTCATAACTGGGTATGGAGCCGCGAACGTTGACGATGGTGGCCAGGGCGCCCTTGATCCCCGCTTTGCGCAGGCGCGTGATTTCTTCAAATACGTCCATCCAATCCTATGGTAGCTCAGCGGGAGCGGGCTTTCAACCCTGCGGTATGCCCGCGTATTGACAACACATATACAACACGGATACCCTGGATGGGTGGCAGACGCCATTGAGTTTGATTGGGACGAGCACAACAGGAAGCATGTCAAATCCCACCGCGTCTCGCCTCAGGAATTCGAGCAGGTGATAGCGAATGATCCGCTTTTTCTGGAACACCAAGCGGAAAGCGGCGAGGAGCGTTATAAGTCTCTCGGAGTTACAGATCAGGGGCGCGCCCTCATAGTAGTGTGGACTCTTCGAGAGGGCAAGGTGCGGGCTATCACCGCCTACTCCGCAGGCGGGGCATACGAAAAGCTCTTTCGGGAGATGAGAAGATGAAACACGCAAGAAAGAAGACTATCGTACCACCGTTTCCGACCGAAGCTCAGGAAGCCGACTGGTGGTACAAGAATCGGAAGAAGCTTGACAAAGATTTGCTGGAAGCCGCGCGAGCGGGGGGACTGAAAGTGCTGGACCGTAGAGCGCTGATGACGCAGCTTGCTCGCTCAAAGGCTTCGAAAGTGGTTTCCATTCGGCTGCCTGAATCCGATCTCGAATTGGCCCGCTTGCAGGCAGCCCAGAAGGGCCTGCCCTACCAAACCTATATCAAGTCACTCCTACACCAAGCACTGGAGCAACAGACGAAAACGCGGTGATGGACGTAGAAAGGGCCTTCCTACCCGCCCTGCGCATGCGCGTGATTTCTTCAAATCGTCCATCCGCTCCTATGGTATCGCAGCAACAGAGCGGCTTCAGCCTAATGGCGAGCAGGTAATTTTCTGATTTGATCTTATGTGACTATTGCAAATATCGTTTTCTGAGTTCGGTTGCCTGGGGAGAGTTGCTATTGGGGGACTCCTCGATTCCTGAGCCAATCGCGCGAATGATTTGGGCCTTAGGAATCCCGTATAACTCCAGACGACGCTTCGCGCCTTCTATTTCAATTAAACTCGACTTTCTCATATTTCCGCCCCTTAAATAACTCGACACCATCCTCTCTATCCACAGTACCTGGATCCGTCGTATCTGCCGTTCCTGATCCGTAGCTTCCATCACGGGTTCCTTTCTCCTGACGCTCTTGTCTACCGTTTTAGATTTTCATGTTAATTTAAGTCGGGCGGATTCATGACACAAATATTTCCCAAATCAGGACACTACTGCCGAGCTACTGTGAGCCACTGAGCTGCCAGCTCTGGCCCCCATTTGTGCTTATGAAGACTCCCGCGTCAGTTCCGGCATAGAGAGTAACCGGATTTGTCGGATCAATTGCCAGGACCAAAATATTCGGTGTGGTCAGGCCAGAATTGACAGCGGTCCAAGTCTGGCCACCGTTCGTAGTTTTGAAAACTCCGTTGCCAGCAGCGGTACTCCCAGTCACAGTTCCGGCATAGATCGTGTTCGAGTTAACTGGATCAATCGCGAGGGTCTGAATATCCGGCACACCAGACCCTCCTTTCACAGATGGCGCGACTAAGCCAGAGTTGGCAGGGGTCCAGGTTTGACCTCCGTTCGTGCTTCTGAACACTCCGCCATCGGCTCCGCAGTAAAGGGTATTCGTATTCAAGGGGCCAATTGCTAGAACATTAAAAATCATGGATGTGGGTAGGCCGATGGCCCCCGCCGGGGTCCAGTTCTGACCTCCATTGATACTCTCAAAAAACCCTCGTTCCTCCACGGCATAGATCGTAGTCGGAGCTTTTGGATCGATGGCCAACCCTTGAACTGTTGTGTCTGTCAGGCCGAATTTCGAAACAGTCCAGTTGCTACCCGCGTCTACACTCTTAAAAACCCCAGCAAAGGTGCCAATATACAAGGTGTTCGAGTTGGCAGGGTCGATGACTATGGAAGTAAAGGTTGTTGGGAAGGGTAGCCCGGACATGAACGGATTCGAGCTCCAGGTTTGACCTCCATTGGCACTCTTGAAGAAACCTGTCACCTGAGCCACCCCATAAACGTTTTGAGGATTGTTGTAGTCAACTACCATACTACGTATGAACGCGCCACCTGGATGGGTATCAGTCCAGCTTCTTCCTCCGTCGCAAGATTTGTAGATGCCGTATTCGTCAGTTCCTACGTAGACGTTTGATGGGTTGATTGGGTCACGGCTATTGACTGAACCTGAGCAAATGGACGAGGCCCTCCCTTTGGGCAAGGCGGAGGGGTAATGGCAATAGTGACCTTATTGCTAACGCCCCCCCCGATGCTCAAGATGAGCGGGACGTAATCGCCGGTTGGTGCGTTCGACGGCACTTGCACGTTGATCTGGTAGAGTCCAGAGAAGCCCGGAGCTAAACCGGAAAATCCTACTGTCGCTGGCACACCGCCAATGGTCGCGGCGGGGGTCACAATGGTGGTGGAGGGAGGGTTACCGGGGGCCAACACCCCCGTGGTTGGCTGGTTCGTTGCCGACCCCAAGCCGGTGGAAAAGATTGAAATGAATTCCCCTGGATTAGCCCGGCGCGATCCAGGGAAAACTCCTTCGGGAGCGGCTACGGAAGCGGTGTTTGCTATCAAGACCGCGCCTTGGCCTGAAGCACTGGCAACAAAGATGCCAGGGCCATAGGGAGCCAGGGCAACTGTGACGGGGCTGCTCGTGATACCTCCAACGGTGACCGTTACAGACGCTTGAGACTGGCCAGCTAGTTCCCAGGGAACCTGGAAATTGATCTGTCCGGGTGTTACCGCGAACAGTGGTGCAACGATGCCGTTCATTCGGAGCGTGACTCCGCTGCCCGAAGAACCGAAAGTCGAGCCGAAAGCAGAAGCAATACTTCCCGGAGCAACAGCAACCCCCGTCGCAAAGCTGGCTCCGTTGACGATTCCCCCAAGGTTAATCTGGGGTATCTGCGCCGAAGCCCCCTGCACGAATAGACCCACGAAAATAGGCAGGGTGAGTCGTGCAAGTCGGCTCATAAAGATTGTCCTCCGGGCGTCCAGGGCCCGGCGCTCAGACCTCAGGAACCGCTCGCGGGCACGTGCTCGATTGTCAGTTTTTCGATCACGACCGGCGTCTGCGGCTTGTCGCCGCAGTCCCTCGGGACGCGCGCGATCTTGCCAACGTACAAATTCAATTTCTCCTGCTATGTCTTTATCCTACTCCACGCGAATCCCTACGAATGCCGTCGGCAATCCATCTTCTCAGTTGCGTCTCGATGGCGATCGATTTCCGTTGGGCAACGGACCGTAACTGTGCAACCTGCCTTGCGTTCAAGCCTAGAATCTGCGAAAGCTTGCGTTGCACGTATCTCTCACGCATCGCCTGCGCCTGATCGGGAAGGAGCTTGAGAGGCTTAGCCGGTTTCATCTCCTTCCAGATCCGGCTGGTATCGTGTGTTTCAAAAAAAGCCGCTGCCGCTTCGTCGTCGGCAAAACTCGGAATGCGGGTTGCTGTCTTGATTTCCTTGGCCATTTACGTGCGTTTGAAGCCACGGCACGTTTTGTGTTCCGTGGGTTGTTAGCCGGAACGATCCCGGAACATGCCCACGGCATTAAAAATATACCGTGGCTATCCGAACTCAGTGCAATCAGGACCCGCCGACGGGCACGTTTTCGATTGTCAGTTTTTCAATCACGACCGGCGTCTGCGGCTTGTCGCCGCGGTCCCTCGGGACGCGGGCGATCTTCTTGACAATGTCCATGCCCTCGATCACCTGGCCAAAGATGGTGTGCTTGCCGTTCAAAAACTGCGTGTCAACTTCCGTAATAAAGAACTGGCTGCCGTTGGTGTTTGGTCCGGCATTAGCCATGGCCAGGCGGCCCGGCTTGTCAAATTTCAGGTTGGGTTTGATTTCATCCTGGAATTTGTAGCCCGGATCACCCGTCCCGGTCCCCGTGGGGTCTCCGCCCTGAATCATGAACTCCGGAATGACGCGGTGGAAGATGATCCCGTCGTAGTAGCGCGATTTTTTCTTCTCGCCGGTCTTTGGATCTTTCCATTCCTTTTTGCCTTCCGCGAGGTCCACAAAATTTTTCACCGTTATCGGCGCGTCTTTATCATATAGCTCGCACACAATCGTTCCCTGAGTGGTTTTGAAAGTGGCGTAAAGCCCCGGCTTCCGCTGTTTTTGGGCCATCGCAGAAGGCAATGAAAAGCCCGCGAAAGCAAGCACAAATCCCCAATAGATCAAGAAGTTGAATTTTTCGCTCATGAATCCTCCCTGCCGGCCAGCTCCGCCTGCGAGCGTATTCCTGCCGGACGGCAGATATGTTGTTGTGATAAAGGCCGGCAGCACCACAGGAAGGCTTGAAAAGCTGTGCCCTTCCGGCAGGCTCCCAGGGCCACTGGCATTATCGCAAAATCAGTGACAAGTGAAAAGTGACAAGTGAAAAAAGCGGAAGTCGGGAGTCAGAAGTCAGCAGTCAGAATGAGAACAGATTCCGGCTTCCTTCTGAGTCCTGCCTTCCTCGGCTTCTGACTTCTTTCTTCTCACTCATCACTGTCCTTAACCCTTGCATGTCGCGTGTGGATTGTTTAATATCCGCACTCAAAGGATCGGTTGAAGGAAGCGGAGGGAGATGGGAATGAGCGAGGCGCTGCATTCCGCCAGCGAACGATTCAGCCGCGAGCAGGTCCGCCGGATTCTGCGGCTGAGCGAACGCCAGTTGGTCGCCTGGGAACGCCAGGGATTGGTTCAGGCGAAGAGGGAAGGGGGAACAGGGGCTTGCCATGAGCTTGCCGAAGGGAACAGGGAACGGGGAACAAGCAGACATGCCAGGGAAGCCCGTTCCGCGGTTTGCTACTATACATTTTCCGACATCATTACACTGAAGACGCTTCTCGATCTGCGGCGGAGTGGAGTTCCGCCGGCCCGCCTCCGTCTGGCCCATGCCGCGCTCAAGCAAAAGCTTGCCGAGGTGGAAAACCCCTGGAGCGAGCTGCAGATCAAGGGAGAGGGAAAGAACCTCACCGTCCAATTTGAGGGCTCCATCATGGAGCCGATCACGGGCCAACTGTTGCTGGACTATGCCTCCCGGAATGAGCAGGACGGGAAGGTAAGGGTCCAGCCGTTTCAGCGGGCGCGTGATCGCAAGAAACGCAGCCTGGCCGAGAAAAGGGCCATTGCGGAGCGATACTTCATGGCGGGCTTGCGCTACGAAGAGGGAGGAGGGCCGGCGGAGAAGGCCATCACGGCTTACCAAAAGGCCGTCGAGATGAATCCCCAAGCGGTGGGAGCATTCATCAATCTGGGTACCATTTATTATAATCTTCGGCAACTGGAAGCGGCGGAAAGCTGCTACCAGGCCGCGCTCTCCATTGATCCAGGCTATGGGCTGGTGCACTTCAATTTGGGAAATGTCGCTGATGAAAAGAATGAATACCAGAAGGCCCGCGAACATTACGAGGAGGCCATTCGCCGCGATCCGGCTTATCCCGATCCTCACTACAATCTGGCGCTGGTCTACGAGAAGCTGGGCCTGCACGGAAAAGCGCGGCAACAGTGGCTTTGGTATTTGAAACTGGACCAGCACAGCCAGTGGGCTTCCCACGCGCGCCAGCAGTTGGAAAAGACGCCGCTTCGCCTCATCCGGACAACCTCGGAAAATACCTCCTAGCCCGCATTCCCGCGCCAAAAAGCCGTGCGTGACTCAAAAACCGGCGCACCGCTGGTAGACTGATCCAATGGTGTCCGGCGAAATGAATTCGGCCCCGGTGGTGGAACTGATTCGAGCCAGTAAGGTTTACCGCGCCGACGGGAATCTGGTGTCTGCGGTACAAGAAGCCGACCTGACTCTGACGCCAGGATCGTTCACGGCCATCGTAGGTCGAAGCGGGTGCGGGAAGAGCACCCTGTTGAATCTGGCCGGAGCGGTCGATTTGCCTACGGGCGGGGACGTTCGGATTGAACAACTCTCGACCCGGGAACTGAACGATAATGAATTGAGCCGGCTGCGGCGCACCCGGATTGGTTTTATTTTCCAATTTTTCAATCTGCTTCCTACGCTGACCGTAGCGGAAAATGTGGAGCTGCCGCTGCTGCTCGATCTCAAAAGAGCCTCCTCAGGCCAGCGGGCTCTCCTGCGCCAAGGCTTCGGAGGGCGGGCCGGCTTGCGCAAGCGAGCCGTCCATTTGCTGGAGATGGTGGGCTTAACCGAGAAGGCGGGCCGGCTTCCACATCAACTGTCCGGCGGCGAAATGCAGCGAGTGGCTGTAGCCCGGGCATTGGTGCATGAACCCAGAGTGGTGATCGCCGATGAGCCTACGGGGAATCTGGATAGCGCGAATGCGGACATTATCTTGCGTCTTTTGCAGCGGATTACCCGCGAGATGGGCCATACTGTCCTGATGGCGACACACAGCAAGGAAGCGGCTGAATTTTCCTCGCGGGTGCTCTCCATGCGGGACGGGCGACTGTTGTATTCTTAACGTTCATGCAGAATCTCCGCCAGGTCTTATATGCCCCCAACCAGCTCACGTTGCTGAGGCTGGTCTTTATACCCCCTGTCATTATGTTCATCCTTTACGGCCATTACCGGTCCGCCTTTGCATTGGTTCTGATTGCAGGGACCACCGATGGGATGGATGGATTGCTGGCGCGGCGGTTGGGACAGCAGACGACTCTGGGCAGCTATTTGGACCCTATCGCCGATAAACTTCTGCTGAGTTCGTCATTCGTGGCTCTGGGTGTCGCCGGACAGATTCCCCTCTGGCTGGTCATCTTGGTTTTGAGCCGGGATGTCATTATCATGGCCACCGTTTTGGTGATGATTCTAACCACTCCTCTCAGGACGTTCCGGCCCAGCCTCTACGGCAAAGCCAATACGGTCGCCCAGATCGCCACGATCCTTTTGACCCTGATGGCTTTGATCAGCTCCATGGAAGCGCTACGATGGCTCGCGCTGACAGGCGTTTACTGTACGGCAACATTTACGGTGCTTTCCGGTCTCAATTATGCCGTGGCTACAGCGGCGAGACTGCGAAACATGGACCGGGCCTCCTGAAGATAGCCACAGAGGCACGGAGGCGTTCGTCAACGGGACGCTTTCAAGACACTCACCACAGAGGGCACAGAGAACACAGAGTCTCTTTTTTCCCGTGCTCTGTGGTAAATGGCCTTTAGTGGCAAAAATCCGCGAAATCTGTGGATGCGGTCGCCTGTATGAGCCAAAAGTCGCACTCGACACCGTCAAGCCGAATGCCCTCGAAAGAGAAAGAGGCGGTTTCGGTCCTGGTAGTCGATGATCAGGAAGCGGTAAGAGATGCGTGCCGGCAAGTGGTGCAGCTTCTCGGTTACCGTGCTCTGGTGGCCGAATCTGGAGCAAAGGCCCTGGAGATAATGGATCGGGAGCACGTGGACATCGTGATTGCCGACGTAAAGATGATGGGGACCGGCGGAACTGAAATACTGCAAGAGATGAAAAACAGGAACCCCCGGGTGGAAATCGCGGTCATGACCACCAGCGCTCGCGTTTCCAATGCGGTGGAGGCCCTGAAGCTAGGCGCCTCGGAATACATCGTCAAACCTTTCAGCACGGAGGAAATCAGGGTCGTTATCAAGCGGCTCGCCCAGACCCTGGACCTGAAGGATGAAAATCGGTATTTGCGGGAACGGCTGCAATCACACAATCGCTTTGGACGGATGGCGGGGCAGTCTCCCGAAATGCAGAAGGTCTTCCGGCTGATTCAGAAGGTGTCTTCGAGCCGCTCTCCAATATTGATTCTGGGGGAAAGCGGGACGGGAAAAGAGCTGGTGGCGCGAGCCATCCACGAAACGGGGCCCTGGCGGGATAAACCATTTGTCCCGATCGATTGCGGCGCGCTGGCTCCCACTTTGATCGAAAGCGAGTTATTCGGTCATGTTCTCGGAGCATTCACCGGGGCGCTTCGCGGCAAAGAAGGATTGCTCGAAACCGCCAAGGCGGGAACGTTATTTTTCGACGAGATTGCGGAACTCCCCGTGGAGCTGCAAGGCCGCCTGTTGCGTGCCATCCAGGAAAAAGAGTTCAGGCCGGTGGGCGGCACGCAACGGGTTCCCTTCCAGGGCCGCATCCTTGCCGCCACCAATCAAAACCTGAAGGCAGCCGTCCAGCAAGGCGCTTTCCGCAAAGACCTGTTCTTTCGATTGAACGTGGTCTCGATCAGCTTGCCTCCCTTGCGGGAAAGAAAAGCGGATATTCCATTGCTGGCGGAACGGATTCTCCAAAAACTTTCTCATTCCGAAGCCGGACGCTGGGCGAAGGCTCCTTGGGTGCTCTCCTCGGAGGCACTGGACCGTCTGCTGATTTACGACTGGCCTGGAAACGTGCGCGAGCTGGAGAATTGCCTGGAACGAGCCGTGACGCTGGGCTCCGGCCCCTTCATTCGCGTTAAGGACCTGCCTTCCAGCTTGCGATCTCCTTCTCCCAGCAAGGCGTCAGGCTTTCCGGAAAGCATCATTCCCCTGGAGGAAATGGAGCGGCAGGCAATCAAACGCGCTCTCGCCACCACCGGCGGAGACAAGCTATTAGCGGCCCGCCTTTTGGGCATCGGCAAAACCACTTTGTACCGGAAGCTCGGCAAATACCAGAAGAAGACAGGCGTCAGAAGTCAGGAGTCAGAATAAAAGCGTGCTTTCTTCTTCTGACTCCTGACTTCTGTCTTCTGGCTTCTGCCTTATGAACATTGCCCTAGACGCGACCTACGCCGCCTATCCCGACCCAACCGGGACCGGCATTTACTCTCAAAGACTGATCGCGGCCCTGGCAGCCTGCCCTTCCCTCCGCGACAGCGCGGAGTATAAGCTGGTGCTCTGCTTTCGATTCGGACCGTATCTGCGGTGGGCACGGAAGCAGCAATGGCCCCCCGGCTGCGCTCTTTCTCCGCTGCTCGATGCTTGGCCTCTGCATTGGCCCATGCCGCAACGCGCGCGCCTGTTTCATGGCTTAAACCAGAGACTGCCCGAAACTCGCTACCCGGCTCGTGTAGTGACGATCCACGATCTCTTCCCGCTGACCTCCGCGGACTATTCCACACCGGAATTCCAGCGCCGTTTTACGGAAGTCCTCCGAAAGGCTGTAGCGCGCGCCGATCGAATCATCGCCGTCTCCGATGCCACGCGGCAGCAACTGCTCCGCCATACGGAAGCGAGCGACGCCAAGATTCGCGTGGTCCATCATGGCGTGGATCCCCCTCTGGTCCCCGCGCAGTCCGCACAGGACGCCTTTCGAGGGCGCGTGCTGGGCCTCAAGCCCCAGGAGAAGTTTTTTCTCAACGTGGGAACAATCCAGGTGCGCAAGAACGTCT
>Ga0207110_10278_pt1 | contig 11768 bp, 11 predicted proteins | sample Alteio_BWMinHeat_74_FD_153582 | JGI IMG/M metagenome (GOLD analysis project Ga0207110, IMG submission 153582) | Enriched cells from forest soil in Barre Woods Harvard Forest LTER site, Petersham, Massachusetts, United States -... | ecosystem: Environmental > Terrestrial > Soil > Temperate forest >...
ATCAACACGCTCCTTCCCAGCGATGTGTCGGGAGTCGCCCGGTTGATGATCAGTAGCGCTCAAGGATCTCAAGCCGTCAATGTTGTTGTAGAGCCCGCGGTGCCGGCGATCTTTACAAGGGACGGTTCCGGTTCGGGCACAGCGGCAGCCATCCGCGACGGCAACTACCTTTCCTTGTATCTCACGGGACTGGGCGTGGAGCCGAATCCGCCATCCGTGTTCCTCGATGGACGGGCTCTTCCAGTGACTTATGCCGGACCCGCGCCCGGATTCAACGGATTGGATCAGATCAATGTTCAATTGCCGGCGGCGTTCGCCGGCGGAAGCATCACAGTGACGGTAGGCCGTCAGACGAGCAATTCCGTGACGAGTCCCTGATGGTAAATCAGGCGAGACCATCGACAACGCCGGCAGGTCGGGACCGGTCGGGACCTGCCGCTGGAGTTTCTATATTTTCAAGAGGCGGCGCATGGCGCCACCCCACAATGTGGCGCAGGGCCATGCCCTGTGAACGGCAGGTCGGGACCTCACTTCTTGAGGACGTAATCCAAATCAGGCCGCTAGGGGCATGGATCCGGCGCTAGTGGCGCTTGGCCGGTCGGGGACGCCCCACGGAGCTGTTTGATCTCGTCGGTGGTTAGCGAGCGGAATTTGCCTATCTCCAGTCCGCTGATTTCGATTGGACCAATGGCCGTCCGGACCAGCTTGGATACTTTCGCTCCCAGGGCCTCCACCATGCGCCGGACTTGACGATTGCGGCCTTCTGTAATTGTGATCTCGAAGAACGTGCACGTCGCCGAGTTGCGCAGGTGGCGGACCTCCGCGGGCCGCGTAGGGCCATCCGAGAGTTCGATGCCGCTTCGCAGATGGTCCAGCTGTTCGGCCGTCAGAATGGGCGAAGCTTTCACCAGGTAGGTCTTGGGCACGTGAGAGGCGGGGCTGGAAACAAAGTCGGCGAGCGCCGTGTCGTTGGTCATGAGCAACAGACCGCTGGTGTCCAGGTCGAGGCGGCCGACCGGTGACAGGAACTCCTCGACATTTTTCAACAGGTCATACACGGTAGGGCGATGTTCCGGATCTTTGTACGTAGTGATGTACCCTTTGGGTTTGTAGAGCAGTAGATACTGCTTGGATGCAGCTTTGAGGGGTCTTCCATCAAACGTCACCCGGTCGCGATCGGAGTCGACCCAGACATCCGGCGTTTGCGTCTTCTTGCCGTTGATGGCGACACGCCCTTCGGATATCCAGCGCCGGGCTTCCGTGCGAGAGCCGAGGCCGGCCTTGGATAGTACTCGATCGAGCGTCTTCTGCATTTATTATGATCGTACAGCGTGATTGAATGCGTTCCCAATTTTTCTGAAGGCCGCGACCGGGACAAGATTCAGGCCATTGTGGACGCGATCGCGAGCGTGAAGGGAGTCCTATTACTCGGCTGGGAGAGGGATGAGAGTCACAATCGCAGCGTCGTCACTTTCGCCGGACCGGTGGAGGCCGTTCAAGAAGGTGCGATTCGAGGCGCCGGTAAAGCCACTGAGTTAATCAATTTGTCAGGACACGAGGGCGTCCACCCACGCGTAGGCGCGGCGGACGTGATTCCGTTCGTACCTCTCGCCGGCTCAACCATGGAAGACTGCGTGGCGGCGGCGCACCGCGCGGGTGAGGAGATCTGGCGTCGTTTCGGTGTTCCAGTCTACTTCTACGAATCAGCCGCCAGGATAACGGAGCGGCAACGTTTGGAACGAGTCCGCCGAAAAGCTTTTGACGGGCGGCCTCCCGATATTGGCGACATCGATTCTCATCCCACCGCCGGGGCCTCGATGGTGGGAGCACGTGGATTCCTGATCGCCTACAACGTTCTATTGGAAACGCCTGACGTTTCCATAGCACAACGGATCGCGCGGCGAATCCGCGAGTCCTCCGGCGGTTTTCGTTACGTGAAGGCGATCGGGCTGTATCTGGCTGATCGCGATTGCGCACAGGTGTCGATGAACTTGACCCATTTCCTAGAGACTCCGATCCAGGACGTGATTCGCGTCATCGCAGATGAGGCTTCAATCAAGGCTTTCGAGTTGATCGGATTCGTTCCACGCCAGGCCTACGAAGTCGCGCCACAGTTTTTCGAGCAAGCAGAGAACTTCGATCCGTCGAGAATTATCGAGACGAGGATCGATCAGTTGCGTGAAACCGCTCCTTGACAGTCACGACGACAGTCACGGCTCGCAACATAAAACCATGAGCGGTTAGACTCGAAGTAGTGCTTGTATCTCTTGTATCAATCGAGCCCAAAGTGCCCAGGCCCGCATGGTTACGGGCTCCGGCTCCGGTGGGCGAAAACTACCGCAATTTGAAAGAGCTGGTGGAGAGGCTGAAGCTCCATACGGTGTGCGAGAGCGCGGCTTGCCCTAATGTGGGGGACTGTTGGAACCGCCAGACCGCCACGTTCATGATCCTGGGTAATGTGTGCACACGCCGGTGCGGGTTTTGCGCCGTTCAGAAGGGCGCGCCCCTGACCGTGGACTATGACGAACCCCGGCGGGTGGCCGAGGCTTGCGCTGCTCTAGGATTGAAATTCGCCGTCATCACCAGTGTGAATCGCGACGACCGCAAGGATGGCGGCGCGGAATTGTTCGCCCTGACCATTAAAGCTATTCGGGAGCGCCTCCCAGGTTGCGGCGTGGAAGTTCTGGTGCCCGACTTTCAGGGATCGCACGTGGCCATGGATATTGTTCTCGAAGCCGCTCCCGATATCCTCAACCACAATACGGAGACAGTGCCGAGACTCTACCGGCAGGTTCGGTTAGGGGCGCGCTACGAGCGGTCCCTCGACATGCTGGCCTACGTCAAGAAGGTCAGTCCCCGCACGCCCACCAAGTCCGGATTGATGGTGGGTTTGGGCGAAACCATCGGAGAAGTTCAGCAAGTGATGCGCGATCTGCGCGCTTCCGAAGTGGACATCCTCACGCTGGGGCAGTATCTGAGACCTTCGCCGAAGCACCTGCCTATCCTGCGGTATGTTCCCGTGGAAGAATTCGCGGAACTGAAGCGGCAGGGTAATCAGATGGGCTTCCGGCATGTCGAGAGCGGCCCGCTTGTCCGCAGTTCTTACCACGCTGCGGACGCAATTGCATGAGCCTTCCGGGATTGACGACTCTCCCTCTCCCCATGCCTTGGGAGCTGGGGACGGTCAACGTCCATCTCGTAGATCTCGATGACGGCTTCCTGCTTGTCGATGCCGGCCTGTCTACTCCAGAATGCTTCGCGGCCCTGGAAGCTGGATTGGCGCAACAGGGAATCGGATGGCGGGATATCCGGACGCTCCTGATCACGCATCTGCATCCGGACCATGTCGGACTCGCAACGAAGATCCGCGAGCTGACGGGTGCCCGGTTGCTGATGCATCGCCTTGACGTGGAACAGCTAGGGCTGGCCGTGCGCGCGGGCCGGCCGGTTCACTTCGACGAAGCCACGAAACTGGCGGGTGTGCCTCAGGAACTGCGGGAACGGATGTTAGTCCGGCTGAGCGACGTCCGCCGCGATTATCACGAACTTCGGGCGGACTGGGAACTCGAAGGCGGTGAGCGGGTTAATGTCAAAGGCGAGTCGCTCGAGGTTGTTTGGACCCCGGGTCACTCGTTGGGGCATGTTTGCTTGTACTCGCCGGAACATCACTACCTGATTGCAGGCGATCATCTGCTGGAGAAGACCACACCTAACGTTGGCTGGCGGGCCGGCATGGACACTCTGGGGATGTACCTCGATTCGCTACGGCTGCTGGAGCCGCTTGATATCGACTGGGTGATCCCGTCTCATGGTGCGCCGTTCCAAGGGCATCGGGAGCGGATTCAAGCCATCATTCGCCACCATGACGACCGGTGCCAGACCATTCTGGCTCACCTCGCGGACGGCCCGCACACGATTCATGAGCTGGTCGCGAAAATGTGGCTGCGGAGGCTCTCCTCCTTCCATCACCATTTTGCAGTGATGGAGATTCTGGCTCATGTGGAATACCTTCGGCGGCGTGGACCGGTCATGGCGGAGGCACGGCCGGATGGGGCTCTGAACTTTTTCTCTTAGCCCTGCGTAGATGCTTAAAGAGGGAATGATGTTTACCTTTTTGGTGTGGTGCGTCCTCTTTGTTTTCTGCTGGCCCCTGGCCCTTGCGGCACTATTTCTGTACCCCATTGTCTGGTTGCTTCTGTTGCCGTTCCGGATTCTCGGAATTGCGGTTCATGGGGTGTTGCACTTGGTTTGGGCCGTCGTAACTCTGCCGTTTACGGTCATGCGTCGGATCTAGATCTAGAAGAAAGCACTTTACAGTGCAGAGTCAACGGCTGTATAATTCAGCCATGGCACGATACTTTTTCGTCCTGGCATTGTTTGGACTCGTGGGATGCGTCAACCTGGGCAGACCCATCTCGCCTCTCATCTGGGCGTCCAGGGACGGCGACACCGCCCGATTGAAGGAACTCATCAAAGCAGGGGCGGATGTGGACGCGCGCGGAGGCGTCAACGATTGGACCCCCATCATGCATGCCGTCCACAAGAACCAGGCGGCAGCGCTCAAGATCCTGCTCCGAGCGGGCGCCGACGTGAATGCCGTGGCGGGAAATCAGACGGCTCTGATCATGGCGGCCGGCTATGGACAAGCGGATCTGGTCCGGATGCTCCTGGATTATGGGGCCGATCCGCGAGCTTTCAATGGAGCTGCCCTCGATGCGGCTGTATCCGGAACCACCGACATCGACAGATTTACCGTGGGACATTGCCAGTCGCAGACTGTCAAAGCATTGCTGGAACGCGACCCGTCGCTTCGTTTGACTGGGGGCTCCTGGGCCACTCGAGCCGCAAGACTGGGCGGGTGCAAAGAAGTCCTGGCGTTGTTGAATCGCTGAATGCGGTGGGATGGGTGGAGTGAAAAATGCCAGGACCGGTCGGGGACCGGCCCTACTGCGCTTGCAACTCATGAAGTAACGCCGGCCCCCGGCCGGTGATTTTTTTTAATAGGCGAGAAGGCGGTCGGCTTCGGCGACGATGTTCTCGACTTGCGGCAGAATCTCGTTCTCCAATAGCGGCTGGTACGCGACCCATGTGTCCATCGCGGCCACGCGGCCGACAGGGGCATCCAGCGAGCTGAACATCTCATTGGCCAAGCGAGCCGCAATCTCCGCGCCATAGCCGAAGGAGAGGCAGTCCTCATGAACGATCATCACGCGATTGGTCTTTTCGACGGAGGTCCGGATGGCTTCCCAATCGTAGGGTGACAAACTCCTAAGATCGATGACCTCGACCGACAGGTCAGGATTCCTTTGCTCCACTTGAAGCGCTGCCTGCATCGATTTCTGCACCAAAGCCCCATATGTAACGATGGTGAGACTCGAGCCCGGCTTCGCGATCTTGGCTTTGCCGAACGGAATGGTGTAGTTGGGGCCCGGGTGAGCCGACCGGTTGTAGATCTCCCGGTAGAGCTTCTTGTGTTCGAGAAACAGCACGGGATCCTCGCAGCGGATGGCCGTCCTCAGCAGTCCGCAGGCGTCGAGGGCAGTGGAAGGAAAGATCACGCGCAATCCGGGAATGTGCGTGAAAAGCACTTCGCCGCACTGGCTGTGATAGATAGCGCCGCCGGTCAAATATCCGCCAATCGGAACGCGAATCACCATCGGCGAGGAGAACCCATTGTAGGAGCGCCACCGCAAAGTGGCCAGTTCATCGCGGATCTGCATCATGGCAGGCCAGATGTAATCGAAAAACTGAATTTCGACTACGGGCTTTAGCCCGCGAGTGGCCATACCGATCCCACGTCCCACGATGGAGGCTTCCGCGAGGGGAGAGTTGAAGCATCGCGGAGAGCCGAAGTCGACCTGCAGCCCTTGGGTGGCCTTGAAAACGCCGCCTTTTCCGCTGACTTCGCGAAGGTTCGCCTCGCGGCTGCAATCCGCCACGTCCTCGCCGAATACCACGATCTTGGGGTTGCGGTCCATTTCTTCGTGGAGAGTGATGTTGATCGAATCGACCATAGTGCGCGCCTCGCCCGAGAATTCGGGCACGGCTTCAAAGGCGGTCGAAGTGGGATCGACCTGATCCGAATAGAGGTATCGCAGCGGAGAAGTGGAAGCAGGAGGAGCTTTCAGCACACGCTCGGTGGCACGCTGCACTTCGATATCAACGTCATGGGTGAGGATCTCGATGCCGCGAGAGTCAAGCAAGCCTTCCGCGATGAGCCACTCGGGGAACCGCACGATGGGATCACGCTGGGCTTCCTCGGCCCGCTCGGACGCGGTCTTATAATCCTTCTCGACGTCGGAAAGAGAATGGGAATAGTGACGGATGGTGGTCGCATGCACCAGGACTGGACACTGCTCCCGGCGGCAATTCTCCACGGCTTGCGTCATGGTCGCATACGAGGCCAGGAAATCGGTGCCGTCGCACTCAAACACTCTGAGGCCGGGGAATCCGGTGACCAGGTTCGCGATGTTACCGCCCGCGGTCTGCCGTTCCACGGGGACAGAAATGGCGTAGCCGTTGTCCTCGACCAGATACAGGACCGGAACACGATCGAGACACGCGATGTTCAACGACTCCCAAAACTCCCCCTCGCTGGTGGCGCCATCGCCGGTGCAGATGAGCGTAATCGCATCCGAAGAGGGATCCAGCAGCCTGCCCGCGCCGGCGCAGCCGACCGCCTGTCCGAAGTGAGTGCCGGTGGGCGAGGAGCCAGTGACGATGTGCAGTTTAGGGGAGCTCCAATGCGACGGCATCTGGCGGCCGCCGGATGCGGTGTCGGTCTCCGCGCCCACGGACTGCAAAAGCATCTCATCCACTGTGACGCCTAGGGCGAGGCAAAGTGCTCGATCGCGATAGTAGGGATAAATCCAATCATGCCCTGCTCGCATGGCCATTCCGGCGGCGGTCTGAATGGCCTCATGTCCCGCCGCGCTGATCTGGAAAAAGATGCGGCTCTGACGCTTTAGGAGGACCTCCCGGTCGTCCACCCGGCGGGATAGATACATGTTTCGAAACGCGCCGATCAGCGCTTCCCGGCTAAGCCCGCCAGGGAGTGTACGAAGGTCGCTGCCAAGAGTCGTCGCCATGCGGTCCTTAGACAGTTTAGCAGTGGACGTTGCCGGGTATACCAAGCTGATAGAATGGTCTTTCGCTGCAAGCCGGACGGGCTTGCGAGCAATCCAATAAGGGGTTTAGAGCGGATTAACCATGGCAGTGACAGGTGCGGGTCTAGAGGGTGTTGTCGCGGCCGAATCCAGGCTGTGTTTCATCGACGGTGATGCCGGAATTTTGAGCTACGAAGGGTTCGACATCCGGACCCTCGGCGACAATGCTTCGTTTGAGGAGGTCATCTTCCTGCTTTGGAATGGCCGGCTCCCGAAGCAAGCCGAACTGGAGGAACTGACGGCCGGGTTAGTGGCGCATCGCGAGATTCCGGCGGAAGTAGAAGGGTTTCTGAAAAGCGTGCCGAAGGCGGTGCCCATGCACGTGCTTCGGACCGCTGTATCGATGCTCGGAGTCTTCGATCCGCAAGCTCAGGAGATGTCTCCGGCGGCGAACGCGCAGAAGGCCATGAAACTGATGGCGCAAACGGCGACCATCGTGACTAGCTTTGACCGGCTTCGCAATGGCAAGCCCGTGGTCCCTGGTGATCCCAAATTGGGCTTCGCGGCAAACTTTCTTTACACACTCTCCGGGAACAAGCCGGACGAGATCATGGAACGCGCCTTCGATGTGGCGCTGGTATTGCACGCAGAGCACGAATTCAACGCGTCTACCTTCGCGGCGCGAGTGACGGCGGCGACGCTGTCTGATATCTACTCTGCTGTGACTTCCGCGATCGGCGCATTGAAAGGTCCCCTGCATGGCGGCGCCAACGAGGACGTAATCCGGCTGCTGCTCCAAGTTCCCTCGGTGGAGAGCGCCGTCGATTACGTGAAAGGCCTCCTTGCCAACAAAGTCAAAGTTCCAGGATTCGGCCACCGCGTGTATCACACGCTGGACCCCCGTGCGGCGTTCCTGAAGAACATGGCGGAGGAGTTGGGCAAGCGTACCGGCCACATGGATTTATACCTGAAGTCCAACGCCATCCAGGAGTACATAAAGAACGCGAAAAACCTGAATGCGAACGTCGACTTTTTCTCAGCGAGCACCTATTACTCGTTGGGAATTCCGGTGGACTTGTTCACGCCGATCTTCGCGGTGAGCCGCATGTCCGGCTGGACGGCGCACATTTTGGAACAATATCGCAACAACCGCCTGATACGCCCGCGAGCTGACTATACGGGCTTGCCCGTCGGACAACCTTGGGTCAAGATCCAGGACCGTTAAGGCGCTCGCGTGTACGATCTAAGCTATTTCCGCAACGATCTGGACGCCATCGCCAAGCGCCTGGCGGACCGCGGCTTTTCTCTTGACGTAGAAGCCTTTCGCAAGCTGGATACGGAGCGCCGCGCGGCACTGGCCGAGTCCGAGCAATTGAAAGCTCAGCGCAATATAGAGAGCCAGGAGATCGGCAAGCTGAAGAAGGCCGGCCAGGACACATCGGAGCGCCAGCAGAAAGTGCGGGAGATGGGGGAGCGGGAAGCGGCTCTGTCTAAACAAGCAGAGGCCGCGGATGAGGCTTTCCGGGCGATGATGGCCGGGATTCCGAACACTCCTCACGAATCCGTTCCCACGGGCAGAAGCGCGGAGGACAATGTGGAAGTCCGGCGGTGGGGCACGCCGCCGGAGTTTGCTTTCGAGCCCAAGGCTCACTGGGACCTGGGGCCGGAGCTGGGCATTCTGGATTTCGACCGGGCGTCGAAGATTACGGGGGCCCGATTCGCGGTTTACTGGGGCGCCGGGGCGAGGCTCGAGCGGGCGCTGATCAATTTCATGCTGGACGTGCATACGCGCGAGCATGGCTATACCGAGGTGCTGCCTCCATTCATGGTCAACTCAGCCAGTATGTATGGAACGGGACAGCTTCCGAAGTTCGCTGCCGATCTATTCAAGCTGGAAGGCACCGACTATTGGCTCGTGCCGACGGCGGAGGTCCCGGTCACGAATCTGTATCGGGATGAAACACTGGATCTGGACAAGCTGCCGGTAAAGCTATGTGCCTATACTCCGTGCTTTCGCAGCGAAGCGGGCTCTTATGGAAGAGACGTGCGAGGCATCATCCGCCAGCACCAGTTCCAGAAAGTCGAGTTGGTGAAGTTCTCCCGGCCGGAGACGAGCTACGAGGAACTAGAGGGGCTCACGCGCGACGCGGAGGACATCCTCCAACGACTTGGCCTGCCCTATCGCACGGTGGTATTGTGCACGGGCGATGTCGGACCCAGTTCGGCCAAGACATACGACATCGAGGTATGGCTACCGGGGCAGAATGATTACAAGGAGATCTCTTCTTGTTCAAATTTCGAGGCCTACCAGGCCCGGCGCGCTTCCATTCGCAGCAAATCCGGCAAAGGCAAGGCGGAATTCGTCCACACGCTCAACGGTAGCGGCCTAGCCGTGGGCCGTACGTGGCTGGCGATCATAGAGAACTATCAGCAGGCGGACGGAAGTGTGGTCGTGCCTGAAGCTTTGCGGCCATATATGGGCACGGACGTGATTAAATCGGTCGGATCCTAGTAAATATCATCTCTCGCCAAGGCGCAAAGGCCGCAAAGTTTTTTTCTGTAGCGGCCTAGCGAGTTTGCAGGCCTTTCATTGTGCCGCTAAGAATCGTATCGAGGCGATCTTCCATCGGTCTTCGCTTTTTTGGAGTACGAATAACACTGGCAAAGTCTGCTCGGCCACGGCGTCCGCGGTTGCGACGTCGAGCGTGATGAAACGGATTCTCACCACAGTTATCGGCCACGTGCGGAATGACGCCTCCCCCCACGGTTGATGCGAAATCGTCAAGACCGGTCTCAACTCGCGCAGGCGGGCAAGCTCGAAGGAATTATCGAAATCGGCTGTGTGCTCGATGGCCGCGTTCCGGTTATTCAGCGTAGCAATCACTTTTTCAATCGCCGCACGATCACTGCTCTCGTCCGCCCAGACGGCGCCCACGGCGAGGAATGAAAGCAAGATAACTGATTTCATGAATTCAGGCTATCAGATTATCTCCCAATAATTCCGCGAGTTAGAAAGTCCGGTGGCGTCCGTCACCTGCTTTCGCGGCTAGACTGAGGCCGGTTGGAGGTCAGCCGATGTTCAGTCTCAGAAAACTAGTTGTTGCAGCGGGCTTAATGGCCGGATGCGTACTCGGTCAGCCCGCGTTGACCACGATTCAAGACATCCTTTACCGCGCGGACGGAACGCGCTTCGCGGGGACGCTGTTCATCACCTACAACAGCTTTCAGGCCGGGGACACCTCGAACATCGCGACGTCCAATCTGACTTTACAGATTGTGAATGGCGTCCTAAGAGTCCAGCTCGTGCCGACGACGACCGCTTCCGCAGGTGCGCAATACTCGGTCCGGTACAACGCGCGTGGGATAAATCAGTTCACCGAGATCTGGGCCGTGCCTCCTAGCAACGTGACCCTGCGCGTTCGCGACGTGCGTGTGGCCACGGGCACGATCGTGGGTCCACCGCCCGTCATTGCTCCGGTTCAGATTTCGGACGTTAGCGGATTGCAAAACGAGCTCGCGGTCCGGCCGATGAGGGGAGTCGGGTTTGGGATCGGAAGGACGGCCATCATCAACCAAGCCGGACAGATTGATGCAGCCGCCGGCAGTCTGAGCGATTGCATGCACGTGGACGGGAGCTCTGGCCCTTGCGGCAGCGGATCGACGGGAACGGGCGGCGGTCCTACCTTCTCGGACAGCGAAGTTCCCACGGGAGCCGTCAACGGAGTCAACCTCAATTTCACCCTCGCGAACACTCCGTCGCCGGCGGCGAGCCTGGAAATTTACCGCAACGGTCTTCTGGACCGGCAAGGTTCGGATTATTCTCTCACCGGCAATGCGATCACGTTCTTTGTCGCCTCAGCGCCGCAGACAGGCGACTTGCTGCTGGCCTATTACAGATACGTTCCAGCCATCAGCAATCTGCTGACGTCCGCGAGTCCGCAGGTGATTTGCAGCACCGCGGGAACGAGCACTACTTCCTCCGCGCTGCAACCTCTGGGTAGCTGTACTCTTCCAGGCGGATTGCTACAGGCCGGGGATCGAATTGAAGTCCAATACCAATACGGACATATCGGGTCGGCCACGGGCTTTTCGGCGGAGGTTCACATTGGGGGAACCGTGGTGGTGTCGCGCGGAAGCGGCGGGTTGCCGGAAACGGTGTTCGCCGGGCATTCGAGCTTCGGGATATACTCGGGCGGACAGGTTTGGGATACGCAAAGCTGGGGCGCCACAGCGTTCGCTATGCAGTCCATTGCAGGGCAGTCCAGTGAGAATACCGGTCAGGATCTTACTATTCGCTTTTTCGGGCAGGTGACTGTGGCGGTGGGAGACAGCGTGATCCTGCGGAACATGACGGTGGTGCGCTACCCGGCGCAGACGAATCCTTAGTGCACTTACTTAGTACTTTTAGAGCGTTTGCTTAAGGTTAAGTACTCCTTGCAGGTGCAAACAACTTCCTGCAACATGGTTACAGTCAATATGAGTGCGCTTCTGCGGCAAGTCAACCTTCTTTGGAAGGATCGGGGTGGTCAGGACATGGTCGAGTACGCGCTCATGGCCGCGTCCATGGCGGTTGCCACGGTGGCGTTCCTCCCCACTGCTACATTTCCGATTATCAGCAACACATTTTCCGCGATCGTTTCCGTCATGCAGGCGAGCATTAAC
>Ga0207110_10279_pt1 | contig 11739 bp, 8 predicted proteins | sample Alteio_BWMinHeat_74_FD_153582 | JGI IMG/M metagenome (GOLD analysis project Ga0207110, IMG submission 153582) | Enriched cells from forest soil in Barre Woods Harvard Forest LTER site, Petersham, Massachusetts, United States -... | ecosystem: Environmental > Terrestrial > Soil > Temperate forest >...
ACGTTATGAATCTGTTTGACGATGGCTTCCCGAATTTGCCGGAAGCGCGCGATTTTTTCCTGTACTTGGCTCGCGTCTAGGGTTTGGGTAGTAGTAGTCGACATTATGTTTTGGTTTATTGTTTCACGTTTTGTTTCTGTTTGGCATCCAGTTCGCGCACGAGCCGTCCAGCCTCGACGTATCCAGGAGCGGCTTCCATGGCGGCGTACGCCTCGTCGAGGGCCTCATCCAGGCGATTGGCGGCCTGAAAGGCCCGGGCGAGCCGGTAGTGCGCGCCAGCTTTATCAATGGTTCCGAGGTCCAGCAAAGCCTGGTTCTCTCGAATCGCGCCGTTGGAGTTTTTCAGATCGGCATACAGGTTCGCGAGCTTCTGATGAGAGGGTTCGTCTTCGAGATAAATCAGGTTCAGCCGCTCCAGCGTCGCCGCCGCTTCGCGCTTCTTTCCGGCTTCCGTCTGTAAATCCGCGAGCTGCTTGAGCGCCCCGGGACTGCGGCCTCCGATGGTGGAATACCGTTCCAGCTCGGCCATCGCGTGGGCCTTGTCTTCCTTGGCGAGGTACGCCGACGCTAGAAACTCGTACACGTCGCCGGTCTCGACGAAATCCGGGTACAGATCGCGGATGGCGGTGCCTTCCTTGATCACGTCGTCCCACTCCTTGCCCTTCGCCTTTTGCGAGAGCAGCTTCAGTTTCTCCGTCCAGCTTTCAAAGCCCTCCACCTGTTTCTTGTATTTGGCCTCGATCCAGGGGAAGAACTGCTTGTCGAACTCCTCTGGCTTGAGCTTCAGTTCCTGCTCGATCGCCTCAACCGTGTCCTTCTTGTCTGCGAAGGCGTGGATCATCGCCAGCACCTTGTCGTAGCCCCATTTCTCGGCGATGAACGTGATCACCTGGCCGCCCTGGAAATACGACACGATCACCTGTTGCGGATAGGTGGGATGGATGAACCCCCGGTCCAGATCCGCGATCGGCAGGAGCTTCTTGTCCTTCATCGCCATGATGGACGGCGGATCCAGGCGATCGCCCCAATCCGGCGAAGCTGCGGTTTCCTCATACACCGCTAAGCCCTCGGTGAACCAGCGCGGGACACGATGATTCGTCATGGAGAGGACATACACATGGCTGAACTCGTGCCACAGCGTACTGGCCCAATGGAATTGGCCCGGTGGACGCCCGCTCGGCGAATCCATCGCGACCACCGTGCCGAAAGTCACGCCCAACGCCCCGAGTCCCGGCAAGCCCATCGTGCGAACCTCGAAATCCGGATGGTTGGGATACACCTCGAGCTGCACCTGGCCCGGTATCTTGAATTTGTATTTCTTCTCGTAGGTGGCCATGGCGCGATCCAGCTCCGCCTGGACGTACGGCCGCAGCAGGGCAGCTTCTTTCTTATCGAGCTTGAGAATCGTCGTGGGCGTAGTGAACGTCACCACATTCTTATCGATGCTGTCGAGCAGCTTCAACGTATTGCGTACCAGCGGCGACGAGTAATTGGCGTTGAAGCACTGCTCCAAGTGCATGCGAGCTTCATCGTTCTTTCCGAAGCGCATCAAATTCACGCCCAATTCGGCGCGAGCGCTCCAGAGGTCCGGCTTCAGCTCCAGCGACTTGCGGTAATAATCGATCCCTTCGTCATAGCGGCGATTAATGACAAAAAAGTGTCCGGCGGTGGCATAAGCCTCCGCATACATCGGATTGATCTTGAATACCCGGTCGATCCATTCCTTGCCGGGTTTATCATCGAGCCAATCGACCGTCGCCAATATGGACAGCGCGTCCAGAGCTTCGCCCGAGGTGTCCAGGGCCTTCTTGGCTTCTTCCACCGCCTTCTCGGGATGATTGTCTTCGAGCGCGATACGCGCCAGCAACTCACGCGCTTCCACCAAATTGGGATCGGCCTTCAGGGCTTTCTCGGCGAACTCCGCGGCGTTGCCCTCGAAGGCTTCGCTCGACACCAGCGCCATGCCGTACAGAGCCTTCGCGTTGTTCTCGTCGATGTCCAGGGCTTCCTTGAACAGCTCCGCGGCATCGGCCGGCTGCGAATACTCGATAAACATCCGTCCCCAGCGAACCTTTAGATTCGCGTCCTTGGGACGAGCTTTCACCGCATCGCGGAAATTGTTATTAGCGCCCTGATAATCGCGGATTCCCCACAGCCCCTCGGCCCGGATCGCCAGATCCTTAGAAGTCGACAATGCCTGGTAACACGTTTTCGTGCCCGGATCGCCGTGTTTCCGGAGGTTCTCGCATTGCAGGACCTGCGAGGGCATCTGCGCGGACACCGGCTTGGGTCGGAATAGTCCGCCTTGCCGGGCCAGGAAGAATCCCACCGATAGCAGCGCGGCTACAAATAGTGCGGTTTGAAGTTTCGCTGTCTGCAGTCTGGATGATTCCAGCTTCATTGGTCCAGGCCCTCCTGCACCTTGGCCAGATCGAGCAGCAATTGCCGCATCTGCTGCTGGTACTCACGCTGAGGAACGGCGGCCTTGCGGTACTTCAGTTCGTCGATCTGGGTTTCGAGTTCATCCTTGCGCTTGAGCAGCTTCTGCTTCTCCGGATCGTTGACGATGGAGGCCACCGATCCTAAATGCAGCAGAACTTGCCGACCGGCGATGAGCCCCTCGCCATTTTCCGGCGACGGCGCTTTCACGCCTTCGCCCTTTCCGAGGTCCTCGATCAGCGCATGCTCGGTGGCCAGTCGCTTTTGGCTCTCGAAGTATTTCGCGGTTTTCTCCTCGGCGTAGCGAAACGCTTCCAGCACCGAGATAGCCTGGTTCTTGTCGGTGTCCGCGACCGGATCGCGCAAAGCTTCAATAAAGAAGCGGGCGAAAACGGTGGCGTTCTTCTCCGTGCCGGCCTTGGTCGCGGTGATCACCACCCGTTTGGGTTTCTGCAGCGCGGACAACGACCCGCCGCTCGCGCTGGTGGCATTGACCACCACCTGCTTCGCCGGAATCTTGTCGAGCAGTGCCGCGAGTTCGGTGGCCGAAATATCGGGACCCGGAATGTTGAACTTGTAATCCAGATCGTCATACGTTCCGTGGCCGATCAGCACCAGGACGAACGAATCGTCCGGCTTGGTGGTCGCCAGGGCGCGCAGCTTGGCTTCGATGTTGACCTTGGTGGCGTCCTTGCCGGAAAGCGTGTCCACCTTGGCTCCCGGCTCGGCTTTGAGCAGCTTGGTCAGATCCGAGGCCCAGCCGGAGAAGCGCTGTTCGTATTGGTCTTCGCCGCCCAGACCCGCGACCGTCAGGAAATAACTGTCGGCCCGCAGTGATACCACGGCGACAACAAACAGGATCAAGCTGTTTATAAATGTGTTCTTCATATGACACCCCAACGGCGCCTGAGCAGCCATTCCGCGGCGCGGATCCCGAGGAACAAGAGGAAAATCGCCGGCATGTCCCAAAGATCGCGCGTCTCGCGCACGGTGATGCCGGCCTGCGAATAGTTGATATCCTTGCCCAGCTTCTGAGCGTCCGCGGGCTTGTAATAGGACCCGCCCGTCTCGGTGGACAGTTTTTCGAGCAGTTCGCGGTTCTGTTCCACATGGAAGTTTTCGGCGATGCCGTCTTCCCGCCGGAACGTAAACGTATCCCGGCCGATTTCTTCGCTGCCGCGCTTGGCCACTACCTCGACAATATAGGAACCGGCCTGGGGCGCGGTCCAATCCGCGCCGTACACTCCCTGCTCCAAAGGCTCCGGCGTCATATTCACCACTTCTTGACCGATGCCGTCGCCGGTGATGTGCGCTTCGACGATCGCGTCGGAGGCTGGAAGATAGGTCTTGTCGCGAACATCGGCCCTGAGCTTGACGTGCGATTCGTCCGCCAGCAGCGTCTTGGGCGTCGAGCCGGTGATGTGCCGCGGCGTGTCGCTCACCACCCAGCGCAGCAGTTGGCGGTAGAACATCTCGTGCGACATATCCGCCACGGGCTGGAGCATTTGCCAGCGCCAGCTTCCGCCGGTGGCGAAGATCGCCGTGCGCCCGCGGCCGTAGTTCATGGTCACCAGCAGCGGCCGCTTGGCCCCGCCGCCTTCGCGCGGGATAAAGTTCGCCAGCACCACCGCGCCCAGCTTAGGATCGCCCGGATCCTGGAACGTCCGGATATAGGGCAGTTTCTTCCAGCGCTCCACGTTCTTGTTGGGATCTTCCTCGATGCGCGTAATCAGGCTGTCGCGTCCCTCCGGCGTGAGCTCGACGTCGGCGCCCGCGAAAGAGTACGTGTTCTTGCGTTCGGGCAGCGTGGTTGGCAGGATATCGGCGGCCGATGATTTGGCCCACCCGCCGTCCGACAGCGAATCTTTTCCGCCCAGGAACAAAACCCCGCCGCCACGGCGATCCACGAACTGCTTCACCGTATCCTGCTGGTTCTTGGTGAGGTAGGGGGCATCCAAGCTACCAAAAATAATGCCGTCGAAAGCGAACAGGTCTTCGACCTTGGTGGGAAAGCCGTCTTCCATTTCCGTACACTTGCCGTTTACCTGTGGATGGGCGGTATCGCCCGGCCTGCACACTCCCTGGCGATAAAGCTTGTTGGGCGCAGTCCGCAGAATGGTGGCCACATCCAGCGTTTTATCGTCTTCCACGGCGCGCTTTAGGAATTTGAACTCCCAGCGCGGCTCGCCTTCCATATACAAAATGCGCGGCTTGCGCGGATCCACATTCACCAGCCGCGTGACACGATTGTTGCGCGGATTCTCTTCGTTTGGATAGGGGTCAATGGCAGCTTCCAGGGTCTTCACCCCGGCCGTACCGGCGTTGAAAAGAACCGTTTCCACTTGTTCGGTTCCCTCAGCCTTCAGAGTGACCTCCTGGCTGGCGACCACTTTGGAACCTTCCCGCAGCGTGATCTTGGCTTTCTGTCCCGTGTAGCCGTGCTGGTGAAAGCTGACCGTCGCACCCAGGCGCGATTCCGGCAACGTTCGCGACGCCACATCCACGTTGCTGATTTCCACGTCGTGGCTCATGGTTTCCCGGCCGAGCCCGATGGTGTGAACCGGAATCCGCTGGCGGCGGATCTCCGACAACGTTTCCAGATCGACGCCGCCGGAGTTGTCGGCGCCATCGCTCAGCAGGATCATCGCGCCGATGGGCAGGCTGGACGCGTCGGCGGCCACTTGCTTCAAGCTTTCGCCGATATGCGTGGCCGTAGCATTGGCCGTCAGTTGCTCCAGCTTGTCGATCCGCTCGGCGTGATCGCTCATGCGGTACAGCCGGACCTGAAACTTCTCCTGCAGCGCCTTCAGCAGTCCGCCGTTGAGGACCTTCTCCGCGGCTTCCTTGCGCGTGCTGCTTTCATCGTTCGTGGTCATGCTGGTGGAATCGTCGATCACCACCGCCACGATGTTCTGCTGCGGCTTGAGCGTCGATACGCTCAGGGCCGGGTGCCAGATAAGGAAAAGCAGCAAAGCGGCCAGCGCTGTCTGCAAAATCCAGACAGAGACCCTGCGGATCACACCCATGCGCGCTGTCCCGGAACTCTGTCGCCAAATCAGGAAGCCCAGCCCGCCCGCGGCCACGATTACACCCAAACCCATGAGCCATAGCGGCCAGCCCGCTAGGAAAATAAAGGTCCCTTGGCGAAAGGTCGAGAGCGGATACTTAAAGAGAAACTCGAACATGTAAGGTGGGGGCTCTCATCGCATAAATCAATGTGTCAGATCATACAAGACGTAGTTCGCTGAGACTCGATACGCCAGGGAAGCATAATTTTCCGGATACCGGGGATCGTCCGACCACTCAATGGCGTCCCCCATGTCCACGTTATGGCAGATTCCGACCATAACCCGGCCCTTGTCGTCGTAGATCGCACGGAACTTGGGCTCAAAACCATCGAACTCCCAAGGGATGCCGCTATAGATGAATTGCGCCCCCGGGATGCGCGAACGCTGGTTGATATCGTATATCACGTGGAAGATCTCGTCCTTGCTGTCGATGTCCACCACGGCACGGCGCGGAAACACCTTGCGCATCCCCTCCATGAAGACGTCCCACTCCAGGGTTCCGTGAAAATCGTCAGTCATGAAGAAGCCGCCGCGTAGGAGGTAGTCGCGCATCTGGTCGGCTTCCTCGTCGTTCAGGCTCCAATGCCCGACCTCGACTCCGTACACGAACGGCCAATTGAAAATGTCGCTGCTGTTATCCAGTTCCACCACCTGTTCCACCGATTTGGCGTCCACCCGGGTCAGCCGCAGCAGGCCCTGCAAAGTATGCCGATCCCCCAGCGGGTAGTCGGTGCGCCAGCCGTATCGGCCGGTGTTGTTCGGAAGAGGGTGTTCGAAGGTGGAGCTGGTGTACTTCAGCCGCCCGCGGGTCCATTCTGCCTGCCGCTCCCAGTCCGGGGGCAGCGGGGCTTCGGCGTGTTCCTCGGTGCTCTCATACGAGATGAAGGGCTTCTGGGCGTGTAAGATACCCCAGGTCCCGAGGCCGCCCAAGATCAGGAAAATCGCCGCGCGAAGGCGCATGAAAGTCTTAGCCGGACTTAAGGATAGCACGCTCAGTGGGTGAGATCGTAGACGAAGTAATTCATCGCGATGCGGTACGCCATGTTGGCCCACTCGGCGGGATATTCCGGCTCATCGGACCATTCCCAGGCGTCGCCCAGATCCATGTTGTGGCAGATGGCGACGACCACGCGTCCCTTGTCGTCGTAGATGGCGCGCCAGTGTTCCGGCCTTCCACTCTCGTCCTTTTCATAGGTTCGTCCGCTCCGGAGATACTGCGCGCCCGGAATCTGATACTTGTCGTCCAGATCGTATAGCGTGTGGAAGATCGGCTCAGCTTTCGGCAGATCGACGATTTCGCGGTCGGGAAAGACCTTCTTGATTCCTTCGACGAACACCTGCCACTCGGTGTTCGCGTGGAAATCGTCCACCATCAGAAACCCTCCGCGGTTGAGGAAATCGCGCAGTTGCGCGGCTTCCTCCTCGTTGAGTTGCCAATGCCCGACTTCCACTGCGTACAGATTGGGCCAATTGTAGACGTCGTCGCTGTTATCGAGAGCCACGGGCTGTTCCACCGAGCGGCTGTCGATTCGCGTGAGGCGTTTGACCCCGAAGAGCAAATGCCGGTCGGAGCGAGGATAGTCGATGGTCCAGCTTCCCCGACGTCGATATCCCAATAGGAAGCCGGTGTAGTCCGGGTACATCAGACGCGCACGGGTCCACTCGTGGGGGACGTTGGCATCAGGCGGAATGGCCGACTCCGCATGTCCCTCGACGGTGTCGTATTCACGAAATGGCTTCTGTGCGTGGAGCAGGCCCCAGCAGCAGCAGCACAGCACGGCCGCGACGACCAGCATGAGTGTCCGCAGTCGCATCCGCGCTCAGGTTAACACGTGGGGCAGGTTTTCAACCTGCGCGCCGATTTCTAATCGGCGCCGTACGCGGGCGTCGGCGCCATGCGCGGGTTACAAACCCGCGCTCTGGACAATCCTGCCCCACCGACTATTTGATCCGGTATTCCGCGGTGATGGTGTTCAGGGTCTTGGAGGCGGCTTGCTGGAGCGGTCCCGGAATGTTGGTGCATTCGATATAGAACTTGATCGAGTCAGAGACATTCTTCAGCTTGTAATTGGCCCAACCCAGCGAGTTCAGCACCTCGGCGCGGAAACGAGGATCCGTGAGGCCCGGCAGCGCCGCGCGAAACGCCTGGTCCGCCGTCTCCCATTTTTCAGACTGGAAGCTGATGGAACCGATCATGTAGTTGGCCTGGGTCAGCTCCGTGGCTTTGTTGCGAGCCCAGTCGGCGGCGCTGAGACCATCCGGCTTTTCCGCGGTGCTCAGCCGGTCGATCGCCTTCTTCGACAGGCTCACCACCGTATTCGGATCTCTGCCGGACTTGAAATAGGATTCGGCCACCAGGAGCATCGCGTCCTCGCGCGTATCGTTGTGCGCGACCAGTTTTTCCGCCGCGGCCAGGACCTTGTTAGCGTCACCCTGCTCGCGATACGCCAGAAACACCGCGATCTCAATATCGCCTGCGTGCGGAGTCTTAGGGTGAGTCTTGAGAAACTCTTCCAGCAACTTAACCCGTTCCGCCGGATTCTTGGCCGTGTAGGCCGCCTTGTACGCGTCAAATTCGTTGGCTTGACGGGCATTGGTGCCGCATTCGACCGTCGCCTTGCTCATCTCCGGATCGGGAGTCTTCAGCACTCGCTCGGCTACATTTCCAGTTAGCGCCATCCACACCGCCGTCAGTCCGGGATCCTTCATATCCGCGGCGATGCGCCAGTTCAAACAGGCAGCTTCCAGATTGTTGGAGTTGTGGGCGAGTACGTTGGTGCCGGCCCCCAGAGCTTTCTCCAGCTTCCCCGCCTGAAAATAGCGGGCCTGCAGCTCGCTAAAGACGTATTCCACCGAAGGAGAAGATGGGAACAGTTCCGGAAAGAGCTCTAGCAGCACCAGCCTCTTGGAAAGGTCGCTTTCGGTTTGAACCTTATCTAAAAGCCTTCCCTCGGGAGTGTTGAGGTCGATGGGGGGCTTCGCGCCGGCCCATCCAAGCGATGAAATCACACATAGAGCCAGCACTATTGTTGCTGGAAATCGAGACGCTGGATATCGGATCATGAAAACCTCCGCTCTCGCTTATCCATCGGCCGACGAGAGCAGTAGGTGTAGACCCTAGAGGAGTAGGCTCGATTTTCCTTATAGTTACAGACCGGGACTAGGGCTGAATAAGCTTGAGCTGGCCGTCGCGCACTCCGATCTGTACACCGGTCTGCGGCTCGGTTCCGATGCATTCCGGGAGTGGTCGCCCGGCATAATAATTCAAGCCGTACACCCAGTCCCGCCGAACATCCTTGACGCAGATATCGGCAGCTTCAAGTTGTTGGGCATGCGCGCGCCAGAATCCACGCACGGAATAGCGCTCGTCCAGCACCGGCAGCACAGCGATTTTGAAATAGGCGATCGCGGCGAGAGTCGCCAGCGTGGCGGCCAGCATGGCGTGCTCTCGCCTGCCCTGCCACGCCATCCAGAAAACGCCAGCAGCCGCCACCGCGAACGGCCATCCGTACACCAGGCGAGCGAGAGAGAAATGCGACGTGGAAAAAGAAAGCAGTGCATCCGGTAACAGCGCGGCGATGGCCGGCGTCGCGATCAACAGCAAGACGCACACGCCCATCCACCAACCCGCCGCCGGTGTCTTATCCAGCGCCACTGCCAGCACGATCGCCAGGACCGGCAGCAGCGGCAGCACATATCCCGGCAGCTTGTTTTGCGCGGCGGAGAAGAACGCGAGCCCGAACAGCAGCCAGAACACCAGAAACCGGATGCGCTCATCTTTGTAAGTCGCCGGGCGGACCAGCAGGGCCGCCAGAGGCGTCCAGGGAAACAATCCCGCCAGCAGCACCGGCAGGTAATACCAGAACGGCTGCACGTGTTCGAGCGAAGTGTGCAGGAAGCGATCCACGTGATGCTTCCAGAAAAACTCGTTCCAGAAAACCGGACCGTTCCGTAACTCACATAAGACGTACCACGGAGCAGCCACCACGGCGCAACTCGCGATCATCGCCAGCCGCATCCGGCGGGCAATCAGCAGTACCGGTGCGATCAGCACCAATGGCACGAATCCCTTCGCCAGGACAGCCAATCCAAGAAACGCGCCCGCCCAAATTCCCAAGACCATGGTTTGCCGCGCCCGGCTGGGGATCGCGCTCGGTCCGAAGACGCCGATCAACGTCGCGGCTCCCAGCGCGGCCGACATCGGCAGATCGGTGATCGAGGCGAAACTGTACGCCACCCAGCCGGCCGAGGTCGCCAGAATCCCGGTGGCCACCAGCGCTATGTGGGGCGAGAATTCGCGTGCGAGCGTGCGATGGAAAAACCATAGGAAGGCGAGGCTCGCTAGCACCAGGGGCAGTCGCGCAGCCCATTCAGCGGAGAGGTGCAGTCGGTATCCTGCCCCGGTCATCCAGTACAGCAGCGGCGGTTTCTCGAACCACGGAGAACCGTCCAGGCGCGGCGTCACCCAATCGCCGGAGTGCGCCATTTCGCGGCCGATGGAGGCGTAGCGCGGCTCGTCCGGTCCGAGGAATCCGACCCGGCCCAGGCTGCTTAGATACACAACCAGCAGTGGGACCAACAGCCAGTGTTTCGACAAGCCTTCAGTATAGTAGGGCCAGTCTCCAGGCCGGCCGCCACCTAATGCGACAATATAAACTAGGTCCAAACCATGAAACGTGCCACCTTCCTGCTTGCCGCCCTTCCCATACTTGCGCAGACCGCCGCGCCCAAGGCCGGTATCGACAAGTCCGCGCTGGAAGCCTACTTGCGCCACTCCGAACTATGGGTTCCCCAGGTCACCGTCACCATCGACGACCCGCAGCCTTCGCCCTATCTGCCGGGATTCTCCGAAGTAGCCGTGCACCTCTCCTATAACGGGCAATCGAAGGACGAGCACTACTTCGTTTCGCAGAATGGCAAGAATATCGTGAAAGGCGAGGCTTACGACCTAACCAAGAGCCCGTTCCAGGCCGCGCTCGACCACCTCAAGACGGATGGCCAGCCGAACTACGGAAAAGCGGGAGCGCCGGTCACCATCGTGGTTTTCGGCGATTTCCAGTGTCCGCTGTGCAAGGCCGAAGCAGACACGATGCGCAAGAACCTGGTCCAAACTTTCCCGGATAAAGTGCAAGTGTACTTCAAGGATTTTCCGCTGGAATCGATCCATCCCTGGGCCCGTGCTGCTTCTAACACCGGCCGCTGCATCTATAAGCAAGATCCCCAGGCTTTCTGGAAGTTCCACGATTGGATCTACGAGAATCAGGAGGGCGTCACTGTCGAAACCCTGAACTCGAAGGTCATGACCTGGGCCGGCACTGCCGGCGTCGACACGATCCAACTGGGCCGCTGCGTGGATGGCAAGGTCGGCGACAAGGAAGTCGCGCAGAACATGGCCGAAGGCCGCGCGCTGGGCGTGGACGCCACCCCGACCTTGTACCTCAACGGCCGCAAGCTGGTGGGCGCGATGGAGTGGCCCATCATGCAACAACTGGTCGCGCTCGAAATCGAACATCAGGCAGCAATTGCGAAGACCGCCGCCAAGTGCGAAGAGGCTTGCGTGGTCAATATTCCAACACTTGCCGGCAAGAAATAGGAGCAGCCGTGCGCCAAATCACCATCGGGGCGTTGGCGGGGTTTGCAGTCGCCTTGTCGGCGCAGGCGCCCGCCACTGTCAGCCCGGACGCCTACCTGGCGCACGTCAAGTACCTCGCCTCGCCCGAGTTGAAAGGCCGCGCGACCGGATCGGCCGAACTGGAGATCGCCGCGGATTACATTTCCAAACAGTTCGGATCGTTCGGGGTGAAGCCTGTGCCGGGCAGCACCTACCAGCAGGCCTTCACGACCACCGTAGGCGCTCGGATGGGCGCCACGAACCGTTTCGAAGCGCAAGACGGCTCCCGAACCACCTCTCTCGCCCCGCGCGCAGACTTTATCCCGTTTAGTTTTTCTTCTTCGGGTACGGCCTCGGCTTCGGTGGTTTTCGTGGGATACGGAATCACGGCGAATGAGTACCACTACGACGACTACGCCGGCATCGACGTAAAAGATAAATTCGTTCTGATGATCCGCCACGAGCCACAAGAATTCGATGACAAGAGCGTGTTTCTTGGCAAAGAGCTGACCCAGCACGCCACGTTCGCCATCAAGGCGGTGAACGCCAAAATGCACGGAGCTCGCGGAGTGATTCTGGTGAACGACGCCTACCCGCACCACACCCCGCAAGAGGATCAGC
>Ga0207110_10252_pt2 | contig 11733 bp, 8 predicted proteins | sample Alteio_BWMinHeat_74_FD_153582 | JGI IMG/M metagenome (GOLD analysis project Ga0207110, IMG submission 153582) | Enriched cells from forest soil in Barre Woods Harvard Forest LTER site, Petersham, Massachusetts, United States -... | ecosystem: Environmental > Terrestrial > Soil > Temperate forest >...
TCTAAGCCACGCCCTTTGGGAGCAGCGCTTTGGAAGCGATGCGAGCATCCTTGGCCGCTCGATCGAACTGGGCGGGGAGAGCCGCCAGGTAGTTGGGGTGATGCCTGCCGAATTTCGTTTTCCTTCCACGAAAACGCAAGTGTGGATTCCCCTCCAAAACGATCCTCGAAACGCGGTGAGCTTCTGGGCGGGCGACTTCATGCCCGCGATCGGGCGGCTTCGTCCGGGTTCGAGACTCGGGCAAGCGCGAACCGAAATTCGAATGTTTCAATCGCGCGTGGGGGCGCTGTTTCCCTGGCCCATGCCCGCGAGCTGGAACGCCAACGCCAGTGTAGTGCCGCTCCAAAACGGGATGGTCGCCGACGTCCGCGCGCGGCTCCTGATTCTGCTCGGAGCCGTTGGACTGGTTCTGTTGATCGCATGCTCGAACGTCGCCAACCTGACGCTCTCCCGCGCCGCCACACGCGAAAAAGAAATCAGCATTCGCACTGCCCTGGGCGCCGCAAGGCCGCGAATTACGCGACAGCTTCTGACTGAGAGTGTGTTGCAAGCGTCGCTCGGCGGATTACTCGGATTAGGTTTTGCCAGGGAAGGGCTTGTCTTACTCAAGGTGATGTTGCCTTCGGACACGCCCCGTTTGACCGAGGCGCACATCGATTGGCGCGTACTGCTATTCACGGGCGCGCTCGCAGTCCTAACGGGGGTCGTCTTCGGACTCGTCCCGGCTCTTCACTCTTCGCGCGCGGCGCTCACGGAAGTACTGAAGTCTGGCGGCCGCGGCACCGCTGTATCCGTGTCACAACGTCTGCGAAGCTGGCTTGCCATCGCCCAAGTGGCGTTTGCTGTACTGCTGGTGATCGCCGCTGGCCTTATGATTCGAAGCTTCTGGTCGTTATCGCACGAGAATGCCGGGTTTCGTCCCGAACACATTCTGACGGCGCGCATCACACCGAATGAATCGTTTTGCAACGACGCGAAGCGCTGCCTGACTTTCTATCGCAGCGTGCTTGATCAGGTTCAAGCATTTCCCGGCAATCACGGCGCCGCCCTTGTCAACACACTTCCGCTGGGAGGAAGGGTGAGCAAGCGTTCTCTTGTTGTGGAAGATCACGACCTGCCTCCAGGCGAAGACTCTCCTCTTTTCTGGCTCAACGTCGTAACTCCCGGATACTTTCGCGTCATGGGCATCCCACTTCTATCTGGCAGAGGGTTCGCCGATTCCGATATTTCCGGAGCTCCGGTGGCGGTCGTAACCGCCGAGACAGCCCGACGCTACTGGCCAGGTCAGAACGCCGTCGGAAAACATATCCGGCTACTCGACGACAAAGACTGGCGCACCGTCGTTGGCGTCATTGCAGATGTGCGCGCGTACGATCTTCAGCGAAACGCTCCCGAGTGGATCAACGGCACTGCTTACGTGCCGTACAACTCGGCGGCCACTCTCGAAGATCGGCGGATACCTGCGGAAATGACCATAGCCATCCGGACTGCCTCGGATGACTCACAAATCGCGACGATGCTTCGCAGCGGCGTTGCCTCCATAAACAGGGAAGTGCCTGTCAGCGAAGTGAAGAGCATGGATGCAGTTGTCTCCGAAGCTGTATCCACGCCGGCCTCCACGATGACCCTTCTCGTCGTCTTTGCTGCGCTGGCGCTGGTCCTCGGTACGATTGGCATTTATGGCGTTCTTTCCTTTCTCGTTTCGAATCGCACTCGCGAGATCGGTATCCGCTTGGCTCTCGGAGCCCAAAGAACAGACGTGCTGCGATCCGTACTGGGGGAAGGGGCGAAGTTGTCTCTAGCTGGGATTGTGTTGGGACTGGCGGGCGCATTTGCGGTCATGCGCGTACTGTCGGGTGAACTGTACGGTGTGGGCGCAGCAGACCCGCTGACGTTTTGCAGCGTCGCGATCCTCGTGGCCGTTGTGGCGTTAACTGCGTGTTACGTTCCGGCGCGCCGCGCGATGCGGGTCGATCCCGTGGTGGCGCTGAGGTACGAATAGGCGTTCAAAATAGATTTTAGAAATTGCGAGTGGTAAAGGAGTCGCTATGAGCTGGCTAAGTGGACTCTTTGGCCGACGGAAGCGCGACAAGGAACTTGAGGAAGAGGTGCACAGCCATCTGGAAATGGCGGCGCGCGAGCGTATGGAGCGAGGTGAAGGGGAGAAAGAGGCAGCGCGTGCGGCGCGACGCGAATTCGGGAATATGGGATTGGTGAAGGACGTGACGCGGGAGATGTGGGGCTGGAGCTGGCTTGAAGATTTGTACGAGGACCTGCGTTTCGGCGCGAGAGTGCTCCGGAAAAGCCCCGGTTTCACGATCGTAGCCATTCTATCGCTCGCGCTGGGCATCGGCGCCACCACTGCGGTGTTCAGCGTGGTCTACGGCGTTCTGATGAACCCGTATCCGTACGCCAATTCCGATCGCATGGTGCACTTGGTAGCCCACGACACCGCCGGCAACCGCCGTTTTATCAATCTCAATGGGCCGCAATTGCAGCAGCTGAGGCTGGCCAGTTGCATCGAGAGCGCCGCCGCCATGGATGAGTGGAACCTCACCACCACCGAAGGCGATCTTCCCGAGGACGTGCAAGCTGTCTATCTCACGCCCAACTCTTTCGTCCATTTCGGCGTGCCGACGCTGCTCGGGCGCGGCCTTCTGCCTTCGGATGCACCCGAAGGCCAGGATCCTGAGAATGTGGCCGTGCTCGGATATAAGTTCTGGCAGAGACACTACAACGGCGATCCCGACATAGTCGGGAAGAAAATCCGATTAGTTCACAAGAGCTACTCGATCGTGGGAGTCGTCCCGCCGCGCTTCACCTGGGGCGATGGCGAAGTCTATCTGCCGCTCAAAGTCACAGCCGACCCGGTGCGGACGTACTTCCCCATGATTCGGCTCAAGCCGGGAATCTCGCGCGCCGCGGCAAATGCAGAGTTTCAATCTTTGCTGGAGCAATTCGCAGTGCAAACTCCGACCCACTTCCCCGAACATTTCCACATGACACTGGAAGGATTGAACGATCACTTCGTCTCTGACATTGGCGGGACGCTATTCCTGTTGCTCGCTGCCGTGGCATTACTGCTGTTGATCGGATGCGGCAATGTTTCGATTTTGTTGCTGGCCCGAGCCACGGGCCGCCAGCACGAGCTGGCGGTCCGCTCGGCCATCGGCGCCGCGCGCTCACGGCTGCTGCGGCAACTGCTCACGGAATCGCTGATGCTCTCGATTACCGGAGCCATTGTCGGCGTGGCGTTGGCAAACGGCTTGGTCAAGCTCATTGTCAACTGGCTCCCGGAATTCTCCTTCCCTCATGAAGCCGCCATCAGCATCAACCTCCCGGTCCTGTGCTTCAGCGTAGGTTTAGCGCTCTTGACCGGGATTGCCTTTGGTATCTCGCCTGCCCTACAATCCGCGCGCCCGGACATTGCCCAGGTGATGCAATCGACCACTCGCAAAATGACGGCTGGTGTTCACGGCCGCCGGACTCACGGCATTTTGATCGCCGGCCAGATCGCCCTGACGCTCCTTTTGCTGGCCGGAGCCGGCGTTGCCATGCAAGGCTTCGTGCGCATGATGAACGTGAATCTTGGCTACAATCCGCACAACATCATGTCGGTCGGCATCCCGGTGCATGACAACACGTACACCACGTGGGAAGCCAGGAGGGCGTTCTTCAATCAGCTTCTGCGCAAGGTCAGCGCGATGCCGGAAGTTGTCGCCGCCGGGCTTTCGACAAACGCCACGCCGCCGAACAACGGATGGGAGCAGCGCTTCGAAATCTCCGGCAAGCCTGCCGCCGAAGAGCAGCGAGCGCGCATCAATTTTGTCAGCTCCGAGTACTTCACCGTGCTTCGCATCCCGCTGCTGCAAGGAAGACTCTGGGACGAAAGCGAGACGTTGCGCGGCGCCAAACTCGCGCTGATCAATCAGACCCTCGCTCACCAGTATTTTCCGAACGGCGATGCCGTTGGCAGCGAGCTCCGCATGCCTAAACTGAAAGGCGAGCCACCGTTTCAATTGGCCGTCCCCGGAAGCGACACCTGGTTTCAAGTGATTGGCATCGTCGGCGACGCTCTCGATGATGGCCTGCAAAAACCCATCAAGCCCGCCGTGTTTGTGCCGTACACGATCAGCATGCCAGTTTGGACGCAGATCCTCGTGCGCACCCAGGTCCCTCCTCTCAAGACGCTCCGCGCGGTCCGCGAACAGATTCACACGATTGATCCCGACCAGCAGGCCGAACGCGACGTCCGCGACCTCGATGGCTGGATCAGACTGCAACCGGAATGGGGCCAGGGCCATTTGGTCGCCACCCTGTTTGCCGGATTCGCAGTGTTGGCGCTGGCATTGGCTGCCACCGGGCTCTACAGCGTGATTTCCTACGCGGTTGCGCAACGAACGGCGGAATTCGGCATCCGCATGGCTCTCGGTGCCAGGAGCAAAGATGTTCTGTTGATCGTATTCCGTTCGGCCGCAATGAACGTAGCCGGCGGCGTGCTCGCAGGCGTCATGCTAACGGTCGTTCTCAATCGTGTGCTCGCACGATGGATTCAGGGCAGCTCTCTCAATGCGCCCATCCTTCTTGGCGTTGTCTTGCTTCTGGTCGCCACCGCGGGCTTGTCCTGTTTCGTCCCCGCGCGAAGGGCATCGTCCGTGGATCCCATGACCGCGCTGCGCTACGAGTGATGAATCGTAGTTAGCAAGAGAGGGACCACGAGTGGCTGGAGCCCCACTTCGCTTGAGCCCACCACCTCTCCGGCTCGCTCTGTCCAAGTCCTGCTCCCCTCTTAAGAGGAGTACTCTGGAGCGGCCAAATCGTCGCTATGTTGTTGCCAAATAAGGCGCTACGGCGCACCTAACCGCGACCCTCGAATCCTGTCTAATGAATCGGATGCAACCGAGCGTCGAGAGCCCCCAGGCCATCGCAGAGAGCGACGCGCTCGCCGTCGAGCGCACACTCGCGGGCGAGCGCGAGGCCTTTCGCGTTCTCGTCGAGCGCCACAGCCACAATGTTTTCCGGCTGGCCTACCGCATGACCGGGAATCAGCACGATGCGGAAGAAGTCATCCAGGAGGCTTTTCTGCGCGCGTATCAAAAATTGGGACAGTTCGCCGCGCGGGCAAATTTCGGAACCTGGGTCTACCGTATCGCCGCAAACTACGCGATTGACCGCCTGCGCCAGCGGCAAAAAGAAGAGGCCCGCCGCGAAATGCCCAGCGCCGAGACCAGAGATGGCATGGAAGACGATCCCATCACTCGCGTTGCGGACGAGGCGCCGACACCGGAACGCCTGACGCAGAGCATGGAGCTGCGAAAACAAATGGAGCAAGCGCTGGCAGCCTTGTCACACGCGGAGCGCACCGCTTTCGTCATGCGTCATTGGGAAGGCTGCGGGATCGAGGAGATTGCCGCAGTCCTGGAATCGAATTCAAGCGCCGCGAAGAACACCGTATTTCGCGCCGTGCACAAGCTTCGCCAGGCGCTTCAGCCTCTTATGGAAACTCGGGCTCAGGCGCGCGCAATGGGAACGGAACCATGAATCACATGACCGAAGACGAATTGATTGCCTTTCGCGAAGGGGTCGCGGATAAGCATGTCGCGATTTCAGACCATCTCGCCGCGTGCGAGCAATGCCGCGCGGAACTCCAACGCCTCGAAGCCGTTCTCGCCGCGCTGGATACTCTGCCGGTGCCCGACCCTGGCGCCGACTATGGGCGGCGCGTGTGGCAGCAGATTGCACCGCGGCTGCCGGAAAAACGGCAGCGTTGGTGGCAGGCTTGGATTGAGCCGCGACGGCTTGCTGGATTAGGAGCGGTTGCTGCGCTAATTATTGCCGCATTTCTTGCCGGAAGGTATACGAAGCACGGCGGAGAAAGCGACAACGTCGCGAGCCGGGAACAGGTCCGCGAGCGCATCCTGATCGTGGCCGTCGGCGAGCACCTGGGGCACTCCGAGCGGATGCTGGTTGAGCTTTCAAACGCCGAGCCGAACAATCCGGCGCAGAAAGAAATCAACATCTCCGCCGAGCAGCACCGCGCCGAAGATTTGTTGGAAGAAAACCGTCTCTACCGGCAAACGGCGCTGCAAGAAGGCGATACGGGTCTCGCCAGCGTGCTGGACGACCTCGAGCGCGTGCTCCTGGACGTGGCGCACAGCCCGGACGAAGTTACTCCGAAGCAGCTCGAAGCCATCCGGCAAAAAATCGAAGCCCGCGGAATTCTGTTCAAAGTTCGGGTGGTCAGCAAAGAACTGCAACAACGGCAAGAGGCCATGCAGCCCGCGCCGGAGCAAAAGAACACTTCGAAAAAGGAAGGCAAAGTATGACCATCGGAAACTCAACCAGAACGTTCAGCATCAGCTGGCTTGCCATGGCGGCGCTGCTGCTGGCTTCGGCTGGCGCGCGGGCGCATCGGCCCGCGTTGAATAGCTTGCAATCCGCTGACTCTCTGCAGGACTCGCAAGACAAGGAACAGGAGAAGCGCGACCGCGAACAAGAAGCCCGCGACAGAGAGCAGGAGAAACGTGATCGCGAACAGGAAGCGCGCGATCGCGCGCAAGAAAAACTCGACCGCCTCCAGGAATTGTACGACGACGGCCGCGAGGCGCTGGACGACGACCGTTACGACCTGGCCGCGGCCAAATTCCAGGAATTGGCGAATTTGAACGGTCCGCAAACCGATGCGGCCCTCTATTGGAAAGCGTACGCAGACAACCGCTTGGGCCGGCGCGACAAGGCGCTCGCCACCATCGCCGATTTGAAGCGCAGATTCCCACAAAGCCGCTGGCAAAAAGACGTTAAGGCGCTGGAAATCGAAGTCCAGCAATCGAACGGCCAGTCCTCCCACCCGGAAATGCAAACCGATGACGAATTGAAAATGCTGGCAATCCATGGCCTGATGAACAGCGACCCGGAACGCGCCCTGCCATTGCTCGAAAAAGTGCTGAACGGCACGGGCTCGCCCAAGGAAAAGTCCAAAGCGCTCTTTGTCATTGCCCAGAGCGGCTCGCCGCAATCCCGCGAGATTCTTGGAAGGATCGCGCGCGGCCAAAGCAATCCGGACTTGCAGCGTAAGGCGGTCGAGTATCTGGGGATCTTCGGGGGCGCGGAAGCGCGCAAGACCTTGGCGGAAGTTTATGCTTCGAGCAGCGACATTGCCGTGAAAAGCGCCATTCTTCGCAGCTACATGATCGGCGGCGATCGCGAGCACCTCTTTGCCGCGGCGAAAGGCGAAAAAGACGAATCCTTGCGCCGCGAAGCCATCCGCCAGCTCGGCTTGGTCCATGGCACAAGCGAATTGGAACAGTTGTACCAGACGGAAACCTCAACGGAGGTCCGCCGGGAAATTCTTCAGGCGTTCTTCCTGGCGGGTGACTCCGCCAAGCTTCTGCAGTCCGCGCAGTCTGAAAAAGATCCGGACCTGCGCCGCGCCGCGATCCGCAATCTCGGTCTGGTCCACTCGGACGATTCGGGCAAAGCGCTGCAATCCATCTATGCAAAAGAAACAGACCGCAGTGTCCGCGAAGAAGTGTTGAACGCTTTCTTTCTGCAAAACAACGCATCGGCACTCGTCGCCATCGCGCGAACGGAAAAGGACCCTGAATTAAAGCGGACCGCAGTGCAGAAATTGTCGCTCATGCATTCGAAAGAAGGCACCGAATACCTGATGGAACTTCTCCAAAAGTGAGGCCACCTATGCAAACGCTGCGAACAATTCTCATCGCACAAATGCTGCTTGCCGGAATCCTGTTTGCGCCACGACTGCAGAGTGAACCGCAGACCGCGGGGATGCCTCGCGTCGAAAACGCAAAGGCGGAAACTCGCGCGTTGACAGCAACTCTCGACGCAACGCTCCGCGGGCTGATGGCAGAAGCAGACAAGCCGCAGTGGGTCGGCTACAGCGTCGATCAAGTAGCCGGAGCTGGCGACCACAGCGTGTGCTGCGGGAATTACCGCGACGGCGCTGGCTGCGGCACCTGCAACCTCGAAAAAGACCACGACGGATTCACTGGCACAACGCGCACCGATGGCACCGTCAAGCTCGAAGGATCACGGCAACTCGTCGTCCTTCTTCGCCTGGAAACAAAACAGGTCGTGCGGATTCGCGTGGCCTCCGAAGATTGCACTCTGGATGCCGGCGGCCTGCCGTTCCTCTGGTTGACGGAAGTGAAACCCTCCGAAAGCGTCGCGCTTCTCGAAGCTTTCGTGCGCAGCGCCGAGTTCGAAAGTCACGGCGATCACGGCATCGGCAACGGAGCACTGACAGCCATCGCTCTGCACGCGGACCCCTCCGCGGACCGCGCATTCGAATCCTTCGTTACTCCCAATCAACGCGAAGGCCTGCGAAGACAAGCCGCCTTCTGGATGGGCGCAGCGCGCGGACCAGCCGGGTTCACCTCTCTGCAACGCATGGCGAAGAACGATCCGAGTTCCGACGTGCGCGCGCACGTCGCGTTTGCGCTGTCCGTCAGTCATGAACCCGGCGCAATCGACGAGATGATTCGAATGGCCCATGACGACACCAGCGCCCACGTGCGCGGCCAGGCGCTTTTCTGGATCGCGCAGAAAGCTGGAAAGAAAGCGGTGGGCACCATCACCGGCGCCATCGAAAACGATCCCGACACCGACGTAAAGAAAAAAGCCGTCTTCGCCCTCAGCCAGTTGCCCAAAGACGAGGGCGTCCCAAAATTAATCGAGGTGGCGCAGACCAACCGCAATCCCCAAGTGCGCAAGCAAGCCATGTTCTGGCTCGGCCAATCGCAGGATCCGCGCGCCTTGCAGTTTTTCGAAAAAGTATTGTCCCAATGATTCGCTAGCGCAGAAGGTCTTCGAGCTGCACGCGGCCCTCGGTCTTCGAGTCGCGATACTTCACAATCACCGCCGCCTGCAGCGAAAGTCCCCACTTCCCGCCGGAAGAATGCGAAACCGCGCGCGACCCGGGTACCACAATCGCTTCTTCCGGGATGATCAGCGGTTCGCTATCCGTCGCCGTGTAAACCGTGTCGCGAACCAGATCGTAAACGGGGATCGAGCGATTGAGAATCGTTCCCGTGCCAAGAATGGCGCGGCGTTTCACAACCGTTCCCTCATAAACGCCCGAATTCCCACCGACCAGGACTTCGTCCTCGATGATCACGGGTAGCGCCCCAACCGGTTCGAGCACACCGCCAATCTGCGCCCCCGCGGAAATGTGGCAGTGCTTCCCAATTTGCGCGCAGCTCCCCGCCAGCGCGTGCGAATCGATCATCGTGCCTTCGCCAATGTAAGCGCCAACATTCACAAACATCGGCGGCATGCAAATCACCCCGCGCCCGATATAGCTCCCATCGCGAATGCTGGACCCGCCGGGAACGATGCGCACGCCGTCGGCCAACGCAATCGCGCGCACCGGATAAGTGGACTTGTCGAAGAAAGGCTGCTTCGTCGCGTCAATGGACATGTCGGCGATCGCGCCCATTCGAAAGCCGACGAGAATCCCTTTCTTCACCCACGCGTTCGCGCGCCACCCGGATTTCGTTGCGGGATCCGGCTCCGCCGCGCGAATTTCGCCGCGATTCAGCGCCGCCTTGAAATCGCGGAAAAGCCAGAAATCTTCTTCCTCATAATGTGCGGGCGCTTCATCGAACAGCCGCTCAATTCGCGACGCCAGCATGAACCCTCTGTATGAGTTCGAGCGATTCGAGAACCGCACGAATACGCGCTTGATTCTCCGCCTTCGGCGCCACCAGCGGCAAGCGCCACGCCGCCTCGAGCAAGCCCATCTCCGCCATCGCCGCTTTCACCGGGCCGGGATTCGATTCCACGAAATTAATTTCCATAAGCGGGTGATAGCGCCGGTGAATTTCCCGCGCCGTCCGGAAATCTCCCTGCAGTGCCGCGCGCGTGAGCCGCGACATTTCCCCCGGGATTTCGTTCGAAACCACCGAAATGACCCCGCGTCCTCCCAGCGAAATCAGCGGAAGAGTAATCGCGTCGTCGCCAGATAGCACGATGAACTCCTCGGGAACCGCGTTCAGAATCGCCGCCATTTGCGACACGTTGCCCGATGCTTCCTTGATGCCCACGATGTTTTCGATTTGCGAGAGCCGCTTCACCGTTGCGGGCTCGATGTTCACGCCCGTGCGCCCTTGCACGCTGTACAAAATAATCGGCAGCGGAACTGCCCCCGCGATCGCGCGATAGTGCTGGAAGAGTCCTTCCTGCGTCGGCTTGTTATAGTACGGCGTGACCGACAAAAATCCATCCGCGCCAAGCTCCGCGAGTTCTCGCGCCATCGCGATGACTTCGGCGGTGTTGTACCCGCCCGCTCCCGCCAGCACAGGCACCTTACCCTTAGCCAGCCCCACGGCAATCTCCACCACGCGAACATGCTCTTCGTGCGTGAGCGTGGGGCTCTCCCCCGTCGTCCCACACGGAACCAGGAAATCCACGCCGGCGTCAATCTGCCTTTGGATTAATCGGCGCAGCGTTCCTTCATCGAGCGATCCGTCCGTTCGAAACGGGGTGACAAGTGCGGTGCCAGTGCCTGTAAACATTTTGTTTCTCCTTGCTTCCTTGGACATCAACTTCTGAAATCCAAAATCTGTGCGTTCCAACTTCCTCGGCGCAAATGCCGCCTCTTAAACAAAGCTCCATCAGCTCAATTCGCCGAGAATCTCCCGGAATTCGAACACGCCCTTTTTCCCCACGGCCCACCGCGCCGCCCGCAGCGCTCCGCGTGCAAATCCTTCGCGGCTCCGTGCCGTGTGGCGCAACGTTATCGTGTCCGCCGCCGAATCAAAGCCAATCTCGTGCGTTCCCGGATGCGCGCCCGCCCGATTTGCTGTCAGCGTTAGCGTGCGTGTGTATCCGGACGCGCGAATCTCTTCCGCCAGTTTTTTGAGCGTGCCGGAAGGCGCATCCTTCTTAGCGGAGTGATGTATTTCCCAGCCCCACGCTTCGTACTCTGGGTACTTGGCGAAAAATGAAGCCGCGTACGCCACGGTCTGAATGAACACATTCACGCCAACGGAAAAATTGGGGCTGTACACCAAAGCCGTTTTGGCTCCGAGAATTTTTTCATGGATCATCGGCAGCTGTTCGAACCACCCAGTCGTCCCGCAAACGGTATTGATCCCCAGCGAAGCAAGCCGCCGCAGATTGTCCGGCGCGGCATCCGGAGTCGTGAATTCAATCGCGGCCTCCACGCCGCGCAACGACTCGCTCGTGATGCCCGCGTCGTGCAGATTATTCCCGCGCGTGAACTTTGCCCGCACCTCTAAGCCGTATTCCGGCGCCAGCTGTTCGACGAGCCGCCCCATCTTTCCGCACCCGACAATGGCAATCCCCAGGCTCATGCGCCGCTCCGGCCGGTGGCGATCAATTGCGTCGCCATCCGCGCATAAAGTTCCACCGCTTCGCTCAATTCTTTTTTCGAGATGCGCTCCTCGGCCGTATGCGCCACGTGGATGCTGCCCGGGCCGACCAAAAAAGGCTCTCCCCAAGCTCCTTCGAACGTCGGAATGTCCGTAGTAAACGCCACAATGGTTGTCGGCAAGCCGTCAAATTTCGCGAGCTGCACCGCCGGTGTGTGCAGCACTTCGCGTACCTCCACCCGATTCCCTGCCGCCGCCAAAACCTCTCTGCGGATCTCCGCCGGATCGCCCACCGTTCGAAACATGATTTCCGCTTCCGCAAGATCCGCGACCACATTCGGCGCGCGCCCGCCATCCACCGTTCCAATGTTCAGCGTGC
>Ga0207110_10281_pt1 | contig 11696 bp, 8 predicted proteins | sample Alteio_BWMinHeat_74_FD_153582 | JGI IMG/M metagenome (GOLD analysis project Ga0207110, IMG submission 153582) | Enriched cells from forest soil in Barre Woods Harvard Forest LTER site, Petersham, Massachusetts, United States -... | ecosystem: Environmental > Terrestrial > Soil > Temperate forest >...
GAGCCGGCGGAAGCGCCCAATCGCGTCTCGCATTTCCTCTTGTCCCGCGGACACTTTCAGCCGCTGGTGGCCAAGTACAACCAGATCGCCTCGGTGGAAGCGGGAAGGATGCAACTCAGCGTCAGCGAGCGCGCCCTTGAACTTTATCAGCCCAACGAGTCCTGGCTGGCGGTCCAAAAGGACTTGATGGACCAGCAAATCATTGATACGCGCGGGCGCAAGGTCGTGCGCGTGAATGACGTGGACCTGACGCCGCTGCGCAGCAATGGCAACGTCGAGCTGCGCCTGACGCAGGTGGACGTGGGACTCCCGGGGGCCGTGCGGCGGCTGCTTCAGGGTGTTGTGCCTGCCGTAGTCGTTCGAAAACTGCAAAGCAAATTGCCGCAAAGCGCGATTCGCTGGGAGTTTGTAAACCTCATCGAGCCGGACCCCATGCGCCGGGTGAAGCTGCGCATCACCCACGAAAAGCTGGAGGACCTGCACCCGGCGGATTTGGCCGAAATCATGGAGCACCTTTCCGCGGCGGAGCGCCAGGGAATTATCGCTTCGCTCGATGAGGAGACGGCGGCCGCGGTTCTCGCGGAGCTGGACGAGCGTTTGACGACGCAGATCGTGGAAAAGATGGACCCGGAGAAGGCCGCGGACATCCTCGAAGAAATGGCCCCGGACGCGGCGGCGGACCTGCTTGCCGATTTGCCTAAGGAAACCTCTGAAGAATTGCTGGACGAAATGCCCGGCCAGGAAGCCGATGAAGTCCGCGAATTGCTGGAGTTTGACCCTTCCAGAGCGGGCGGCATGATGAACACCGAATTTGTGTACGTCGGGGAAGCTTCCACGCGGGACGAGGTGCTGGCCTGGATGCGCGGGCAGGACTTGAATCTCGATCAACTCGACACCATTGTCCTGGTGGATGCCGCGGCGCAGTTTTCGGGGACCGTGCCGGTGGGGCGCTTGCTGTTGTCGGCGGGGGATGCGCGCATGACGGAATTGAAGATGGAACCGCTGCTGAGCTTGCCCGCCAACGCGGACGAAAAAGAGGTCTTCGAGATTTTCGACAAGTACAATCTGCGCATGCTGACGATCGTCAACGAACAGAAACAGCCGATCGGAACGATCACCGTGGACGACGTGGTGTCGCGGCTGGTGAAGGGCTAGCGAGGAACTCGAACCGGACCAATGGACTGGAAGGCCATAACTTCGAGATTTGAGCGCGTGCGCACCGGCGACACGGATTTGCAGAAGAAAATCCGTGGTCTGCGGCGGCGTTTGACGTTGTTGCTCGCGGTGGTCGGCCCAGGGCTGATCACTTCGAACGTGGACAATGATGCGGGCGGAATCTCCGTCTACACGCAAGCGGGCGCGCAATACGGATACGCCCTGCTGTGGTCGCTCATCCCCATGACCATCGCGCTTTACGTTACGGAAGAGATGTGCGCGCGGATGGGCGTGGTTACCGGCAAAGGGCTGTCCGATTTGATTCGCGAGGAGTTCGGATTCCGGCCGACGTTCTTTGTGATGATCACCGGTTTCTTTGTGGACCTGGCCAACGTGGTGGCGGAATTTGCCGGTGTCGCCGCCTCCATGCAGATTTTTGGAGTCAGCAAGTACATCGCAGTGCCGCTCGCGGCCATCCTCGTGTGGATACTGGTTATCCGGGGAACGTACCGGCAGGTTGAGGTCATTTTTCTGTTTGCGTGCGTTTTGTATTTGTCCTACGTCTTTTCCGCCTTTCTGGCCAAGCCGGACTGGCTAATCGCCGCCAAGCAAACCGTGATTCCCAATCTGCGCTTTGAGTCGGGTTATCTGCTCATGCTGACCGGGCTTGTGGGAACGACGATTGCCCCGTGGCAGTTTTTCTACCTGCAGGCCGGATTCGTGGAGAAGAAGGTGGGTCCGCGGCAGTATCCCCAGGCACGAGCCGACGTCTTAATTGGGAGCATCAGTTGCATGCTCATTGTGTTCTTCATCATCGTGTGCACTGCGGCTACGCTTTACGTTTCGGGGCACCGGGACATCACCGACGCAGCGCAAGCGGCGCAGGCGCTCATCCCTCTGGCAGGGAAGGGCGCTGGGATTCTTTTTGCGTTCGGACTTCTGAACGCCTCGCTTTTCGCCGCGTCGATCCTGCCCTTGTCCACCGCGCACGTCATTTGCGAAGGGCTTGGTTTTGAAGCTGGCCTCGACCATAAGTTCAAAGAGGCTCCCATCTTCTACTGGCTCTATACGATTCTCATCGTCGTTGGCGCGGGCGTCGTCCTGCTGCCCAACGCGCCGCTCTGGAAAATTCTGATCTTCTCGCAGGTAGGCAACGGCATTTGGCTGCCGGTGGTGGTGATCTTTATTTTGCTGCTGGTGAACCGCCGCGACTTGATGGGCGAGTACGTGAATACCGTGACCTTCAACATTGTGGCCTGGGTGACGGCCATCGCCATGATCGCCTTAACGCTGGTGCTGACCTACACAGCTCTCTTTCAGACCGCCACGCCGCCGTCCCCATGATGTACGAAACGGCACCATGCCATTGCGCGACTGCCGAAGCGTGTGTTAACTTTACGGCGTAAAGAGGAATTGCCAGAGAGCCCTCATACGCGACGTGCTGCACAACAAATCACATAAGACGCTGCAGCTTGCCGCTCCGAGTGAGCTTGGGCCGGTGACCGCCGAGGAGGCCCAGCTCCTGGAGAAGCTGGATCTCTCCCGGCTGCCGCGCCACGTGGCCGTCATCATGGACGGGAACGGTCGCTGGGCGCAGAAGCGGCACCTGCCAAGGATCGCCGGGCACCGCTCCGGAACGCAGTCCGCCCGTACGACCATTGAGACGTGCGCGCGCTTGAAACTGGAAGCGCTGACACTGTATGCCTTCTCGGTGGAAAACTGGCGGCGTCCCAAAACCGAAATCGATTTCCTGATGCAGTTGCTCCGCGAATATCTCCGCAAAGAGATGCCGCTCCTCCAGAAAAATAATATCCGCATGCGCTTTCTGGGGCGGATCGATGAGCTTCCCGCCGGCGTGCAGAACGATGTGCGCGATGCCATGGAGAAGACCGCGAACAACAAAGGCATGGTGCTGTGCGTGGCGCTGAATTATGGCGGCCGCGCGGAAATTGTGGATGCCCTCAACGCGATCCTTACGGAGCGCAACGGCCACGGAACCTCCGAGAAAGTCACCGAAGAGCAGCTGTCGCGCCACTTGTACACCGAAGGCCTCCCGGATCCGGATTTGCTGATTCGCACCAGCGGGGAAATGCGCGTGAGCAATTTTCTGCTCTGGCAGATTGCCTACGCGGAGATCTTCGTGACGGAAACGCTCTGGCCGGATTTCAACCGCGCCCGGCTTCTCGAGGCACTCCTGGAATTTCAGAAACGCGAGCGCCGCTACGGCGGCATCCGTGAAGGTGAATCCTCCGACGAAAAGCCTGCGCGCGCCGCCGGTCATTGATCCTGCTTCATAGCCATGGCTACGCTGCGGCAGTTGCCTGATCCCCCCCGTGTTTTCCAAGAGCGTGGAAGAGCTTCAAACTAAAGGGTTTAGCTGATAAGCGGAGCAGAATGAGCGCAACGAGGTCTCCTCGAATCGACCCGCGCAACTAATCCCGCCACATGGGGTTTAGGTTTCACTACACTCAGAAAAGCTACGACCGCGAACGAGCGAAGTTGATCAGATAAGGATTCTTCCCACACGGAAGTGGGGCTGCAAGGGGTGATGCTGCAAGGGGTGATGAGATGTACGTGCCCTGCCCTAAGTCCAACAGCACCGATCTCCAGAAAGTCTCTCTGGCCTGCCGAGAAGTGCCCCACCTGTGTTACAAACATGCACAGTTCCATGGCGTCTTAGCAGCGACCGGTAGAACCTTTCGGGCCGCATCATGAAACAGAATGAACGCGAACGATCCAGGCCCAACGTTGCTGGACTCGCGTCTCCCGTGCAACAGGCGGAGATGAAACTGCTCCTGGCCGGCAAGTGGCCCCCGCTCAAGCCGCTGCCGGTATTCAAGTATGAAACCGGTGAATATCGCGCCTCGATTGACTTCGACAAGACACGCGGAGAGTGGGTCTGTCACAAAATATCTTTACCGTCCAACCAGGTTCAGGAACTGCGTGGTGGATTGACCGAAATAACCATGGCATTACCCCACGGTCCAGCAGAAGTGGTCGCCGAAAGTACCGCGGCAGGGCACCTGGAACAAGAATTGGAGAAGGACGCCAGCCGTCGTCTCCAGGCCATGCTGGAGTGGAGAGAGAATCACGAGAACGGCGTACTCTACGCCGGTCTGCAGGACTATCTTTCCGAAAGCCAGCGAGGCGAAATCGACGACAGCATCCGGCTGACTCTGACTGCCCGGCAGCTTCAGTTCAACCCGAAGAATGTCGCGTACGTCTTTGACGCGCTTTCGAAGGCGGGCGGCAAAGTAGCAACACTCATAGAAATCGCGCAGCGGAATAAGAGGGAGCGGGGAGCGGACGTACCGGCAAAAGCGGAAGCAGCCGCACCCGACGCCGAAGCTGATGCGCCGGTCGAGGCTATTTATCCCACGCGCGACCGCCGCCTTCAGATGCGCGCCACTCCCGCCTCCCGCGCGTACGTTCAGCTCGACGGGACCAACGGCGGCACGGTCCTCAATATAAGTGAGTCAGGCATGGCTGTTGCCGCAGCCGATCCCCTGGTACTCGATGACTACCTCCCACACATTCGCTTTCAAATTCCCAGCTCTAGTCAAAGCATCGAAATCGCCGCGCAGATTGTGTGGTTAGGGGAATCAAAAAAAAGCGCAGGAATCCGGTTTGTTGATCTCACCGCCGAGGCCCGCAATCAAATTTCAAATTGGATCGCGTCCGAAAAGCCAGCCCAGGAATTGGAAGGCTTAACGCCGGCCCCTGTTGAGAGCCTCATCCCCGCGATCCTCGAAGCCTTGCCAGAAGCGCCAATCGAGAATCTTTTCCCTGAGCAAGACCAACACTGCTCGCCCGAACCGGATGTGCACGCTGCATCTCAAGCATCCATGATCGTGACGCCTAAGATTCTGGATGCGGGTCCGGCGTCGTTTGTCGAAGAGTTCCAGGAAAAAGTGCACCACCACGCACCAGTCGCTGGTTTTGGGCCGCAAGTACGAAGCGGCAAAGCCGCGCCGTCAAAGGAGCGCGTCGAGAACTCGCCCTCACGCCTATATGCTCTTGAAATATCCGGATTTCAGGTCACTGCAGTAGCGTTTTTATTCGCGGTGGTCAGTGTCGCCGTTGGGTTCACAGTGGCACGTGACCCCCTCGGAAAGCGCCTCCGAGACGCGCAGGAATCCATACTGGCTGTGGATGCCACGTCACCCGCACTGCTCAGTCGCCCAAGCGAAACGACTTCCCGAACTTTCACTCCGCCGCCGGAAAATACCCTCGTTGCGCCAGTCGTAAATCCGCCAGCGCAGGCGACGGCGGAATCGCGCTCAGAAAGCCCGTCCGCTCCGTCCCTCAATGTACGACCGGAAGATTCAACTACCCGCGTGGGGCCGATCGGACCATCTTCGGCAACAACGCCCCGGCCTCCCACTGAATTCGATAATCCCAAAAGCAGTCCTGAGCGCAAGGGCTCGACCGGGCTAGTCGCGCAAAACGCGTGGCCACCCGCGAATCCCCAAGGCACACATTCACCCAAAGCTGTCGCTCCACGCAGGGTAACGCTTGCGACGCGCGTAGCGCCACACCTGTCGTCGTCTTCCACAATCCTTGTCACTGGCCCAGGCGACGGCAGCAAACCGTTCAGGCTGACTTTGCCGGAAAAACCGATCGCCGCCTCCTCCTCCTTTGCGATGAGCTCGCAACTTTCTGTCCTGATTGCTCCCGAGCACGGACCGGCAGTGACTCATAAACCCGCTCGCTTGCAAGCTGGTGAACTTGTCTCCTTCGTTTGGCCTCGTTACCCAAGGCCGGGGGATCGCCATGGAGCCTCGGAAACCGTAAAGGTCCGCACCACCATCGGGGAGCTTGGCCAAGTGCTGGATGTAAAGCTCGTGAGCGGCTCGACCTCTCTTCTTCCTGCGGCAACGAGCGCCATTCGCCAGTGGCGTTACAAACCCACTCTCTTGAACAAAAGGCCTGTCCAAGCTCAACAGGACGTCACCATTGAATTCCGGCCGCCGCAGTATTTGTCGCACTTGACCACTCAGCATCCAGCGCACAACTAGCGGCGGTTTGGACAGACAGGAATGTCTGTCCTACGGTGGTGCGTGTGGTGCGTGATTTATTTCCCTCGATGTGATGAGATGAGGAAGAGCGGCCGGCCTCAGAAGGCGGGCCCCACAGGGCGCTTGCCGAATTCTCAGGGGATTCCTTTTCTATGACTTGGAAGCGGGTAGCGACGGCCGCGGTGCTGATTCCGTTTGTTGTGGGCCTTGTGCTTTGGGGCTCGACGGCCGTCGTCGCGATGGCTCTGGCGCTGGTGACGCTGCTCGCGCTATTCGAATACTTCGCGCTCGGGGAGGCCATCGGCCATCGCGCGTATCGTTTCTGGACGGCGACCTGCTCACTCGTCCTCATCTATGAGCAGTGGCTGAAGGCCGTGCAAACGACATACAGACTTTCCGGCGGCCTGATTGCGTATCACGGATCGGATTGGCCCTGTGGGGAAGCCCTTTCCAGCGAAGCGGTGTTTTTTCTGTTTGTACTCGGCGTCGCTGTGCTCACCCTCTGGACAAAGCGTCCTATCGTGGAATCGTTGCCTGCCGCCGGAATCAGCGCCAGCGGCCTGATTTTGGTCGCTTTCCCTTTGTCATTCGCCCTCCGGCTTCACGGGGCTGGGCGCGAGGGACCAGTTTTGCTGCTTTTTGCGATGGTCATCATCTGGGTGGGAGATAGTGCGGCTTATTTTGTTGGCCGATGGATCGGCAAGCACCCGCTGGCGCCGCATCTCAGCCCGAAGAAGACGTGGGAAGGGACGTTCGCAAGTTTCCTTGGTTCGTTGATCGTGGCGCTTGTTTTTGCCCGATTCCTCACCGTTCCGCTTCCGCACCTGCTGGCGATGGCGGCGCTAGGGAACGTTGCTGGGCAAATTGGCGACCTTCTCGAATCGGCCTACAAGCGCAGCGCCGGGATTAAGGATTCCGGCAGTATTCTGCCGGGGCATGGCGGCGTGCTGGACCGCATTGACGCGCTTATCCTCGCTATCCCCGTTGTCTGGTATTATTGGATCTTGATCTACTCCCCCAGGTCGTAGGTCGGAAGGCTTCCAACCCGAGAATCGTCGCACTTGGCAAAAGCGGGAGCAGGGCGCCGCCAAGGCCGGGCAGAACCTCCCGCACTCCAGAAGGGAATTGAACGACATCGTGAAGCAGTTATCCATTTTAGGTTCAACCGGCTCGATTGGGCGGCAGTGCCTTTCGGTGGTCGAGGCTTTGCCGGGCCGCTTCATCGTCGCGGCGCTGGCCGCTGGGGGAAATCTCGACGAACTGGCCGGCCAGATTGAACGTCACAGACCTGAACTGGTTTCCGTGGGTGACGCCAAGAAGGCGGATGAGCTAGCCGCCGTGCTGCGCGGGAAGGGAATCTCGCCTCTGCCGGAGATTCATCACGGACGCGAGGGCATGCTGGCGGTAGGAACGCATCCCAAAGCCGATATCGTCGTATCGGCCGCGGTTGGAGTCGTTGGCCTGGAAGCAACCTATGAAGCTGTGAAGCAGGGAAAGACCGTCGCTCTTTCGAATAAAGAAGTCCTCGTCGCCGCTGGTGAACTGGTCATGGCGGCGGCAAAGAAGGCTGGCCGCGAGCTCCTTCCGGTAGACAGCGAGCACAACGCAGTGCATCAATGCCTGCGCGGCGGAACGTACGGCGAAGTGCGCCGGCTGGTGCTGACCGCCTCAGGCGGCCCGTTTCGAAAGACGCCGCTAGCCGCGCTTTCGAACGTGACGCCGGACCAGGCGCTGGCGCATCCCAACTGGCGCATGGGAAACCGCATCACCATTGATTCCGCGACGATGATGAATAAGGGTTTCGAAATCATCGAAGCACGCTGGCTCTTCGGCATGCGCCCCGATCAAATCGACGTGGTGATCCACCCCCAGTCCACCATTCATTCTATGGTCGAATTCGTTGACGGTTCCATTTTAGCGCAACTCGGCCCCACCGATATGCGCATGCCAATCCAATATGCGTTAACCTATCCAGAGCGCGTGGCATCTAATTCCCAGGTAGGTCTGGCGCTTGATTGGACCAGGTTAAAGCGGCTGGATTTCGAGAAGGCTTCGACGCGGCGGTTTCCGTGTTTGCGTCTGGCGCGCGAAGCGATGAAAAGAGGCGGCGCGTTTCCGTGCGCGCTGAACGCCGCGGATGAAATTGCCGTTGCGGCGTTTCTGGAGCGCAAGCTGCCGTTCCTGGGAATTCCGGAAGTGATTGAGCGCGTGCTGGCCCGGACTCCGCGCGTGCGATTCGAACGGATGGACGATGTGCTTACGGCGGATGCCGAAGCCCGTCGAATGGCCAGGGAAGAAGTGGCGCAATTAGCGGTACCGGTGGCCGCGGCGTCTTAAGCGATTCGAACGTACGACGGCCAAGCGGCCGACAGGAGAAGCGAAGAGTATGAATTTGCTATTGGGCGTGGCCCTGGTGCTGGGCTTGATGATTATGATCCACGAGTGGGGCCATTTCATTGTGGCGCGCCTGTTCAAGGTCCGCGTGGATGTTTTCTCGATCGGTTTCGGACCGCGGCTGTTTGGTTGGAAGCGCGGCGCGACCGACTATCGCATCAGCGCGTTGCCCTTTGGCGGTTACGTGCGCATGGCGGGACAGGATTTGTCCGAAGTCGATTCGAATGACGTGGCGCCCACTGGCGCTCCTGACGAATTGATGAGCAAGCCGCGCTGGCAGCGAGCCCTGATTTCGTTTGCGGGGCCGGCCGTGAATTTGCTCTTTCCCATCCTTCTGCTGACAGGATTGTTCGTCGCCGTCGGTCTGCCTTATTCCGCGTATTTTGATTTGCCGGTTCAGGTGGTTGCCCTGCCCGCGGAAGCGGCGGGAAAGACCAACTTTTTGCAGGCCGGCGACAAGATTGTTTCCATCAACGGAATTGCGAATCCCACTTGGGAGCAAGCGCAGAAAGCGATCAAGCAAACTCCCTCCGGCGATAAGCTGAAGATCGAAGCGGAAAACGCCGGCACAAAGCGCACTGTGGAAGTGCCGTTAACCGATACTGTTTCGATCGAGCGTGTTTTAGGGTATGCGCCGCTTCCCGCGATTCTCGACGAAGTCGCACCGGGGACTCCCGCGGAACGCGCCGGGCTAAAAGAAGGCGACATCATCCGGGGTGTGGATGGGCAAAAAATTGATTACTGGGGACAGTTTGTGGAGCACGTCCGGGCCTCGGGCGGAAAGACCGTGAAACTTGATCTCGAACGTAAAGGTCAACTCATTCACACGGACGTTACGCCGCAGCAGGGCGTCGCGGAGTCCGGCGAAAATATTTTTCAGGTTGGCGTGATTGTTCGTGATCCGACTGCCTACCGGCGCATCTCGTTTACGGATGGCGTGCGCGACGCTTCCGCGATGACCGCGGACCGCGTGCAGGAAACCATCGGCGTCGTTGGCAAACTGTTTAGCGGCCGAGTCTCCGTCCGGCAACTTCAGGGCGCGGTGGGCATTTCGCGAGCTGCGGGTGAAGCTGTCCGCAAGGGTCCGCTCGCCGTGATTTCCCTGATGGTGCTGATCAGCGTGAACTTGGGAATTCTAAACTTGCTGCCCATTCCCATCCTCGATGGCGGCAACATTCTACTGCTCACGCTCGAAGGGATTCGCCGCCGCGATTTCAGCCTGGCATTCAAGGAACGCTTCGTCCAAGTGGGCTTCGTGTTCCTGTTGGTGCTGTTCGCTTACGTTATGTACAATGACGTCGTGCGGATGCTTCCGACGCATTCCTAGTCGGTGTTAGCTCAGGGTTTGTAAGTGCAAACCCTGAAACCCGACCGCCGCACAAGCGGGGAACTGTAAATGGCTGCCACGCCGACCCACCGGGTCTCCACCGGTGAGCGCATCAATACCGCGGAAACAACGGGAAACCTTCAGAAAGCGATGGCCTCGCGCGGCATTCGCATGACCCGCCAGCGCCGCGTCATCTTGCAAGTGATGGATGACGCCGAGCAGCACCTGGACGTGGATCAAATCCTGGAGCGCGCGCAAAAGATTGACTCGGGCATCCACCTCGTTACCGTTTACCGCACGATCGATCTGCTCAAGAAGCAGGGCCTGATTGACGAATTGGATTTACTCCATCTTCGTGGAGACCGGCATTATTACGAAACGCATGGGCCGCGCGACCACATTCATGTTGCGTGCTTGCGCTGCGGAAAAGTGCGCGAGTTTGAGAGCCGCCTGTACGAGCAATTGAAGGAACAAATCGCGCGGGATTTTCACATGAAGGTCACGGTTTCGCGCACCGAAGTCGGCGGCTACTGCGCGGAGTGCTTGCAGAAAAAGAGTAGTGGCGAGTGACGAGCGAGCCTCGCCAGAACTGCTTTCCCAGCATTGTCGAAGTTGACAGCCGACAGCTTACAGTTGACAGCCCCGGATTTTCTGCACACGCTCTAACGCCAGGGGCGCCTGATGCCCGCCGAACTCGACGCACGCCTTCGCGCGTTGAAAGATCTCGCCGCGGGCAAGCTCCGCCCTCAGCTCCCGCCCGTGTAAGGGGCGACTTCTCTCGTTTCTCTCTCAATCCTTTGGCGGCCATTTCTGCGCGCCGTGGATGACGTTTGCGATTTCCACAACGTCCTTGCGGATTCGATATACCACAACGAAAGGAAGTGGTGGCAAAGGAAGTTCACGCGTCCCCTCCACACGGCCCTTTCGGCCCTTGTTGGGAAAAGAGTCCAACGAACCAGCACTCTCGTAGATGGTCTTGGCTATGCGTTGAGCGGCGGGAGCATTTTCTTGCCGGATGTATTCGATTATTCGGAAAAGGTCTTCAGCGGCGGGGGGTGACCAGCGAAGCTGCATTTACTTGCGAAACATTTGATCGATGCGAGCGCCGACCTCTTCGTGAGTCAGGAATTCCCCGCGGTCGAGCTGCTCCAGGCTTCTTGTCACCTGCTGGCGGAACCATGCGTCATGATCGACGTAATGTTCTACAAGCTGTTTGACATATTCCTCCGCGCCGCTCTTGCTCTCGGCAGCGGCCCGCTCCACTTTCGCTTGCAGCTCGGGAGAAAGATGCACTTCCATATTTTCCTAGACTAGGTTTACACGGAGCCGCTGTCAAGGCGTTACTGTCTCTGTGTCTCTGCGGCCTGCTGCGTTAAATCTTTTTTTGCCGGTCTGCCGTACCGTTCTGCGTTCCTCAGCATTTCGCGCTCTTCAGGGGAGAAATGACTGTAGCGGCCATGGTCGATTTCCCGCTCGCGCGCAAACGGCGGCATTTCGTGCAACGCGCGCATGGCGTTCAACACTTCGCGGCGCGGTGCGGCCGTAGCAGGCTCCATCGCGGGCCAACGAAACGCCGCCGCGCGGGCCCCCGCGTTGGCCAAGATCACGTCATTCGCGTCCGTCGGGTGGTTGGGATCCGGCGACGGCGCCCCGGAATCCCTCGGTGTGGCTGTCGGCTGCCCGTCGTTCCGGTCGTTGGGCCGGTCGTTTCGGTTATCCGGCCGGTCGTTGGGGGGTCTGGGCGCCGCGCTCGGCGGCGGAGCATTCCTATTCCGGTTGTCCCGGTATGGATAATCTCGATA
>Ga0207110_10255_pt2 | contig 11644 bp, 9 predicted proteins | sample Alteio_BWMinHeat_74_FD_153582 | JGI IMG/M metagenome (GOLD analysis project Ga0207110, IMG submission 153582) | Enriched cells from forest soil in Barre Woods Harvard Forest LTER site, Petersham, Massachusetts, United States -... | ecosystem: Environmental > Terrestrial > Soil > Temperate forest >...
GCCGCCGCCATCGAACACGATGAGCTTCCGCCTCTGGAGTGCCTGCACCCAGTCAAAGGCACCGTCCCGGCAGCGCAATCGCACGACTTCGGAGGTGCATACCGGTTCCACGAGCCGCCGGCTCGGTCCCGTCTGGATTTCGTACTGCACTTCGTTCCTGCGTCGCAGCCGTTCCATGTCGCGGAATTTGGCGACAAGGGCCGGTTGTTCGCAATACCGGAGCAATCGTTCGTACTCCGGTGAGCCCAACCGGAACGCGGAGACGAGCGACTCCAGGGGTTCGGGCTTCGGTTGTGAGAGGCAAAGCGCGATCGCGGCCTCTAGCCACTCCTTAGTCCACGGCCGGTCATTCAATGTTGGGAGATTACGCTGCGCCAGGAAACATTGGGACACTTCGTCGCGTATCTCGGCATCCTCGATCCGGCGCTGCGAGAGCGATGGCGAGAAGGATTTCGGAAGCATGGACCAACAGAGCACCCGATCCGTGGCGCGCAGCGGCTCGTACACGATGCGGGCTTCGTGCCCGCGGGCCGCCCAATGTCCCGCGGCGCAAAACGCCAGCGGGCCATGCCCGTCGAGCAAGATGACGGCGTAGTCGCCGCGCCTCGCGAGTCGGACCAAGTCAACAAGTTCGCCCTCGCTTTTGCCGCTGCCGGTCGAACCCACGATGAGTCGTGAGGGTTCTGGATCACCTGCGAAACGGCGGTGCAATCGAAGCCGGCAGAGGATGTCCTGAGACCAACGGAGCATGCCACGAGCGTAATCGCGGCGGCGGACATTCCATCAATAGGAACAAGCCTGATGGATGGGTCTTAATCGCCCGGTCGCTGTTGTCTCGATCATCCAGGCCCTGTCATCTTCATAGCGGTCGATGTGTCTTCGCGATCACCGAGCGTCACGCAAAAAAAACAGGCGTCAGTTGCCTGAGTCAACCGGCGCACCGCATCCGGGTGGGGATAAATTCCCTCCGTTCTCCCCCGGGTTTTTACCCCCCATTTCTCCCTCCCGAGGAAGCGCCACCCGGTCGCCGTGAACGTCCATCCAAATCGCGCTGTGCGCAGATGCCATAGCCTGTGCATACGTCGTGAAGAGCGCCGTACGGCGGATCATCTCGGCGCGTTTTCGCAGCGTCTCCATGCGGTCGGACGTGGAGCAGACCCAGAGCGAGAAGTGTGGGCAGCCTTCGTAGAGCTGGAATCTTCCGGCGATTTGGGCATGGCTCATGGTGCCGCGATCTAACTCCAGGTAGTACGTTTGGCCGTCAATCTGGAGTTCGGCGTCGGGACGGACGCGCGCATCGGTCACATGCGGCCCGCGGACGATGCTGCCGGCGTCGACGCGGAAACATAACTCGGTGAGCTCGATTTCGTGCACGAGCTGCGTGGCGGACGAACACCATCGACAATACACGTGTTCCGGGCGGCCGACCCTGCGGCAGATCGTGCCGATGCGTCGAATCTTCCGTCGCGCCACGAGCCGATTGAGGCGTTTGAGTGCTTTCTTGGTTGTGGGAAATAAGCCGAGGCGAACGAGCATGCTCGCCGTCACGGGATGATTCGTCAAGAGCCAGCACACTTTCGCATCGCGCGCGCGGGCGAAGGCGTTGCTGTGCTGGACTGGTGTGGCGGCAGAACCAAACATGGAGCGCGATACTATGGCCTTTCACGATCAGGGAAAGGCAGGAGATCGCCATGTGGCGGGTGATTTCGATGCAGGTGGCCCGTACACCTGGACATGGCCATGGGAAAGAGTGTAAGGTTCTTTGATGTCCGGTGTACTTTACCGGCCCCGTGATCCATCTTCCCTTTCTGTCCAGGCAGTTCCTGCGCAATGTCTACGGCACGCAGCCGTTCATTGAGTACTGCAAGAAGCGCAGGATTCCCTTCAAACAGAGGGCAGGCGACAAGCTTGGGTGGCGCGATCTGCGGCGATGGACTGCTGCGATAGGGCAATTGTCGGCCGACCGTCGCGCGCAGATGGAGTTGGAGCTCGCGATGGCAAATGAGCTGGCCGGACGTGATGCGAACGAGCACCTCATCGAGGCGGCGGCCGAGGGCGATGTGCCGCCGGAGTCCGTTCCTGCCGGAGTGCCGCTGGTGTTGTGGTTCTTGTTGCGACATCCCGACGTGTTCCGTGAAGTCTTCCTGCACTATGAGAGCCGAGAAGTGGACTCGTGGCGCTCCGGCCGCGCTCCGACATCCGTGGAATTGCCGGACACGAAGGCTGCCGCGGCCGCGCTTGGAGACGTCGTACGGCGGTTCTTCGGTGGACGCCAGGGGGCGGCACGGCTGATCGCCGCAGAAGTGCATCAATTCCCGGATGCTTTGTGCTTCGTCGCCCGGATCGCGGGCAGGCTGCGGTTTGAGGAATCGTTCACCAAAGGTAGGCGATCCATTCGCAAGGGTCTGCGTTCAACAAGGCTGGTGGTCTTCGCGTATTACCCAGACACCGGAATGATCCTGTTCAAGTCGGACCTACGCTCGCGCGAACGGGCCACGACGTTGTTCCATCTCCTGGGCAAGGCAGCCCTTGGAGTGCGGGTCTCCTGTGACACGCATGCATTCGATCTCGAACTCCTGAAATGGCCGTTTCACCCGCTTCCCGATGCGGCCGATGTCGAGATGGTTCGCGTCAAGTCTCTGCATTTGCGTTACCCTGCGCGGGCAGGCCGGCGGCAGCTGAAGCTGGAAACGCTCGAAAGCGACGAACCGGCCGCGATGGACGCACTGCTGCGCGCCCATGTCGGTGATAGGGCGCTCACGCAACTGCGGGTCAGCCATGCCGAACTCCAAGTGCGGCTGCGAGAGAAGCTCGGCAGAAGAAGCCACACCATCCAACTTTGGCCAGACCGCAGCAGTCTTGGGCACACGCCGCTTGGCGACCGACTTCGCGCATGCCTGAAGCGCTGGGGCATCACCCGTGCGTAGCGATGTGGAATTCCTTGTCGGCCTGCTCAATCATGACGATCCGGCATACGTCGCTGCTGAGGACTTCGATGACACGCATGGAGCGGCGCTACGCCATTGGCAGAAGATTGGCTTTGTCAGCCGGGAGCCGAGTCCCAATCCGATCCCCAGTTGCCCGCACTGCGAAGAAGGCGTGCCATACGCCATCAATGGCCGTTTCTTTTGCCCTTTCTGCCACTGTCCCGTAGACGCCCGTGATTTGCTTGTTTGGCGACTCGACGTCGAAGCATTCCTTCGCTGGGTAGTGCAGCAATTGGGCCTGCGTGGCGGCCTTCGGCGCGCGGGCGATGACCTCTGGCAACTCGGGGCCGGGGCGGTCGAGGGAGAACTGTTCGAGTGCTTCTTTTGCCGGAGCGGCAACATATCCGAATCAGGCAGCGCGAGGATTGCAGCACACCGTAATGTTTTGGTATTCGTCTGTGCGACGGCGGTGCCGGCGGTGCCGGGAATCCCTGCCCGTTTGATCAGCCTTGTCGATCTCCTGGACATGGAAGACAGGCTCACGGTGAGGAATTTGGTCCTGCTCCTGAAACCGCGGGGCCGCGTGCGCTTTGAGGTGCATAGCGGAGCGCTGTGGGTGGGCGATAGTTGGTTCGGAGACGTGCCGGTCGTGACCAAGGAATTCTTCTTCCTCGACATGTTGGCAAAAAACCTCGACCATTTCGTGGCGTACCCAGATCTGAAGCGCTACGTCATTCGACAGACGGGCAGCCGCGACATGATGGAAGAGGCAACCTTCTGTCACAATCTCAAGAATCGGATCAAGAAGAAGTGGATCAAGAAGATCGATCTGCTCGTGGCCACGACGAATAAGGCGGAAGGCTATCGCCTTCGCGGTCGGTTGGAATCGTAGTTAGGAGATGTGATCAGGCATGTGGAGCTGGGATTGGACATGGCATGTGACTGCCTCTTCATTCTGGGACGTAGTTACGCGCGGGATTCCGATGCACAGGCACCATAACGGTCCGTTAAAGCGAGGGTGCACATGAGCGATTTGCCCCACACTGCTTCGGTGTGTCGGACGTGTGTCGGACCGATGCATTCAATCGCCTCCAAAGCAAGTCCGCGGTGAAACTCCGAGCAATATTCGATTAGGGCGGACGAATAGAATACACGAGGCGAACCTATCGACGGTCGGCGGGTCGGCGGGCTGATTGAGTCATGAATTCGGTCGGGGCCGAGAGGTTTGCGTTAGCCTCGTCAGTCTGTATCCATAAAATAGACTTCCTCGCGGTCGGACGGAGTCTGTGCGAGAGGATCGTTTTTATTGGGAGGTTTGCATGAGGCCTCATTCGCACGACAGAGTTTCGGCGCCAGCTCCAGAACCCAAGCTGCCACCAAACTGTCTCATCGAGCCGATTGAAGACATACGGACGTCATTCATCGATAAGTTTCAGAAGAAACGGATCGAGCAGGGCGAAAAGCCCGCGGAGCGGGCAGTCTTTAGGAAGCAGCATGGCGTCGCCAAAGGGAAGCTTGGCGTCGTCGATACCTGTCCGGCGAAGTTTCGCGTCGGCCTTTGGGCAGGCGGACCATATGACGTCTGGATGCGCTGGTCGAGCGACGCTCCGCCCAGCGTCCCCGATCAGAAGAACAATACGCTCGGCTTCGCGCTTAAACTCTTCGGCGTGACGGGACCGACGCTTGCAACCGACAATCCGCTGGCGTCAACCGCCGATTTGATCTTCCAGAACAGCGACATATTTTTCGTCGACAATGTCCGCGAGATGTGCGCGATTTCGGGCGACGATTCCGATTCTTTCCTCGCGGTTCATTTGCGTTCGTCACAGATACTGCAAGAAATGGCCAAGGTCGAGAAAAGCCTCGTGACCGCGCGATATTCGAGCACGCTGCCCTATGCGTTGGGCGACGCGATCGTGAAATACCGTCTGATCGCGGCTCAGCCCGTCACAGCCAGTGATCCCAGCGCGTCGCCGAATTATCTGGCGGAGGACCTGAAGGCCCGGCTGCAGGCTGGCGCCATTAGCTTTTCGATCGAAGCACAGTCGTTCGTGGATGACAGCGTCACGCCCGTCGACCGTGCCACCGAGCGCTGGGAGGAGAAGGTGTCGCCTTTTGTGACGATTGCTCGCCTCGATATCCCCGCGCAGGATATCGACCAGCCCGGCCAGGCCGCCTATGGCGAAGCTCTGGCATTTTCGCCATGGCGAACATTGCACGAGAACAGGCCTCTGGGTTCCATCGCCGATGCGAGACGGATCGCCTATCCCGCGTCGGCCGCGGTAAGACGCAGCCTTAATGGTCAGTCGATGCAGGAGCCGGACAAGCCTCACTAAGCAGCGTCGTCTGAACGTGGCTTGAGCGCAGCTAATCGGCGCAAGTTATCGGGTTCTTCAATAAATACTTTCGTCTCTTGCAGTGCAATATGATAGACCCGAAAGAAATCGGCGAATTGAAAGTCTACCCTCCGATCGGGATTGCCCGCGTCGGCAACGCCGGCGGCCCGGATGACTACGTCATCGGCCCCGAATTGATCGGCGGCGCTCCGACCTTGCCCGGCAGTGGGCCGGAACAGGCGGCCCGCTACGTCGACGATTTCAGAACTGCTAATGGAGAAATCAAGCGGCAGGCCGCGCGCTTTCGAATCTATGCCCATCTGAAGGACGGCAGCGTAAAAGAAGTGACGGCGGCGTCGGCGCAGATCGAATGGCGCGTCGCCGTGGCCAATTTGAAGGCCGGCTGGTATGAATTCAATCAAGCAATGGATCTGGGGAACCTCAGTCAAAACGCGCTGCAGCGCAATCGCGATTTGGTGCTGGACAGTTCGCAGAGGTGGCGTTTAGATATCACTCCAACCCCCAGAAGCATCACCGGTCGGAATTCTGGCCCTGTGCGATTTGAGGATGGTACATTCTGGGGCCAGCCCGTCTATCTTGGCGAACTCCGAACCGATGACGACGGGCGTCTGATTTTCCTGGGCGGTAAAGGTGCGGCTCAGGCATTTCGCAGCGAAACGAGGCCACTCACCTTCGCCAATAACAGCGGATGGCACGATGATCTGTGTGATGGGCCGGTCCGAGCGAAGGTAACGTTTCCCGGGTGTCCGCCGATCGATGCGGGACCAGGATACGTATCCGTAACCCCGCCAAATTATGCGCCGGGCCTGTTCGGGCTCGTCACCATGGACGATGTCGTAAGAGAAGTCTTTTATGACCAGAAATGGATTTCACCGCCAGCCAAGACGTCCTTCACTGAAGACGTTTTGCCTCTGTTCAAGCGGCTGACGGGCCTGCAATGGGTCAACCATGGACTGTTTATCATGCACGGCTTCGGTTCTGCGCTCGATGCGCAAGATTCCCAGACTGTTGCAAAACTAAACGATAATTCTCCGGCCAACACAACCTGGCGGACGAGCGTGCTTGGCTTGTTTCGCGACCCAAACGTAGCTGGTACGCTTATAGAGGACCAAGTCCCGCAGGTCTATGGCGATGCCGTCGATACGCTTTTTGACGATGGCCCAAGGAATGCAGCCGCATTGCTTGCGGTGACAAAAACACAATATGCCCACCTGAAGCGCTGGGCCGCCGGCGATTTTGACAGCGATTTGCCGCAGTCCATGGGGGCACCGAAAGCACCGTTTTCGGCATTGACGCCCGAATTGCAAGTAGAAAATCTCGAACGAGCGTCGCTGTACGACTGCCTAGGCGGTCCATTTCATCCCGCGATGGAGCTAACCTGGGTGATGCGGATTCCGCTGCTCTGGAAATCGCGATACCGTTTGAAGGTCCTCCCTGGCGAAAGCCCCGCAAGGCAAGATTTCGGAGACACACTTACCCCTGCCGTCTGCACTGGCACGGGCGGGCCGTATGACGGCGCCGCGGCAGGATGTCTCACTCGCTTTCTCGGTGTTCCATGGCACACCGATCATACCTCGTGCAATTCGGCCGCCGATTATTTCCCTACAACATTCCTGTCGATGCCGACCTTCTGGGGGCCGCGCGCGCCAGACCAAGTCTTGGCGAACGGAAATTACTTGCGGGCGGCTGCCCTAGTCGAGAAAATCGATTCGCAGAGGCAGGTTTTCAAGCACCTGATGCACAGGGTGGATTGGCTGCGCGATATCCGCGGCACGGATTACTACGACAGACTTTCAAAGATGATCAAGGAGTGGATGGAACTCGGCATGGTGCTGCCTATTGAAAACGTCCCTGCTGCTTTACCGATACATGACTTGCGCGTCGAGCAGGGCCGGAGCCAAAACGGCACCCCGAATGACGACACACAAGATCCGAAATACCATGCGACCGAAAACATTGAGAATCTCTTTGAGACGCAAACCGTAGCACGGCCAGGGGCGGTGGGACGTCCACCGACGCCGCATGGCCCGCCTCCGCCGCCTCCAAAACGAAGGTATCGCCAGGGACATATTTGATTTGCTACATCTTTGCACCGAATATCTCGTCATCGGAGCGGGGCCAGCCGGCCTGACGGTTGCGCGACTGTTGTCGCTCAAAGGGAGGTCGGTGACGGTCGTCGATCCCGAGCTCACGGGACCGAAGCGCCTTGAACTTCTTGCGCCGGTGACGCTGGACGTCATCGCCGCTCTGGACCTTGCTTACTTGCTGGAAGATCCGGCTGTCGCACGGCCGTGTCTCGGTATTCGCAGGCGATGGGGCTCGGCAGAGCCCGAGTATGATGATTTCCTACGTCATCCGCGGCGAACCGGTTACGTGGTCGATCGGGCGCGGTTTGACAAACGTCTGCACGCGGCCGCCGCGGCTGTTGGCGTTGAGTTTGTTAACGCCCGCCTCGCAGGTGTTGAATCGGACGGACGCGGGGTTCGGCTCGCGAGCTATGGACGTCCTCCGGAGAAGTTTGCTTTCACTGGCACGATCGTTGATGCCACCGGGCGTGCTGCCGCGGTCGCGCGGCGCAAAGGTGCGCGGGTGACGATTTGCGATAAGCTAAATGCGGAATTGCTTGAGGAAACATCCGGAGAAAACGGCACAAGCGAGCCGGCATGGCTTGACGTTCAACAACTCGACGCATCAAGTTGGTCTTATCAGATCCACGGACTTGGCGGACAAGCGCAGACTTGGCGTATTCATCGATCAGGAACCCGCTCCACTCCGGGCGCGCTGCGGCGCGTCGACGCCTCGGCGCGTATGTTGTCCAAGATGGCGGGAGACGGCTGGATTGCCGTCGGCGATGCGGCCAGCGCGTTCGATCCAATCGCTTCTCAGGGATTATTCAATGCTTTGTCGTCCGCATTGGTGGCATCTGGGGCGTTAATCTCGCCCGATGGGTTGAGCATCGACACGGCGCGGTTTTATTCGGAGGCGGTGACGGCAGCCTTCGTTAGGTCGGAGGCACTAAGATCGACCGTCTTTAGGTGATCCGTCCCGATTTCAGCACGAAGTGTCGTAATAGAATTGATTAGGGTTTATTTTACCAGTGGAGGGGATGCCAAAACAGAATCGGCGCTCCACCAATTTGACGAAGATCTGTTGCAGAAAAAAGTCGGAGCAATTGTATTTGAACCGAGTCTCGGATTCGTCTCTTTCTGATGATTCAGCTGTGGTGATGGGTGATCCGGTCCGCTACACCTCCGAGCGTATTGAATCGCCGCGAATCTGCTCCGGTCCCATCGACCTGCGCACCGGGGAATCATCCAGACCGGACACACCGTGCGCCGTGTCAAGAATTATGTTTCGATGACAAAACTGTAGGAGAACGGCGAGAACCGTGCGAGGGACAGTAGCGGCTCTTTCGTCAATGCTGGGCACATCGCTTCTCCGCGCTGCATGGACGTTCCCATCCATCGAATCAACGATCCCTACCTGGCCAGTTTCGTTTTGAGCCAGGGGGCATCGTTCGTCGGCTGCACGCGCCTCGGCCCGAAGAAGATGGAGTTCCGCTTCGTTTCTGACGAACGGTTTCACGCCATGCTGCGCTTCTACGGGAGTGGGGAGGCAATGCTGCTCGTGCCTTCAAAACTGCATGACGCGCTCAAGACTCTCAAGAGCCGCTCGCTCACCGACCTTGATTTCCCATTACTTCCTTTCCAAAGCCCGACATGACCAATCATTTGAACGTGTTGCGAAGGCGCCCGCAGCCGACACCGTCACAATTCGTCGCCCATCAGCCGGGTTGCTTCATCCAGTATTTCGATGACACCCCCGCACGCGATCCGGCGAAAGCACTATCGGCACGGTCGTTCGATCTGGAAACTGCACAGCGCAAGCAACGGGAGCACTGTAGCGTGTGCTTTTCGCTCCAAGTGTTTGGCGCGGCCAGGACGAAGGAGCACTTGCTCTGTTACCGGAATATCGGTGCGGACATTGATCTGGTGTCAGCAGAGGATCGGCACCGTCTCACTCTTGAACAGATTGACCAGCGCAAGGAGAAGTACCTGGAGCGCCGCTTGTTTGCGTTCCAGCTCAAGCCCCACTGGCTCATTGAAACGCGGCACGGCTTCCACGCGATCTTTCGCGTTCAGCCGCAGCGCAGCGAACAAGGCATCCGCGACGCGGCAATCCTGAACGCGCGGCTCGTCCACACTCTCGGCGGCGACCGGAACGCCACGTCGCTCACTCAGGTGATGCGCGTCCCTGGCATGTACCAGTACAAGATTCCGCACGAGCCGTTTCTGTGCCGGTTGCTGATGGACAATTCGGCGACGATTGTTCCGTACAGCCTTGGTGCAATCCGCTCTGCCGTGTCCGCGTGGGAAGAGCGTCATGGATTCGTGCAACGCGCCGATGCCGAGCGGCCTTCACCGCACGTTGCAATCGGCTGGCGCAACGGGATTGCCGGCGTTGCTGTAGGTCAGCGCAACACCGCAGCGGCGGCCTTGATCGGGGGTATCCTCGGCCGGTTGCCAGAGTACCTGTGGGATGCTGCCGGTTGGGGCGGGCTGAAGGAATGGAACCTTCACAACGCAGTGCCGCTGCCAGAACGGGAACTGCGGTCCGTATTTGCAAGCATCGCTCGGCGAGAACGTGCCAAGAGAAAGGCGAGACATGGGAATTGCAACCAGTCCACGTGCCGAAGCGCCGTGGCGAAGAGTGAAGTCTGTAGGACGCCCTGCATAACGAATGTGCGCTCTCCGCGGATTGCAGGGCCGACAACCTCCCAGGTTTCCCGGGGTTTCCAATGATCCGACTGACCCCACAAGACGTGGCAAAGTTCCGCAAGATTTACCGAGCGGAAACCGGCGAGGACATTACCGACGAGCAAGCGCGGGAATATGCGGAGCGGCTGATCCGATTTGTCGCCATCGTCACGGGAAATGATTCTGTCATTTCGCCAACGGAATAAGGCCAGCCTTCGTCAAAAGCGGGGAGCAATCGGGCATGCGGCGACTCACCGACGAGCGCGCGCAAGCACCAACGGCTAACCAGTCAATTCCATCGTAGCCTTCGCGCTGGTAACACCCTCTACCCCCCCATTCTCACTTATGAAATACTTCCTCTACTGCCGTAAATCGACCGACCGCGAGGACCGCCAAATCCTTGGGACCGACGCGCAAAAACGGCTGCTCTTCGAACACGCATCGCGTCATGGCCTGGCCGTCGTCGATGTTTACGTCGAGAACCAGACAGCCTACAAAACCGGCCGGCCGCTATTCGGCACCATGCTGCAGCGACTGGAGAAGGGAGATGCAGACGGGATCCTCACCTACCACCTGACACGCCTGGCTCGAAACAGTTTCGACGGTGGGCGGTTGATCTACATGATGGATGAGTGCGCGGTGCGCGAAATCGCCACGCCCGAGAAGGTGTACACGAACAACCCGGACGACAAGTTCATGATGCAGATCCATTTCGCGATGGCGAAAAAGAGTTCGGACGACACCAGCCAGTTTGTCCGGCGCGACGTTGTGTCGAAGCTGCTCAAAGGGGAGTATCCTGGCATGGTTCCGCCCGGTTACGTCAATATCAACCGCGACGGTCACATCACCAAGGGACGGGACGATCCTAAGAAGTACCTACTCCTGCTCAAGCTCGGCCGCCCGCTCCGGCGCGAGGAGATTGACCCGATTGACGGACCGCTGGTCGCCCAGCTCTTCAAGGAGGCTGCTAGGGGCACGAGGTCGCTGGCGGCCCTGCGCACGCTCAGCTACCAGTTCGGCCTACGGTCGAAAAACGACAAGAAGCTGAGCAAGACGGCGATCTGGAACTTGCTCACGAACCCGTACTACTACGGGGTTATTCGCTACAACCGGACGCTCTACCAGACGAATGTCCAACATGAGCCACTCGTCAGCAAGGAACTTTTCGATCTCGTGCAGGAAGCCATCGGACGAAAGCGCAAAGGTCGATACCGCCGTCACCTGTTCGCGTTCGGCGGTTGCATCATGCGTTGCGGTGACTGCGGCGGCCCGATCACGGCGGAGCGGCAGAAGGGCCACGTCTACTATCACTGTACGCAGACTCGCCACGGCTGTTCGCAGCGGTCCTGTACGCGCGAAGAAATGGTGACGGACCAGATTGCCTTCATACTCAACCGGTTGCAGATTCCGCAGTCCTACCTGGACTTCGCATTCGGACAGCTCAAGGAGTGTCACGCGACCCAGGCTGAGTTTTCCGCCGCTCGTCGGCAGAAACTCCAGTCTCAGCAAAACGCCGGCCACACTCGGCTCGACAGCCTCCTGCAACTCAAGATATCGCCTGCCAATGTGGCTGGGGCGCTCCTGACGGACGAGGAGTACCTGC
>Ga0207110_10283_pt1 | contig 11639 bp, 13 predicted proteins | sample Alteio_BWMinHeat_74_FD_153582 | JGI IMG/M metagenome (GOLD analysis project Ga0207110, IMG submission 153582) | Enriched cells from forest soil in Barre Woods Harvard Forest LTER site, Petersham, Massachusetts, United States -... | ecosystem: Environmental > Terrestrial > Soil > Temperate forest >...
AGCTAAAAGGAGATGCGCGTTTTATGACGGCGTTTCCGCCCGAACTGGACATCGTGGTGTTTGCGCCTCGAGCTGCAAGTGTGAGCGAGGCATCGCGTTTGACCCGCTTGATTTTTGAAGCAGCAGCGAAGCGCCAGCTTCATCTGGCGGTGGCCGAATTGCCGATTCCATTCTGGGAAGAAGACCTGGGCGCGATGAAGCGCGATCGCGAAACCCTGACTTGTCTCCGCTCCGTGCTGATGAAGCCGGAGCATCTCGATTGGGCCGAACGCATCTGGGATTTGCTGAGTGAGTCCACCGCAGAGGTCCTCTAACAAGGCCACCTGCCGCTGGCTGGAAACGCCGTTTAATGCGGTATTTAGCATTTCGATGCAGGAAAGCACCCATTGGCAGAAAGGTTTGAGGGGATGCAACGAAGTCAGGTAAACTGTTATCTATACCAAGGGACTCTGGGCACGCTTGTACGCGCGGCCAGGATGGGTAGCGGGCGAGACGCAAAATCGGTACGAATTGCTCCGCCAGGTTTTTATTCAATACGCTGAGGGTGAAGAATGCCGGATGTAATGAAGACATTGCTGTTGAATCCGCCGAGTTTCGAGAATTTCGATGGCGGTGCAAGCTCGCGGTGGCCCGCGACGCGCGAAATTGAATCCTACTGGTATCCCGTCTGGCTGACGTATCCCGCGGGCATGCTTCCCGGAAGCCGTTTGCTCGATGCTTCGCCCCATAAGGTGAACTGGCAGCAGACGGTGCAGATTTGCAAAGATTACGAGTTTTTGGTCCTGTTTACCTCGACCGTGGGATTCGAGAGCGACGTCAAGCTCACCCGCAAGATCAAAGAAGCGAATCCGAGCATGAAGATTGCCTTCGTAGGGCCGCACGGTCACATCAAGCCGGACGAAACGCTGGCGGCCAGCGAGGACATTGATTTTGTCACGCGCGGCGAATTCGATCATTCGGTGGTGGAGTACGCGAAGGGCATGCCGCTGAGCGAGATTGCCGGCGTCAGCTTCCGCAAAGACGGAAAGATTGTACACAACGCGCCGCGCCCGGAGCTTCACACGGAAGAGCTGGACGCGCTGCCGTTTGCGACGGACATTTACAAACGCGACCTGGAGATTGAACGCTACAACGTGCCGTTCCTGTTGCACCCCTACGTGTCGTTTTATACGACGCGTGGCTGCCCGGCGCTCTGTACCTTCTGCATGTGGCCGCAGACGATTTCCGGCCATGCTTGGCGGACGCGTTCGACGGAAAACGTGGCGCGGGAAGTGAAACAGGCCCTCGGACATTTTCCGCAGATGAAAGAGATTTTCTTCGACGACGATACGTTTAACATTCGCAAAGACCGAGTGATTGATCTTTGCGCGAAGTTCAAGCCGCTGAAGTTCCAGTGGTCTTCGACGGCGCGCGTTCACAGCGATTACGAGACCATCAAGGCTATGGCCGATGGTGGCGCGCGGCTATTTATCGTGGGCTTTGAATCCGGCGACCCGCAAATCCTGAAAAACATCAAGAAGGGCGCGACCGTCGAGATGGCGCGCAACTTCATGAAGAACTGCCGCAAGGTGGGGATCAGGGTTCACGGCGACTTTATTATCGGGCTGCCGGGCGAGACGAGAGAGACCATCCAGAAGACCATCGAATTTGCCAAGGAGCTGGATTGCGAGACGATCCAGGTTTCTCTGGCGCACGCCATGCCGGGAACAGAATTGCATGACACCATGGCGGCGCAGGGATTTCTGAAGGTCGAAGCCCTCGCGGACTCCGGCGGGCACCAGTTGCCGCACATCGAATATCCGCACCTCTCGAAGGCCGAGATGATGGGCGGCGTAAACCGCTTCTATGATGAGTATTATTTCCGGCCCAAGGTTGTGTGGCGCATCGTGAAGGAAGCTTTGTGGGACAGCAACGAGCGCAAGCGGCTGTACCATGAAGCGGTTGATTTCCTGCAGTTGCGCGCCGAACGCTTGAAGTGGGTCAACCAAGGCGGCGACGACTTCAAGAAGCCGATGGTTTCCGTGCCGGAGTCACCCTCCGCTTCCGGAAACGACTAAGCCTTACAACATGGGAAGTGAAAGAAGGCTGAGGATCAAGACGCTGGTCATGGTCCTGGCAATGGTTGTGTGCGCCAACGCCGGGGACCTGATGCTGAAGCGCGGAATGTCACGGATCGGAGCCGTGCAACTCACGGCGCCGGGGCTGGCTCACGCTTTCCGGCTGACGGTGACGAACGGAACGATCTGGACTGGAATTTTCTTTCTGACCGGCTTCATGCTGAGCTACATGACGGTGCTGAGCTGGGCGGATTACAGCTTCGTGATGCCTGCGGGCGCCTTCGGCTATGCCTTGCTTACCCTGCTGGCGGTTGTCTTTCTGCATGAATCCGTCTCACCCAGGCGCTGGGTGGGTGTCGTGCTGATCTGCGTGGGCGTGCTTCTGGTCGGGCAGACGAAACCGCGGACGACCGAGGCCGTTAGGCAGGCAGCGGCATGATACCCACGATTCTGGGCCTGGCGGTTCTTATTCTGGGCAGCACTGGCGGTGAAATCGCCATTACGCACGGGATGAAAGCGACCGGGGAGCCGGCACGGCTGCGGCCACGGGAGCTACTGCAGTTTTTGGGGCGGGCACTTTGCAATGGATGGTTTTGGGCGGGCGTGCCGCTGATGGCGCTGTCATTCTATGCGCTCCTCCTATTGCTCTCGTGGGAGCCGATAAGTCTTGTGATTCCTGCTTCCGCCCTGAGCTATGTAGTGGGCACGCTGGGAGCAAAATACATTCTCGGGGAAGACGTGAGTGCGGCACGATGGGCGGGTGTGGTGCTGGTCTGCGCGGGCGTGGCCCTCGTCGCGGCCGGATGACGGCTTCGATTCTCGCCCGCTGAAAAAATCGTCCATAAACGGGAAAATGGTGATAAGGTCACGCTAACAGGTCGGTCCAGACGGGTGCCTCGAAGTTTTATCGCTAGCAACCAACCAAATTCTAGACGCATCTGACTGGACCAAGTAGATTGCAATTGCTGGTTCCTGCGTGACGGAGAAGGCCCCACTGCATTTGGTGTCGAAATGTAATCGGGCTTTGGGACAAAGGGAATGGATTTCCATACGCTCTACTGGATCACGCTGCTGCTGGCGGCCGCCCCGCTGGCTTATTATCTTCTGTCGCTCTACTGCGTCATTGGGTATTTCCGCGGATTACGCAAATTGTCCGCCTTGAAACCCTCTTTCACGCCGCCAATCAGTATTCTAAAGCCCGTGCGCGGAGTGGACCAAGATGCCTACGAGAATTTCGCCAGCTTTTGCCGCTTGGATTACCCGGAATACGAAATTGTTTTTGCCGTGGCCGATGTTGATGATCCGGCAGTGCCGATTATCGGGCAATTGCAGGCGGATTTCCCCGGCCGCTCCATCCGGCTGATCAAGGGAGTCGCGCGAATTGGAACCAACAGCAAGGTGAACAGCTTGTGCCGGCTGGTGCAGGAAGCGAAGTATGACCTTGTGGTCATGAGCGACAGCGATGTGCGAGTAGAACCTGATTATTTGAAGGTGGCTGCGGCGCCGTTCGCGGATTCTCAGGTGGGCGCGGTCACAGCTTTCTACCGGTGCATCACGAAGAGCGGCGCCGCAGCGAGCTTGAGTGCGCTGGGAATGTGCCTGGATTCCGCGCCCGGCGCATTGGTTGCGCGGCGGCTCGAAAAGAAAATGCAATTCGCTTACGGCTGGACGATGGCGACAACTAAACAGCGCCTGGCGGAAGTTGGGGGCTGGGAGGCGATGGCGAACCATCACTCCGATGATTTCGAGCTTGGCAACCGCATCGCGCGGCACGGCTACCGCGTGGAGTTGATGCGCAAACCGGTGTGGATGGTTTTTCCGGAAGAGAAGATCAGCCAGTTTGTTCGTCACGAACTGCGCTGGTCCATTGGCTTGAAAAATGTGCGCCCCACCGCGTATTGGGGCATGGTGCTTACGCATGGCTTGCCGTGGGCCCTGCTGGCTGCAAGCATGGCCGCGGCCGCTGGTTGGAAGGGAATTGCAGCGGCGCACCTACTGGCATACCTGGTCCTGCGGCTGGGGCTGGCCTGGACGACGGGGGTGTGGGGTTTGGGCGATTACAATCAAAATCCCGATCACCGCTCCGCCCCCGCTGATCACAATCGATTCCACCAGAAACTGGTACATGATCTCGCGCGGCGCCGCCCCGATGGCCTTTCGAATGCCGATCTCCCGCGTGCGCTCTTGCACCGTCACCAGCATGATGTTCATGATTCCGATTCCGCTGATCAGCAGCGCGATAAACGCAATCACGATTAGCACGATCGTCAGTGCCAGCGAAATACTCCTCGCCGCCCCCAGGATCGCCGTGAGCGTTTGCACCTTGTACTCCGCTTCGGCCGGGTGCCGGCTCCGCAGCAATTGCCCCACTTGCCGATCCACCGACGCCACGTCTTCTGCCTTCGCGGCCTGCGCATCCAGCAAGCGCACCACTTCCATGCCCGTGTAATACTTCATCAAGGTAAAAGGAATGATGACGCTGTTTTCTTGAATATCCGAAAGGCCAAACGTTTCCACGCGCTCGCGAAACACCCCGATCACCGTAAACGTCAGCTCACCGAGCCGGATGTTTCTCCCGATCGGGTTTTCTTGTCCAAATACCCGGTCGGAAAGTTGTGTGGTGATCAGGCAAACCTTACTGCGCATTTCCATGTCGCTGGCGTCGAAGTAGCGCCCGCGAAGAATCAGCAGCCTGCGAATCGTCTGGTAGCCCTCCGTCACCCCGACCAGATTTACCGGGCGCTCCACCCCGCGAACAACCAGCGTCATCGGCAGTTCCCGTGTTCCCGCTACTTCGATCACGTTGGGAATCGCCTTGACCGCTTCCAAGTCATCGAGCGTCAATTCATAGCTGAGCGGCTGCGGCCGGTCTTGCCTCTGCACCATCTCCACCCACACCAGGTTGGAGCCAACACTTTCGATCTGCGAAAGCACGAATTTCTTGCTGGTCAACGCCACGGTGACGACCAGCACGATGGAAGCGCTTCCGATGATCACCCCGAGGGAAGTCAGCATCGCGCGCACCTTGTTGGCTCGCAGCGCGTCGATCGCCACCGACACCGTTTCCCGCCAATCCATCATCGCGCTTTACTCCATCTCTTTCGCGGACCTCGCGCGCGCCCGTCGTGGCCGAGCTTCAGCTCTTTTTCAGTTGTTTCAGGGCTTCCTGCGCCATTTTGTTTTTGGGATCCAGCTTGACCGCGGCTTCCAGTTCCCTCTCCGCGTCTTCTCTTCTATGTTGCTCTTCAAAGAGGCGTCCCAGCCAGAAATGCGCCATACTTGGTCGCGGATATCCTGACCGCGTCGGAGCCCTATTCAAGTACTCCCGCAACAATTCCTCTGCCTCTTCAGGGTTTTCTTTTTTCAGCACCAGCGCCACGCCCCGGTAGAATTTCCCGCGCGGGTCTTTCGGATTCACACGCTCGCCGGCGTCCGCCACCGCCAGTAGCCGTTCGGTTTGGGCGCGCCGCACCGCGTAGTCGCCGATGTCATAGATCAGTTCGACGGACTTTGCCTTGCTCTCCAGCGCCTTCGTGAACTCTGCGTCTGCCGCATCAAAATCCTTCTTCTGTCTCCGGCAATTCCCTGCTGCGTAATGTCCTTCCGCGGCGTCTATCTCCGCCAATTCCTTGATCTGCGGCAGCGCCTTTTCTTCTCCGCCCCCCACGAGGCCCGGAGCGCTGCAATCGAACTCGATCAGCGCCTGTCGCGCCGCAAAATTTTTCCCGTCGAGTTGCACCGCCGTTTCGAATTCCTTGCGTGTCTTCTTCGCCAGCGAAATCGCCGAAAACATCGACGCATGATCGGCCTTTTCCCCGTAAGCCCTTCCCAGCCACTCGTGATAAAGGGAATTCTGCGGATCCAGCGACACGGCCCTCTCTGCGCTTCTGACCGCCGCGTCGCGCTCCTGCAACTCAAGGTAACTTTTCGTCAGCAGCAAATGCACGTCGCCATTTTGCGGATTTTTGGCCGCCGCCACCTGCAGCGCCTGGATGGCCTTGGCGTAGTCGCTCGCCTCGTACGCGCGCCGCCCCGCGTCCAGGTCCGTTTCCTGTTTGAGAGTTTCTGCGGCAATTGCCGTGCCCGTCGCCAAAAGCACTGCGAGCAGCCATCTGCTGCCGCTAACCATCCTGTCGTACCCGGAAATTGGCGACTTCCGTCGCCACTACGATGACATCCATTCCGTCGCGCAGGTCCACGTCGCCCGGCAGCGCCACCATTTCCCCTTCTTGCAGCCCGCTGATCACCTCATAGTTTGTTGCGTCCGCAATCCCCACGTGAATCTCGCGCTTCTCCAGTGTGGACTTGCCCACGCTCAGCTGATTCCTCTTCACCACGAATACATAGCGCCGCGCGCCTTCCGCTTCCACGGCCCCTCGCGGCACGGACAACACCCCCAGCCGTTCCTTCGAATTGATTCGCACGTTCACATTGATGTTCGGCAGCAGTTCCAGCTTGTCGTTGTTCACCGCGCAAAGCAGTTCGCCCACGCTCCGCGTCCCGCGGGGCACCACTTGCTTCGGTATCACTTCTGTTTTCCCCGCCCACGTCTTGTTCGGCAGCGCGTCCCACGTAATTTTTACCGGCTCGTTTTCCTCCAGCGCGCCCAGTTCCGGCTCGTCAATAAACGCCCGCACGCGAACTTTGTGCAGGTCCGCCATCTCCGCCAGCAAATCGCCCGTCTTCACGAAATCTCCGGCCTTCACCGGCAGAGAATAAAGTGTTCCGCTCGCTGGCGCGGCGATCCATCCATTCCGCACCTTGTCCTCAAGCGCTCCCACTTCGTATTGCAACTGCTGCACCTGCAGCGTGGCACGCTCCGTGTCCAGCCTTACGCTGCGGTCAAATTCCTGTTTCGCCGCCAACAGCCGCGTCACTTCCGCCTGCGCTCTCGTCAGCGCCAGGTCGTTCGCAGCAAGCTCGTCCTGCGTCGCCGCCTGCTCCGCGATCAACCTTTGCAGCGCGGTGTGATTCTTTTGCAGCCGGTCGCGCTCCGCCTGCATCTTTGCCAGGTCGCCCGCGACCCTCGCCGCTTCATCCGTCCGCCCGCCGGACTTTGCCGCGCGCAAATCATCCTGTGCGCGCAAAAGCTTGGACCGCGCCTCCGCCGATTGCGCCGCTACATCCTTCACGTTCAACTCCAGCAGCAGTTGCCCCTTCTTCACCGTCTGCCCTTCCGTCGCGTGCACTTTCTCCACAAACGTATCCAGCTTCGCGCGCATCACGAAAGGCTCAATCGGCTCCACTTTTCCGTTGCTGCTGATGGAAGAAACCAGGTTTTCCCGCATCGGCGACACCGCGGAGATCTTCGCCACCGGCTTTCTGCCGCTCAGCTCCACCATCACAAACGCCAGGACCCCCGCCGCCAGCAGGTAGAGCAAGATTCGATTTCGTAGCCTGCGATCCATGTTTTCCTATTCGCTGCGGCCCCGCGCCTCATGCCCCGCCAGACGCAATAGCACCTCTCTCCGGCGCTGCATTCCCTTCACTTGTCCGTGGCTTGCGGAGGCCCATGCCTGGTAGGCGCCAAAGTACTTTATTCTAGCAAGACCCGCGCGGCTTTCTCCATATACCTTGCGCGCCTTGTTCGTGTTCGCACTAACGCCGGAACCCTTCATTCCCCTTATCTAAAGATGCGCCGGTAGCGCTCCCGGATGCCGCCAACCCTCTTTTGAAGAAACTTCCCCGCATGCTAGAATTCGCCCATGTCCACGGAAACCGCTCCCGCGAAGTCCATCGCTTCTTCTTCCGCTGCCCCGAACAAACCGGCCCAGCCTGGCGCGGTCGTTAGCTCGATCATTCATCGCGTGTGCATCCAGTGCAATAACATGTTCCGCGTCACGCCTGATAAGTTTGATGCCAAGCAGTGCCCCAACTGTCACAAGGGCTGACCATCGAATATTACGATCTGCTATTCCCCAGCTCCTCCATTTCTGAGCTCTGTTCTTTCCCAGTAATCTTTCATTCCCACTCGGCGTAGTAGACTCTGAACCCGGTGTGCCCTATCTTGTCTACTCCTCACGGGGGATCTCTCGATGATTGAAGCTCGTGGCCTGTCCAAACGCTTCCACGACAAGAAGCGCGGCGAAATCCGCGCCGTGGATAACGTCAGCTTCACCTGCCAGCCCGGCAAGATCTACGGCCTCCTTGGCGCCAACGGCGCCGGCAAGACCACTACGCTGCGCATGCTCGCCACCATTCTCGAACCCACCGACGGCACCGCCACCGTCTCCGGCTACGACGTCGTCGAGCAGCCCGATCAAGTTCGCGCCAACGTCGGCTTCCTCTCTACCGCCACGGCCCTCTATCGGCGCCTTACCGCCCAGGAATTTGTCGAATACTTCGGCCGCCTCAACGGCCTCGACGAACCCACTTTGAAAAAACGCGTGGACGCCATTTTCACCCGCCTGGACATGAACGGCTTCCGCGATCGCCGCTGCGACAAGCTGTCCACCGGCATGATCCAGAAAACCTCTATTGCCCGCACCCTCGTCCACGATCCGCCCGTGATGATCTTCGACGAACCCACCAACGGCCTCGACATCATGTCCGCGCGCACCATCACTGCTTTCATTCGCGAATGTCGCGACAACGGCAAAACCGTCATCTTCTCCACCCACATCATGAGCGAAGTCGAAAAGCTCTGCGACACCATCGGCATCATCCAATCGGGAAAACTCCTGGTCGAAGGCTCGCTCGCCCAGCTCCGCGATAAATACGCCGAGCACGAACTCGAGGAAATCTTCGTCAAAGTCGTTACGCCTCACTACGTTTCCCAAGAGGCCAACTGACATGTCCCTTCGCAACGTCGGCATCGTTTACAAAAAAGAACTCACCGAAGCTCTCCGCGACCGCCGCACGGTCATCTCTACCATCCTTGTACCGCTCTTGCTCTTCCCCGTTCTCAGCGTGGGCTTTGGCTCGCTCGCCATCGCTCTCGTTGGCAAAGCCAAGGAGGAAACTCCCAAGGTCATGCTGCGCGGCGGCGAGGATTCTCCCGCCGTCGTCGAAGGCCTCAAGAAACTCGACAAAATCGAGATTGTTCCGGAGACGCCCGACTGGAAAGACCAGATCATCAACAAGGAAATCCGCGCGGCCGTGGAAATTCCCCCTGGGTTCCAGGCCGATGTCACCGGGCAAAAATCAGATACTGTCAAGATTTACAACTATGAAGGGGAACTGAAATCCGAGTTTGCAAGCGACAAAGTCGAAAAGTATTTGAAGGACTACAGCGACACGGTTGTCAAAGACCGCCTCGCCGCCAAAAACCTCCCCGTTGCCGTGCTCAAGCCCTTTGAGTTCAAGCGCGAAAACGTCGCACCTCCAGAGAAAGTCAGCGGCGCCGCCTTCGGCGGCATCATCGGCTATATGGTCATCCTTCTCTGCATGACCGGCGCGATGTATCCCGCCATGGACCTCACTGCCGGCGAAAAAGAACGCGGCACCATGGAAACCATTCTTTCCAGCCCCATCTCCCGCATGCATCTCGTCCTTGGCAAGTTTTTTCTGATCCTCACCGCCGCTCTCGGCACAGCCGCTCTCTCCGTCTTGTCCATGGGCGTTTCGTTCTCTGTCTTGGGTCACTACACTTCGCAATCTGCCGGTGGCCGCCAGGCGGCCGCCGGCATGATCCTCAAACTTGGACCGAAGACAGTCGCATCCGTATTCTTAATGGCTCTCCCCGTCGCCGTGCTCTTCTCCGCCACACTGATGACCATAGCCCTCTTCGCCAAAACCTACAAAGAAGCCCAAAGCTATCTGACGCCCATGACCTTCGTCGTCATCATCCCCGCCATCGCCGCCATGCTCCCTGGAGTCGAGCTCACTCCCAAGCTCGCTCTAATCCCCATTCTCAACGTCAGCCTTCTCTGCAAAGAACTCGTCGCCGGAACCTATCACTGGAACTACATTGGCATCATTTTTCTTTCCACTTCCGTCTACGCCGCCGCCGCCCTCTTCATCGCCATCAAAATGTTCCAGCGTGAATCCGTCCTCTTCCGCTCCTGATCTTTTTGCTTTCTTTGTAGGGGCGCAGCACCGCTGCGCTCTCTTCGCAAGTTGCTGACTTCTTGTCAGGCGTCAGCGCCATTCCTGGCCACGATTTTCCTGTTTACCCTCGAATCATCCCACCCGCAAGTCGCCCCTGTACGAATCGAGGCACACCACTTTATGCCACTATCGGCAAACCATAAAAGAGCGCACACTGGCTCCGAGGGTAACCCCATGCTTGCAGCCACAGGTACCTGGAAGAAAAAACGCGACGACTTGAAGGACAAGCGCAACGCGCTTTTCGAGACCTACGCCAAGGACCCCCAGAATTTCCACCTGGCCCGCGAAATCAAGGACATTGACGACGAAATCGCCGATTGCACCCAGCACGTCGAACAAGAACGCCGCGCCGAACAGCGCGCCGCTTCCCCCATCGCCAAACTCAAGACGAACTCAAAGTAATTCGGGAAGAACTGCAGCGCTTCGGACGGTCCATTCCCTCCCGATCTATCACGCAAATCAGCGCCGACTTTTTTTCCTTTGCAAAATGCGTGCGTTTTTATTGTATGCTGTCGCCATATTCCCGCCTTGTCTAGGAGCCAAAATTGACTACCGCCCAACTGGTGCCCCAGCGCCTCGCGTGGCCGCGCCCAAAGTACATTCTGTTCGCAATCATCGGCGTCATGGTCGCTTACGTTCTTCGCCACAATGAGCGTTTCCTGATTGACGCCAAGGATCCCGAATGGCCGCATATCCAGCCCTTCAAATGGTGGCTCCTCCCGCACGGTTTGATGGGCGCCTGCGCCCTCTTGCTCGGCCCCATGCAGTTCTCGGAGCGTCTCCGCCGCCGTTTCACCAAATTCCATCGCGTCGTCGGACGCTTCTATGTCGCCGGCGTGTTCGTCGCCGCTCCTCTCGGCTTTTACATTCAGCACTTCGAGGAGCGCACGGGCTCCACCCGGTCCTTCAGCGTTGCCGCTGCCGTAGATGCCATCCTATGGATGCTCACCACTGGTATCGCCATGGCCTTCATTCTCAACGGGAAAGTCCAGCAGCATCGCCAGTGGATGACTCGCAGCTTTGCGGTTGCCATCGTTTTTCTCGAGGTGCGCTTCGTCGCCGGTGTCACCGGCTGGGAAGCTCTCGGCGAGCACGCCATCGAAACGATTGTCTGGGGCTGCCTGGCCTTCTCCCTCCTTTTCGCCGATGTCGTCCTGCAAGTGCAGGAACTCCTTCGCACCCGCCCCACTCCTGCCAGAGCTCCGACCGCTGCCGGAGCATCCGCCCCATCCGCCGTCCTCACCGGCGACTGAAATCGGCTGACGGGACCTCACAGCAGGTCGCTCCATCTACACCGGCGCGCTTGCAGCCGCGCTCGGGCAGCCTCAGGAGCAATACATGCGTCGCACTCGCCGCCTCATTCGCTTCACCTTCCAATTTCCTCAACTGCCCCTTGACCGAGTCATTTTTTCGGACTAAGATTTTGTGTGGACGAATTTTGAAACGCGGGAGCCCTGCTCCCGCTTTTTCTTTTCTGGGCAGGCCAGCCGCCTTATTTCGGTCCTGCTTTAGTGTTTCGGACCTCCAAAAGAC
>Ga0207110_10284_pt1 | contig 11624 bp, 5 predicted proteins | sample Alteio_BWMinHeat_74_FD_153582 | JGI IMG/M metagenome (GOLD analysis project Ga0207110, IMG submission 153582) | Enriched cells from forest soil in Barre Woods Harvard Forest LTER site, Petersham, Massachusetts, United States -... | ecosystem: Environmental > Terrestrial > Soil > Temperate forest >...
CCATCCACCGAGAATGCCAGTAATACATTGCCGGGCATTCCACCGAAGTAGTTGTAGCCTGAGTTGACGACTACGAGGCCGCCTGCCACGGCTGCCCCCGTCGCATCGATGGACCCGCCGCGCGCCGGTTTTCCGTTGACCGTCGGGAACTCGCGGGCTGTATTGAAGTCCCAGATCATGTGGCCATCCGTGCTGGAATAGGCGCGCAAGTGGCCGTCGAGTGCGCCTGAAAACACCGCTCCGGCGATGGCGGTAACGGCCGCGGATTGCGCGGGCGAGCAGATCGTCTGAGTGCGGGGACACGCCGCCGGCTTGGCGCTCCAGGCGATTGTTCCGGACTTCAGGTCGATTGCATGTAGCCCGCCGCCTATCTTCGGATCGAGCACGATGCGGCGTCCGCCTGGAGCCGCGGCGTCCGCGACGCTGTGCAGTATGGCATCCGAGATCACGACATAAACGCGCTGGTTGTCCGCCGCGGAACCCCACTGGCTGCCGCCCAGCAGGCCGCCCGCCCCGGCGCGAGTTTGCCATAGAATTTTGCCCTCCGCGTCAGGATCGATTGCATGCACCATGCCCGACTTCTGCGCGATGACCAATGCGCGCTTACCGCCGCCAAGTTGCGACAAAATGGGAGGCTGTCCGAAATCGAAGTCGGGACCATCCTTCTCGGGACAGTTTGCGCGCGTCCGGCTGTTGCAGGCACTGTTATAGGCGTCACCCTGCGTGAATTGCCGCGACCACAGCAACTTCCCCGTCTTCAGATCGAAGGCGAGGACGGCGTCGCTGGTCTCGGTGACCGGGTTCGAGTAATTATCCCCGGTGGCGACATAGAGCGCCCCCTTCTGTTCATCGATGGTGGGTGTGGACCAAACGGCGGCGCCGGACGGGCCCTGCTGCTTGTCACTCTGCTTGTCACTCCCGCCACCCCTGCCCGTCGCCTTGGCTGGTTCCGCAATCGTAAAGCTTTGCCAGATGGTGCGGCCAGTGGCAGCGTCGAGCGCGACAACACTGCCCCGGAACGAACAACATGCCGTGTTGGGGTCCACCGCGAGCGATTCTTCGATGGAGGAGAAACCTTGGTAGATAACGCCTTTGTAGAACTGCGGCGTAGCGGTGGCAGTCGCGAGCAGATGTTCCACGGGCCGCGTCTTCCATAACAACTCGCCCGACGCCGCCTTCACGGCATACATCACGGCGCTACGATCGCCGAAGAAGATCGCGGAAACACCGTCAGCCTCTCCGACGGTGACGCCCGACCGTATCCCCGCCGTCGCCTTAAAGGCCCAGTGGACGCATCCGCTGGTGGCGTCGATGGCGTACACATCGCCCGCGAGCGTCCCCACAAATACACGGTTGCCGGCCACCGCGGGCTGGCCGCGCGCCATCGTCACGGCACCCAGATTGAACGCCCATTTGACTTTGAGCCTGGGTACGTCGGCTGCCGCAAGCCCCGCTGCCTTCGCGTCCTGATATCGCGAATTGGTGACGGTCGGGCTCCATCCTCCCCAGGGGCCGCCCCATAAATCCCCGCCGGACTTGGGGGGAGACTCCGCAGGGCAGTTCTTTTCAAAGGCAGGCTTTGCGCCCGCATCAGCGGCCGGTGCAATGTAGACCAGAAGGGATATCACCTCCTGTGTGGACAGGCCGCTAGTCTGCGATTTCATGACACCGTTCGTCAGAGCAGTGTAGATCGCTTGAGCCGTCATCTGTTTGATCGTGCCAATGGAGGGAATGCGTCCCGCGGGCGAATCGTGACACGCCGCACAGCGTTCCTTGTAAAGCGCCGCTCCATCCTGCGCTTCCAAGAGCCCAGTCATCGTCAGAATCAGTAGACAGGCGTATCGCATAGTGCCGTTTTCCAGCTTAGCGGAATCCGGCTCCTTCGCCAGGCGGCGGACCCTTTTTTTCGATATCATGTGGCGGATGAAGTCATCTGCAAGGGGCCGGGTAGCCCCACCTGGGTCTAAATCAAATGAAGTTAGACCAAACCATGCCGCCGTGCCGGGCGACCAGCGCCGTTCCTCGCCGCTCTGGCTCCCAGCGCTGCTTACGCTGATCTTCGCCGGTTTTACGCTGCTCCCTCGTGTTAGCGCAAATCCCCATCTGGTGGCTTCGTTTTTGGTGGCCGCGGGCTTCCTGTTGGCCGGGCTGTGCGCTCTTTGGTGGAGCGTTGTCCGGACCGGGCGAACCCTGACTTATGAATTCGTTCCCCGGCGGGTGCATTGGGTTCAGATGATCATGCACTCCAGCGTCTATGCCTACTGGGGTTGGTATTGGCGGGAAGTTTACCACGAACTCCCGCTGATTGCCGCCCAGGTGGTCTTTCTATACGTTCTGGACATGCTGGTCTGCTGGTCGCGGCGAGACAAGTGGATTCTTGGCTTTGGTCAGATTCCCATTATCTTCAGCATGAATCTGTTCCTGTGGTTTCGCGACGACTGGTTCTACCTGCAGTTCGTCATGGTCGCGCTTATCGTGTTCGGCAAGGAATTCCTGAGGTGGAAACGCGACGGCCAGAGTACACACATCTTCAATCCCTCCGCTTTTGCCCTTTTCCTGACGTCCCTTGTCTTGATCGCGACTCACACTACGCCGATCACCTGGGGCACCCAAATTTCGTCAACCTTCAATTCTCCGCCGAATATCTATATCGAAATCTTCCTGCTCGGGCTCGTCGTGCAGGGCCTGTTCTCGGTAACTCTGGTCACTTTGTCCGCGGCGGCCATGCTTTTTGCGCTCAACGTCGTCTACACCGGCTCCACCGGCATGTATCATTTCATCGATTTCAACATCCATCCAGCCGTTTTCCTGGGGCTGCATCTCCTCGTCACCGATCCGGCCACGTCTCCCCGCAAGAACTTCGGGAAGGCGATCTTCGGCGCGGCATACGGCGCCGGCGTATTCATTTTGTATGGATGGCTGGACAACATGGGAGCGCCGCAGTTTTACGACAAGCTGCTGTTCGTGCCAGTGCTCAATTTGACGGTACGGGCTTTGGACCGCGCCAGCATCGCCCTTAGCTCCTGGTTAGCCCGGCGGCGGTGGGTTACCAGGGGGAAACTCCGGCCGTTGCAGGCGCTTGCGTCATGGACGCCGCAACAGGCGAATTTTGGGTTCATGGGGATCTGGGTGACTCTTTTCGGGTACATGGTTCTTACGGGCTTTCTCGGCGGCAAACACCCGGGCAGCGATCCCGCCTTGTGGGAAAGAGCCTGCGAAGCGGGCCACGCGAAAGGCTGCCGGGTCCTGGCCCAAACTCTCGACGTACAGTGCCAGCACAACTCCGCCGGCGGTTGCTTCAGTCTGGGAATGCTGCTGAGTGGCGGCAAGGGACTTCCCCGCGATCCGATCGGTGCGGGGCGGAGTTTTAAGCAAGCCTGCGATCTCGGATTCGAGAGCGCTTGCAGCAATCTGGTGAATATGGTGAAAACCGACGGAGACGCTGTCTTGCTGGAACCGTGTAGCCGTGGTGACGGCAGGAGCTGTTTTATGCTCGGGTCGCTCTATTATGGGGGCCAGGGCGTCAGACAAAGTCTCGAGTATTCGGCAACCCTCTTCCAGCAAAGCTGTACGGCCGGATTCACGCGGGGCTGCGGACAGCTCGGAGAAAGTTATCTTTTCGGGGAAGGCGTTCCCAAGGACATCATCAAGGCCAGGCAGATTCTCGAAAAGGCCTGCGATGGGGGCTATGGGCCGGGGTGCTTCAACGTCGGCATCATGCACCGGAAAGGAATCGAAACGCCGAAAAATGAAACCCTTGCCCAAGCGCGTTTCCGCCAGGGATGCGATCAGGGCGAACGGACCGCGTGCGAGGCGCTGACGCCGGCAACCTCCGCTGCGAGGAGTTTGCAAGCGCAGTAGGACCGGTCCCCGACAGTCCCCGACCGGTCCTGGCATTTTTTCACACAAAAAAGCCGGCGGCTTACGTCACGTTAAAAGGTAAACCGGGCAATCATCTGCCCATTGCGCGGCTGAGTTCCCGCTCCGTTGAGAGTGCCAATAGTCCCGAAGCCGGAACTATTGATGACGTTACCGGCATAGGAGGTGGTCCCGATCGCGACATTGGGGTTTGCCACGGACGGCGCCGACAGGAAGGTGCGGTTGAATATGTTCTGGAACTCGCCCCTAATCTGCAGGATGTACCTGCCTTCCTTGCCCATTCTGAAGTTTCGGGCAAAGCTCATCGATTCAGCCGGCTGCCGCTGCCAGCGGTAGTCGTTGTAGTACGGCGCGCTAGTAGTCCAGGTGCCGGCAGGAGCGTCGGTCCAGGCCGCTGGGTTGAGAATACGGTCGGACTGCGGATTGAAGCACTTGCAGTTGGGGTCACTGATCAGGTACAGCGGCTGTCCGGTGCGATTCCAGAAGTTTGTCCCACTGCTGCCGAATGCCGTGCCGCCCCTGGCCAATTGGTTGGTGAGAAGATTCAGCGAGGTAGGGTCTCCAATCAGCGTGCCGCTTTGGTAACGGAGAACCGCGCCGAGCTGCCAGTCACGCGTTACCTGAGACAGCGCCCGGAACGCGAAGTTTGCCGCCTCGAACTTCGGCGTCGTGTAGCTGAAGGTGATCGTCAACGCCAACGGCCGGACATACTGGTTCAACTGCTTGTTGTTGTTGAAATTGTAGATGTCGGTAGTCACGGCTTGCTGGCCAAGGAAGAAAGTACTGTCGGAAGCCGATCCGATCACGTCGGCTTTCGCCCACGTAAAGTTACCGGCGGCCTGCAATCCGTGCGAATATCTCTTGGTCACCTTGACCTGCATCGAGTCGTACCAAGTCTTACCCATCGGTGGCCCAACCCAGGGGCTCACACCGCCCCATTGGGGCACTCCCCGGAGGGCCTGAATCAAGTTCTGAGCCGCAGGGAAGCCCTTGTAGACGGTCGGGACGGTGAGTTGGCCGTTCACCAAGACAGGTTGGAATTGCGGGAAGCGGGCCTGAACCGCCGCGCTGGTGATCTGTTGGGTGAGTAGCGCCCGGTCGGCGGCGTTGTTCATGTCGATGCCCCACGCCGATTTCAGGATATCCGGCGTTAGAGCATTCGACGCGATTTGATTCATGTTGGGGGCCGGGAAATACGCTCCGCGGTTGCCCACGTAGCTCACTTCGGCGACCAAGCCTTTCATGAATTCGCGCTGAACGCCAATACTCCAGGTGAAGACTCGCCCCGGACGGTTGTGCGGGTCGAGGAAAATGGCGGGCGTGCCAGGGGCTCCGAGGCCGTTATTAAAGACGGGATACTTATCCTGGTTTAGATTCGGCCAAACCACCGGCACATTGCCGAACGGGTTGCCCGGTCCATAGGCGTTTCCGCCCTGGAGCCCGTTGGCAGCCGGGTTGGTGCTGTTCTGCAGCGGGCTGATACCGTAGCCGTTCGGGTTGATTTGATAGTAGTCCGCCGCGCTGTACAAAACGCCGTTGGGCGCTTCGGCGACATCGTACTGAATGCCGGCTCCGCCGCGAAGCACGGTCTTCGTATCGATCTGGTAGGCCCCGCCGAGGCGCGGGCCGAAGGCCAAGGGGTAGTTATGCGAGAATTCGCAGTTGCAGCTGGCTCCATAGAGCACCGCGCCGGGCCGGCCGAGAAGGTTGTCCTGAGTCTTGAACGACGCGTTCTGCATGCGCCCGTACTGTTCCTTCATATACCCCTGGTAATCGTAGCGCAGGCCGTAATCGAGGGTCAGCTTCCGGGTTACCTTCCAACTGTCCTGTACGTAGAAGCCCAATGAGTGATAGCCGAGCTTCGCATTGGTGGGTTGGTTGAGCGCCAATACGTTGGGCAGGCCGGTCAGGAAGCTGGCGTAGGCAAAACCGGTTGGGTTGGTTACATTGAGGGCAACCGTACTTTGCCAGGGATCGGCGGTTTGGTCGGAGGCGAAGGTAAAATTGCCGTTCGCGCGCCAAGTGCTCGGTACGGGGTAGCCTTCGGCCGTATACTCGGCGCCCGCTTTGTACGTATGGTTGCCGTGGATCCACGTCAAACTGGTGGTGGCCGTTGGCTTCTCTTCATACGCAACCGCGCTGAAGGTGGCGCCGAGCCCGCCGGTATAGCCGCCCTGTTGACCCGCAACGCCAGCGATATCGGGGAAGATCTGGTTGGCATAGTAGCCCTTCAGGCCGATTGTGCTCTGATCGAACGCCGGCGCTAAATGCGGCTGTCTCGTCTGAAAGTAGCCGATTCCGACGTGGAGAAGCAGAGTGGGGCGAATGGTCTGATCATAGTTCACCCGGGTCGTGTGGTTCGTGTTGTTCGTGTCCGCGTTACCCAGAACCGCCGGGAGGCCGTTGGCGAAGGGAGCGAAGTTCTTGTTGTGGCCATAGTAGCCGGAGAGCTTGATCGTGGAGCTGATGTTTCGATCGAGCTTGAGCGAAAAATTCGTAGTGTGCGTGAAGCTGGTGTAGCTCGGAATGCTGTAATTGTTAATATCTCCCGGCAAATTCGCCACAGGCATCAACTTTTGAACCGCGACCGCAACCGGGTCCATGGCGCTCAAGGGGATCGTGTTGTTGGGATAGGGCGTGCGAACCTGCTGGCCGCCGACAAGCTTGGTGCTATAGGGATCGAAGATCATGCCCTGCACCAATTTTGTTTGGTTCGGGTCAACTGCCGGTGCACCGGCCTGAGTTATGGGATTAAACAGGTTACAGGTCCCGCCCAACCCATCGAGGCCGCCTCCGGTGTACGAGCTACACAAAGCCGTGCTGAAGTTTCCGTTGCGGTATGCCTGAGTAGGAACGCTGATCAGTCCCGTCGAGACAAAGTTGGAGTTGCGGTATTGTTCGAAGTTGAAGAAGAAGAATGTCTTGTCGCGGCCGTCATAGACCTTCGGAATCCGAATCGGTCCGCCGACCGTGAACCCGTAGTCACTGCGGCGCACACGGTTGCGAATGTGCTGCCTGGTGTCGATCGACGTGCAGAAGCGTCCGTCCTGCACGCAGCGGTCGGTAAAGGGCAGACCGGCGTTCAAGGCTTCGTTCACAAAGTAGTCGTAGCCGCTGCCATGAAAGGCGTTAGTGCCGGACCTCATGGTGTAGTTGAAGTATCCACCGGCGGCCTGTCCGAATTCGGCTGCGAAGTTACTCGTCTGAATCGCCACTTCCTGAATGGCATCCACGCCCGCCTGGCTGTTCTGTTGGGCGATCTTCCAGATATTGCCGGTCGAGTCTTGTCCTTCTATCCGAATGCTTTGACTATTGGCGGGCATTCCGTTCACCACGACCGCGGTTTCATTTTGGAACGTCGTGCCGGGGAGAAGGATAATCTGCTGCAGGGGATTACGGGTACCTGTACCTCCAGCGTTGCCAATGGTATAAACGGGCAAATTGGTAACGTCCTTGGTAGACAGTGAGTGGGCCATTTCGCCGCTTTCCGTTTTGAGCAGGGGCGCCTCTTCGTTTACCGTGATCGTATCGGTGACCGCGCCAACCTCAAGCGTCACGTCGAGACGAGAATCGGTTGCGGTCTGGACCACCAAGTTCGAACGGACATATTTCTTGAAGCCCGAGGCGGTTATGCTGAGTACATAGTTCCCGGCCGGAACCGGGACGACATAGTTTCCGGTGTTGGAAGTACCGCTGTGAAACACCGCGCCTGTATCAGCGTTCTTGACCTCAATGGACACAGTCGGAACAACCGCGCCCGAGGAGTCTGTGATGGTTCCGGTGATAGAGCCGTTCCCGCCCTGGCCGTATGCGGCGAGCGCAAACAAGAACAGGCACGCGAATGCCGCCAAGCAGCGCATCGCGAGTCCTACGCGAGCTTGTTCACTTACTTCTCGTTTCATCATAAACACCTCTTTCTTCCAAAACGCGGGTTTCCCGTGGTAGAGGGGGCTGGACCACACTCCACTAGTTGTGGAGATCCCCCGATGGTAAACCGGCGCTTTCGAGACCCTGGTGTATTTGATCCTAAATGGACAGGAGGCGGCAAGGGGCTCGCGTTGATACTTATAATCAAAAGCGTTTATAGTGCTCCGGTGGCCAGTGGTCCTATCCTGTACAATCGGTGTTTCAGAACCGGACAATACAGCCCGAATGGAGTTGCCGACCTATTCAAAACATCCGCGAATGATTCTCACGGTGATGGCGTTCGTGGCTGCGCTGGCAGGCGGTGGAGCGTGGTGGATGCGGCACGTTGCCGGCCGCACTATCGGAACCGGACCTGTTCCCTCGCAGGCGGCCAGCGGTTACGTCGATCCAGCGCTGTGCGCGCAGTGCCATTCTGACATCGCCGCTACGTATCGCAAGACCGGGATGGGCCGATCGTTCCGGAAGGTCCGGTCAGAGAAAGATCTGGACTCGGCCGCCGCCGGCCCCAACGTGGCCAAGCCCTTCTATCACGCGGCTTCGCACAGCTTCTTTACCATGGTCTTCCAGAACGGCGCCTGGTTTCAGCGCCGCTGGCAGACGGGCTTCGATGGCAAGGAAACCAATATCGACGAGAAGCGCGTGGATTACGTGCTGGGTTCCGGCAACCACTCGCGAACGTTGTTACACCTGACGGAGCGGAACACACTGCAGCAACTGCCGCTCGGATGGTACTCGGAGAAGGGCGGCTACTGGGGGATGAATCCCGGTTACGATCGTCCGGACTACGCGGGCTCCGTGCGCCCGATTTATTACGAGTGCATGTTTTGCCACAACGGATATCCGAGTATTCCGGAGGGCGCGCATCGGGATGCGTCCCAGGCAACGTATCTGCAGCCGCTGCCGGAAGGAATCGACTGCCAGCGCTGCCATGGGCCCGGACAGAGCCATGTCGACAAAGCCTCGGAAGGCGCGGCGGTGCAAGTCGTGCGAGCGGCAATTACGAACCCAGCGCGCCTGAATCCGGATCGCGAGATCGAGGTTTGCCTGCAATGCCATCTGGAAACATCGAATCAAAAACTGCCTCACGCGGTGGTCCGCCTCGATCGCGCTCCGTTCTCGTATAGGCCAGGACAGCCTCTGGCGGATTACCAGGTGGCCTTCGATCGCGCGCCCGGTAAGAACACCGGCTTCGAAGTGGCCCAAGCGGGCTACCGGTTGCGGGAATCGCAGTGCTTTCTGAAGAGCGGTGGTTCGAATGGCGGGAGCAAGCTTCGATGCACCACTTGCCACAATCCTCACGACATTCCCCGCGGAGAGGAGGCCGTCTCCCACTACAACCAGGTTTGTGCCGGGTGCCATCCGTCGGTCACAAAGGTATCAGCGGAGAATGTGTCAGTGCATAAGTCAGGCGCCAACTGCGTGAGCTGCCATATGCCCCGCCGGCGAACGGACGACGCGGTTCATGTCGTGATGACGGATCATTTCATCGCGCGCCGCCCGCCAGAGGGGAACCTGCTGGCCGAAAAGCCCGAACGCGCTGAAACGCCTGGCTCGTCTTATCAGGGAGAGGTGGTCCCTTACTACCCCGCCAACCTGGCTTCGACCGCGGACAACGAACTGACGGTCGCAGTCGCGCAGGTTCGCGAACAGAGCAACCTGAAGGCTGGTTTGCCGCTGTTGGCATCCGCAATCGCACAGTATCGTCCAACCCGGCCGGGATATTATGCCGAGCTGGCGGAAGCTTACATTGCCGTAGGCGATCCCGCTTCGGCGATCCAATCTTTTGCGGAGGCTTCCCGCCTCGATCCTGACTCGGCGCCCCGGCTGATCCAGTGGGGAGATGCGTTGATGCAAGCGGAGCAGTGGACGCTTGCGGAATCGAAACTGCGGCGCGCCACGGAACTAGCGCCGGGAGACCCGCGAGCCTGGGGCAGGCTGGGATGGGCCTTATGGCAGCAAAACAAGGCGGCGGAGGCAAAGTCGGCGATCGAGAAAGCGATTAGCCTGGATAACGAACTGCCCGAACTGAACAACAATCTAGGCCTCATCCTGTGGGGCGTGGGTGACCGGGCCGCTGCCGCGAAGGAATTCCGAGCCGCGCTCCGGATACAGCCCGGCATCTCCGAGTGGCGCTTAAATCTCGGCCGCGCTCTGGCTTCGCAAGGCCAAACCGCGGAGGCGCGTTTCCAACTGGAAGAGAGTCTGCGCTTGAAGCCCGGCAATGCAGAAGCCCGCAGGGACTATGCGCGCGTGCTTGCTGATTCGAACCGGCCATCCGACGCCGAGAAACAAGCCAAGTTGGCGGTAGAGAGCGATCCCGGCTCCGCACCCGGTCATGAGATTTGGGGGGCTCTCCTGGCCGAGAAGGGAGACCTTCCTAGCGCCAGGCGAGAATTGCTTGAAGCTGTTCGGCTCCAACCCGGGAATGGGCGCGCGCAAGTTGAACTCGGGATGGTCCTGCTGCGCCAGGGCGACCGGTCCGGCGCGCTTTCGCACCTGACGGCAGCCGCGCAGGGTCCGGATCCGGAGGCCCGAGCCGCCGCGGCCCAGATCTTGCGCGGGCTCAAGTAACCGCTCTCCGCCTCATCATAATCCGCAACCAGCCGCCGGTCGAACCGCCGTCTCTTGCGAAGTTGCCCGAGATGAACGATCATCAGGTGCAGAATACTTGAAAACGCGCCTTGCGAGAGTGCGGTGGCGAATGTTTCGCAAAGGGCCGAAGATCGGCTCTGCGGTCCGATACAAGCGTGACGACGTGGATACGCAGCTCAGTTCGCGTACAGGGCTTCGGGACGGTTAGGAACTACTGCGCCCCCGTCGCGTGGATGCCAGTTGCGGCGTAAGCTAAGGGTTTTAAGGGTTGCGATTGGGTCAACGAGGGTTGCCGGATCTGCATTCGGCATGGGTGCAGGATGGTCGTCAAGTTGCTGTATCGTGGCTACTGGAGACCTTCGCAATGCTTCCAGTTCGCTCTGTTCAATGGGGGACGTTTCCAATTCTCGCCGAGCCGCGCCGTGGCTGCCGAGCATTCCCATCCACCTGTTATTGTGAAATGAAAGAAAGCCACGCTCCCGCGTGTAAGAACAACCATGACCATTGCTGTCAAGAACAAGAATCCGTTCGTGGTTTCCCCGGCCGCGCTTCGGCAGGCTGGGTTTAAGAGTGGGCAAGAACTCGAAGTGAGGGTGTCTGGGGGCGCAATCACGATTCTCCCCAAACCCTCTTTCAGCGCCGAAGAGTACACACCAGCTCAGCGGCGTGCCATCGACCGCGGCATTGTCGCGAGCGAGAAGGATTACAAGGAAGGGCGCTCCTACGGCCCGTTTGAAACGCACGAGGCGTTCGTTGCCTCCCTGGACAAGGAATCTGCCAAGCTGCGCGGCAAGAAGACCAAACGCGCGGTGAAATGATCCTCGATTACTCGAACCATTTCCTACGGAGCTACTCAAAAGCGCCGAAACAGGTTCAGGAGGCATTCAAGAAACAGTCGTTGCTCCTGCTCCAGAATTTGCACCACCCCTCGCTCCACGCCAAGAAATACGATGAAGCCATGGACCTCTGGCAGGCCCGCGTGAACTACACGTGGCGTTTTTATTTCAAGATCGTGCATGACACCTACCGATTGGAAAACATCAAGAAGCACCCCAAATAGCCAGCCTCTATGAAGCTCGATTCACCCCGCGCTATTCCCCCGCGTCTGCTATAACACGAGTAACTGCCAATACTGCAGCCCGGCATCTCCGAGTGGCGCTTAAATCTCGGCCGCGCTCTGGCATCCCAAGGCCAAACCGCGGAGGCGCGTTTCCAACTGGAGGAGA
>Ga0207110_10285_pt1 | contig 11578 bp, 12 predicted proteins | sample Alteio_BWMinHeat_74_FD_153582 | JGI IMG/M metagenome (GOLD analysis project Ga0207110, IMG submission 153582) | Enriched cells from forest soil in Barre Woods Harvard Forest LTER site, Petersham, Massachusetts, United States -... | ecosystem: Environmental > Terrestrial > Soil > Temperate forest >...
GCCCAGCTTTGCCGCCAGGCCGAGAACAGTTTCGTGGGAGCCCGAGTCGGCATCATGGATCAGTTTGTCTCCTGCATGGGAAAAGCGGGACACGCTTTCTTTCTCGATTGCCGTTCTCTCGATTTCAGGCTCGTTCCGATTCCCGCTGGTCTTCAACTTGTGGTTTGCAACACCATGGTCAAGCACGACCTCGCGACTGGCGCGTACAACACCCGCCGCGAAGAGTGCGAAGCGGGAGTCCGGACTTTTGCGCAATGGGATCCCGCGATTCGCGCTCTGCGCGATGTATCGGTGGACATGCTCGACCAACACGCCAACGACCTCCCCGCCACGATCTGGAAGCGCTGTTCCCACGTAGTCCGCGAGAACCAGCGAACGCTTGACGCCGCTCGCGCGCTCACGGAAGGGGACTCGGCGCGAGTAGGAAAGTTAATGCGCGAGTCGCACACCAGCCTGCGTGATCTCTATGAAGTCAGTTGCCGCGAACTCGACGTCATGGTCGAAGCCGCCGAAGGTCTGCCAGGTTTTTGCGGCGGACGCATGACCGGAGGCGGCTTTGGCGGATGCACCATCAACCTCGTGCGCCAAGAAAATGCCGAGGACTTCGCCAAGCGAATTGCGGAACGCTACCGCGAAGCCACCGGAATCCGTCCCCACGTCTACCTTTGCTCCGCGGAAGACGGCGCCGGAGAACTTAACTAGATCCCGTCTGACTTCCCACATTCGGAGCCCACCCTTGCAGCTTGACCAGCCAGTTTTCAGGTTCGGGCAGGATCGCGAACTTGGGCAGATCCCCGCGCACCATCGCCACCTCATCGCAGCAATGAAATCGCGGACAAGCGTGGCAGTCTTTGTAGATTTTGTCGGGAAGATCCTCGCGTTGTGCAACCGAGAATCCCTGCCCCGCGAAGAAATCCGGTTTGCGCGTGAACAGGCAAATGCAATCCACCCGATGGCGCTTCGCCTCCGCCAGCAGCGCTTTCACCAGCCGTCCGCCGCCGCCTTTGCCCTGCGCCCAGGGAGCGACCGTAATCGACCGGATCTCGGCCAAATGCGTGCCATACAAATGCAGCGCTCCACAGCCGATGATCCGCTCATCACTTTCGAGGACCACAAAGTCTCTCACGTTCTCGCAGATCTCCGGCAGAGTGCGCGGCAGCAGCGTGCCGTCACCCGAGTATGCCGAAATCAACTCATGAATCTGCTGTGCGTCCGGCAAAATTGCTTTACGCGTGCGCATGGGCCTCCTCGCGAAGCGACTCGACCTTCTTCCTGGTGATGCTAATCGCATTCCGCACCCGGCTCGGCGCCGTGCCCCCGAGCACATCGTGGACCGCGAGCACGGAAGCCAGCTTCAGCGATTCATAAAAATCCTGATCGAAGGCCGGACTCAGCGCTCGCAATTCGTCGAGCGGCAAATCCTGAAGTTCGCAGTTGCGCTCGACACACATCTGCACCGCTTTGCCGATCCGCTCATGAGCCAGCCTCGACGGGACCCCGCGCTTCACCAGATACGTAGCCCCCGCCCACGCATTCATAAATCCCGACTGCGCCGCCTGCAGCATCCGTTCTCGCTTGAATTCCACCGCCTTCATCCATCCCGCCACCAGCGGCAATATTTGCAGCAGCGTGTCGGACGAGTCGAAGAGCGGCTCCTGCGTTTCCTGCAAGTCTTTGTTGTAAGCCAGGGGCAAACCCTTCACCGCAACCATGAGTGCAGTCGCATTTCCCAGAATCCGCCCGCTCTTGCCTCGCACCAACTCGAGCAGGTCAGGATTCTTCTTCTGCGGCATCGCACTGCTTCCTGTGGAATAGGCTTCGGGAAGAATCACAAAATTGTATTCCTGCGAAGAAAACAGAATCATCTCCTCCGCCCACCGGCTCAAGTGCATCGCCAGCAGCGACAGCGCATTGACAAACTCGATCACAAAGTCCCGATCGCTCGTAGCGTCGATGCTGTTCGCGGTCGCGCCGTCGAACCCAAGCGTGTCGGCCATCAGCGCCCGATCCAGCGGCAACGTCGCGCCCGCCACGGCGCCCGATCCCAAAGGACAAACATTCAGCCGCTTTCGGCAGTCGGCGAGCCGCTCAGCATCCCGCAAAAACATTTCCACATAAGCCAGCAGCCAATGTCCCAGCAAAACCGGCTCCGCCCTTTGCAGATGTGTGTACGCCGGCATGGCCGCATCCGCAGCCTGTTCCGCGCGATCCGCCAGCACGCTGCACAGTTCCGCCAGCTCCTGCCGCAGTTGATCGATGGTCGCCCGCACGTAAAGCCGCAGATCGGTCGCAATCTGCTCATTGCGGCTGCGACCGCTGTGCAGCTTGTATCCCGTTTCCCCAATCAGCGCGACCAATTGCTTCTCCACGAAATGATGAACGTCCTCCGCCTCATCGTCATCAAGGAAAGCAGACGACTCCGCCGCCTTCTCGCCAATCTGCCGCAGCCCCTGCAAGATACTGATGAGTTCGTCCGACGATAGAATGCCCGCCGCCTTCAACGCCCGCGCGTGCGCGTTGCTGGCCAGCAGTTCGCACTTCAGCAACCGGCGATCGAAGCTGAACGACCGCTGCCAGCGCTCGAAATCCGGATCCAGCGGTTGCCGGAACCTTCCCGACCACATCTTCATCGCGCGACCTCCACGCGTGAGCGGGTCCGCGACCGCGACGGCAGCCCAAGAATACGGATGAACCCGGCCGCATCTTTCTGGTCGTAGCTATCGCCCATAGTGAACGACGAAAGATCGGTGCGGTAGAGCGAGTGCTCCGACTCGCGGCTCACCACCGAAACATTTCCTTTATAAAGTGACAGCGTGGTGCTCCCCGTCATCTCCTTCTGCGTACTTTCGACGAACGCATCCAGCGCTTCACGCAGCGGCGTGAACCACAGACCGAAATACACCATCTCCGCATACTTCAGTCCGATGTGCTGCTTGAAGTGCGCGACTTCGCGCTCCAGACACAACGCTTCCAGTTCGCGATGCGCCGCAATCAGCAGCGTGCCGCCCGGAGTCTCATAGCATCCCCGCGACTTGATCCCAACAAAACGGTTCTCTACCAGATCGACGCGCCCAATCGCATTCCGCGCGCCAATTTCGTTCAGCAGTTCCACCAGCGACACGGGATCCATTTTCATCCCATTCACCGAAACCGGAACTCCCTGCGCGAATCCAATGCGCACCTGCTCTTCCTTGTCCGGCGCCTCCTGCGGCGAGCGCGTGATCTGCCACGTGGTCGGCAAAGGCGCATTCCCCGCATCTTCCAACTCTCCACCTTCATGACTGATGTGCCACAGGTTTCGGTCGCGGCTGTGAATCTTGGTGCGGCTGGCCTCAACGCGAATCCCATGCTGCTCGGCGTAATCCAGGCAGTCCTCGCGCGACTTCAATGTCCACTCCCGCCATGGCGCGATGATCTTCAGCTCCGGAGCCAGCGCCTGATACGTCAGTTCGAACCGCACCTGGTCGTTGCCCTTGCCCGTGCATCCATGTGACACGGCCGTCGCGCCTTCCCGCAACGCCACTTCCACCTGATGTTTCGCAATCACGGGGCGAGCCAGCGAAGTCCCCAGCAGATACTTGTGCTCGTAAACCGCCCCGGCTTTCAGCGCAGGGAACACATATCCGGTCAGAAATTCTTCGCGCAAATCTTCCACGACCACCTTGCTGGCCCCGGTGGCATAGGCCTTTTCCACCACAGCCTCAATGTCGTCGCCCTGGCCAACGTCGCCCACCATCGCGATCACGTCGTAGGAATAGTTTTCCTTCAACCATGGAATGATGATCGACGTGTCGAGTCCACCGGAATAAGCGAGAACAACTTTTTCAGGCATGAGCGCTCCTCACGGGCAGGCGAACCGCGCCGCCCAGCAATAAATATAGAATGGATTTTTGAACGTGCAACCGGTTTTCCGCCTGCTCGAAAATAACTGAGTTTTCGGAGTCCATCACCTCGTCGGTGACTTCCTCGCCGCGATGCGCCGGCAGACAGTGCATGAACACCGCATGGGGTGCGGCTTCCGCCATCAGTTGCCGATTCACCTGATACGGCGGAAATATTTCCGCGCGTTGTGCGGCCTCCTGCTCTTGTCCCATGCTCGCCCACGCATCGGTGTAAACCGCATCCACCCCGGCGACCGCCGCATGCGGATCGGTCAGCAACTCGATTTGCGCGCCAGTCTGCTTGGCGATCTTCCGCGCGTCGGCCACAATCTGCGCATTCGGCGCATAGCCCTTCGGCGTCGCGATCCGGATCGACGATCCCAGGCAGGCGCACGTCAGCATCAAAGAATGGGCCACGTTGTTGCCGTCTCCCACGTACGCCAGCGTGATGTTCCTGAGATTGCCGAATCGCTCCTGCAACGTAAAGTAATCCGCCAGCGCCTGGCACGGATGTTCCAGATCGCTGAGCGCATTGATGACCGGGATCGACGCATAACGAGCCATGCCTTCGATGGTTTCCTGCGCGAACGTCCGCAGCACGATCACGTCCACCCAGCGTTCAAGGTTGTGCGCGATGTCGCTCAGCGTCTCGCGCGCATCGAGTCGGCTCTGTGACTGGTCCACGAACATGGCCGTCCCACCGAGGCTAGTCATCCCTGCCTCGAACGTAAGTCGCGTTCTAAGCGAGGGCTTCTCGAAGAACATCACCATCTGTTTCCCCGCCATCGACCGCTGAAAAACCGACGGGCGCGACTTCATCAGTTCCGCCAGATGCAGCACGGCCTGAACCCCCGGCGCTCCCAGATCGCGCGTCGATACCAGGTCCGGACACCAGAACGTGCTGGGAAATGTGTCCGGCACCGCCGGTACTCTGCTTTGCAATGGACTATTCAACTTTCTCTCCTCATTCGGCAACTTCATTCCTGAGCTCATGCGCACGTTACCTCTGTCCCGCAATTCAATTTGGTCAGGTAAAACTGCGGCAGAGCCTCCGCTTCCGCGGCCGGCAATATCCGCACCCGGCCCACTCCCTGTTTCAACGCTTGCTTGCAGGCCTCCAGTTTCGGCAACATCCCTCCGCTCACCATCGATCCCTCCACCATGGCCTGCGCCTGCTTGGTACTCAGCCACGGAATCACGATTCCTTCCGCATCTTTCACTCCCGGCACATCCGTCAGGAAGATGAGCGCGTCCGCGTGGCAGGCCGCGGCGCAAGCCGCTGCCATCTCGTCTGCGTTGACGTTGTAATATTCGCCGTCCGCTCCCAGCGCGAGCGACGCCAGCACCGGAATTCCGCCCTGCTGCCACAGCGCTTCGATCCAGCACGGCTCTGCGAAGCAAATCTCGCCCACAAATCCCAAATCGTTTCCGCGGATATGCTTCCGGCGCGCCCGGAACGACATGCCATCTCCGCCGCAGAATCCCACCGCCGGCATGCCTGCCGCCTGAATCGCGGCGACGAGTTTCTTGTTGACCATCCCGCCCAGCACCATGAGCGCCACATCGCGCGTTTCGGCATCGGTGATCCGCAGGCCCCCGACGAACTCGCTCTGTTTTCCGAGTTGTTTCAGAACCCGGGTCAGCGCGCTTCCGCCGCCATGAACCACGGCGACGCGATGTCCATCCTGCGCCAGTTCCGCAATTGCCCGCGCGCACTTGCGTAGAGTGGGAGCATCCTCCAGCGCGGCTCCTCCGACTTTGACCACGATAATCACAGCAGACCTTCTTCCTCCGACCATCCATACATAAGATTCATGTTCTGCACCGCCTGTCCGGCAGCGCCCTTCAGCAGATTGTCGATGCACGAAATCAACACCAACCGCCGGCCGTCCTCCGCCAGGCAAAATCCCAGGTCACAATAATTTGTCTGCAGCGAAAATTGCACCTGTGGCAGCTTCGGCGTTTGAAAAACCCGCACCCAGCGTTTACCCGCATAAAAATTTCGAAAACACGATTCCACCTCGAGCGGCGTCATTTCGCGGCTCAGGTGCAAATAGATCGTCGACAATATTCCCCGCGGAATCGGAAGCAGGTGCGGCGTAAAAATCAGCTCGGCCATGCCTAGCCCGAGTTGCTCGACAATCTCGCCCACATGTCGATGGTTGAAAACCGAATACGCCGAGAGATTGTCGGCTACCGAAACGAAGTGCGTCTTGGCCGAAGGCTCCTTGCCTGCGCCCGACACACCCGATTTCGAATCGGATACGATCCCGTGATTCCGATCAACCACTCCGGCTTTGAGCAGCGGCGCCAGCGCCAGGATCACCGACGTCGCGTAGCAACCCGGATTCGCCACCAGCGCAGCGTTCGCCACGCGATCGCCATTTAATTCAGGCAACCCGTAAACTGCCTTCTCGGTCAGCTCCGCAGCGGTAACCGCATCCGCGTCCTGAAAGTTGTAGATCGACCGGTGTTGCTCCTCCTTCAATCTCCAGGCACCGCTCAAATCGATGACGCGCAGGCCCTGCGCCAGCGCCTCGGGCACCAGCGAGCGCGATGCCTCATGCGGCGTCGCCAGAAACAGCAACTCCAATCCCTGCTGCTTCATTGCCGGCCACGACAGCGGCCGCAGTGGGTAACCACCATTACCGGAAAGAGCCGGAAACACGTCCGCTAAATCCGCAGCGCCATTGTCGGCCGAGCGTCGCAGCAAAACTGGCTTCTCCAGGCGCGGATGACGCAGAAGAATCCGCGTCAGCTCCAGGCCGGAATAGCCCGTCGCCCCCAGCACCGCAGTCTTGAGTTTCGCCGTCATCTAACTCAGCATTTCCTCGATGCGCCCCGCCAGCTTCCGGGCGTCATCCTTGTCGGGACAAACAATCAGAATCGTGTCGTCGCCGGCAATCGTGCCCACCACCTCGGACCAATCGGCCTCGTCCAGAGCCGCCGCCACCGGCTGCGCGCTCCCCACGATGGTCTTGATCACCAGCTGGTTCTGCGCCGAGCGAATATCCAGCACAAACTCCCGCACCAGCCGCGATACCGGCGGCAGAGCAATCCCGGCCCCGCTCTCCCCTTGGGGCAGCGAATACCCGTGGGAAGTCTTGCTCAGGTTCAGATCGCGGATATCCCGCGACAGGGTCGCCTGTCCCACCTTGAACCCCCGCTTGCGCAGAAGCCGCTGCAGGTCCTCCTGGCTGGCGATCGACCCGTGCTTCAGCACGTCCAGAACCGCCCGTTGCCGTAATGTTTTATTCATAATGCATAAATATTCATAGATATGAATAAATATGTTTATATCTTACGGACCTGAGCCGGAATGTCAAGAAGAAATGCCCGTCCCGGTTACCTTCCGGCGACCCGCGAAATACCTACGCCGAACGCCGTCCCTTGGTAGACTACTTCGCGGCCAGGAAGCGCCGTCCAGTCGAGCGCCGGAGATGCGAATGAACCCCAAGCCCACCCTGATCGCGGAGTTGATCGCCGAGTTCCTCGGCACCTTTGTCCTGATCCTGTTTGGCACGGGCGTGGTCGCTATGGTCGTGCTATTTCCGTCGAGCAACCCCGGTGAGACCATTCACGGCGGCTTCACCAACATCACCCTGGGTTGGGGACTCGCCGTGACCATGGGAATTTACATCGCCGGCAAAATTTCGGGAGCGCACCTCAACCCCGCCGTGACCCTGGCCCTCGCCGCCTTTCGTGGCTTCTCCTGGCGCAAGGTGCTGCCCTACTCCATCGCACAAACCGCCGGAGCCTTCGCGGCAGCTGCCCTGGTTTATTGGAACTACCTGCCCGCCTTCCGCCAGGCCGATCCGCAACTCGATCACACCGCCGGAATCTTCACGACTTTTCCCGCTTTCCCCGCCATGCCGCAGGCAGGCTTTCTCGATCAGTTCATCGGTACCGGTCTGCTGCTGCTTCTCATCTTCGCGATCACCGACGAATTCAATGCGCCGCCGGGAGCGAATCTTGCTCCCGTGCTGATCGGACTGGTCGTGGTTGCCATCGGTATGAGCTTCGGAGGCATGCACGGCTATGCCATCAATCCCGCGCGCGACTTCGGTCCGCGGCTCTTTACCCTCGTCGCCGGATTCCGCAACAACGGCCTCACCGACGGCACTCGTGTCTGGTGGATTCCCGTCGTCGCGCCGCTGCTCGGAGGGTTGGCTGGCGCGGCCCTCTATGATTTCGGAATCAGGCGCTACCTGCGTCCGTCGTAGAGTGTGGACGTGCGCGCGCAAGCCGAGTTTCTCCGCGTCCTCTGCGGCTTTTCTCAGCGAACTCTGCGGTTCAAGCTTTTGCTTTGGTCAGGCCGCGACGCCACTGGAACTCGGATCAAAAGGAGGTACCGTGCAATACGTCTTAGCGCTCGACCAGGGCACAACCAGTTCGCGAGCTCTTTTGTTCGATCGGCACGGAGCCGTTCGCTCGGTCGCCCAAAAAGAATTCGATCAGCTTTTCCCACAGCCCGGATGGGTCGAGCACAATCCCCAGCAGATCGCGTCGTCCCAAATCGCAGTGGCCCAGGAAGCCCTGGCCCAAGCCGGTGCCCGGCCGAGCGATGTGGCCGCGATCGGCATCGCCAACCAGCGCGAGACCACGATCGTGTGGAACCGCGAGACCTCAGAACCTGTCTACAACGCGATCGTCTGGCAAGACCGCCGCACCGCCGATTTCTGCGAGCGTCTCAGAAGTGAAGGCCACGGTCCCCTGATCCAGCAGCGCACTGGCCTGTTGATCGATTCCTATTTTTCCGCCAGCAAGATTTCCTGGATTCTCGACAACGTCCGCGGCACACGCGCCGACGCTGAAGCGGGCAAGCTCGCATTCGGCACGGTGGATACCTGGTTGCTCTGGAAGCTGACCGGAGGCCTAGTTCACGCCACCGACGCCAGCAATGCCTCGCGCACCATGCTTTTCAACATTCACACCGGCGCTTGGGACCACGAACTCCTCGATCTGTTTCGCGTGCCTCAATCGATGATGCCTGCGGTCCGCTCTTCCAGCGAAGTCTACGGAGAAGTCAGCGTGGTCCAGGGTTTGGAAAAGATTCCTCTCGCCGGCATTGCCGGCGACCAGCAAGCGGCCCTGTTCGGCCAACGCTGCGTCCGCCCCGGCCTCACCAAAAACACCTACGGCACCGGATGCTTCATGCTGCAGAACACGGGCCGGCGGGCGGTGCCATCGTCCAATCGGCTGGTCACCACCGTCGCCTGGAAAATCGGAGATGTAACGGAGTACGCCCTTGAAGGCAGCGTCTTCGTGGGCGGCGCGGTCGTGCAGTGGCTCCGCGACGGCCTGGGATTGATTCGAAAATCAGAGGACGTCGAAGCCCTGGCAAACTCCGTGCCTGACAACGGCGGTGTCTATTTCGTTCCCGCATTCGTCGGCTTGGGCGCGCCGCACTGGGATTCCTACGCGCGCGGCTCGATATTCGGACTCACCCGCGGCACCACCGCCGGCCACCTTGCCCGTGCTGCGCTGGAGAGCATTGCCTACCAGGTCGCGGACTTGCTCGACGCTATGCGTCTCGATTCCGGCGCCTCCGTCGAGGAACTACGAGTCGATGGCGGAGCAGCCGCCAACGACAGCCTCATGCAATTTCAGTCCGACATTCTCGGGGTCCCCGTCGTTCGCCCGGCCGTCACGGAAACAACAGCGTTAGGCGGGGCCCATCTGGCGGGCCTGGCGGTCGGCTTCTGGAAGTCCGACCTCGATGCCTCCGCCGCGACCAAGGATCGCCGCTTCACCCAGCAAATGTCCTCGTCTCAGGCCCGATTGTTGCGGAACCGCTGGAACGAGGCGGTCGCACGATCCAAGAACTGGGAGCAAGGTTCGATCGACGGTGCCCTTTGAAGGGCTGAAGCTGCAACCATCGTTGTAGAAATGACATCTAGCTAAGCCATGTGGGGACAGCCGCCCTCGGCTGTCCGCTGGGCGTAGCCCGGTGGTTGCGTACACTGGTCGATCATGAAAGCCGCAGTCCTTATCTCGCCGCAAGCGGTTTCGCAACGCCCGCTGCGAATCAGCGACATCGCCGATCCACTACCCAAGGCTGGACATGTTCTTCTGCGCGTGCGCGCCTGCGGCGTCTGCCGCACCGATCTGCATATCGTCGAAGGCGATCTTCCTCCACAACAGCCTGGCATCACGCCAGGCCATCAAATCGTTGGCGACGTCGTCGGCGGCGACACGAAAGAAATTCCTCTCGGCGCGCGCGTCGGCGTGTCGTGGCTCGGCGGGACCGATGGCACTTGCGCCTACTGCAAACGAAGCATGGAGAACCTGTGCGACTCGCCCACCTTCACTGGCTATTCGGTCCCGGGCGGCTACGCCGAGTTTGCCCTCGCTCGCGCTGACTTTGTCTTCCCGCACCGTCGCCGGCTCGCTGCCATGCGAGTAGAGGCCGCCATCTTTGCGGATCCTCCAGAAATGGATGGCCACGAAGAACATCGCCGCCAGCGGAAGAATCATGCAGTGCAGCACGTAGAAGCGCAGCAGCGCGTTGGCGTTGACGGCGTTGCCGCCCAGCAGCAGGAAGTGAATTTTCCCGCCCATCACCGGGACAGCCGATGCGATGTTCGACCCCACCGTGATGGCCCAGTAAGCCAGTTGATCCCAGGGCAGCAGATATCCGGTGTAGCTGAGCAGCAGCGTGACCAGAAGAAGGATGACGCCGATAACCCAGTTGAACTCGCGCGGCGCGCGGTAAGCGCCGCGATAGAAAACTTTGAACATGTGCGCAAACACCAGAAACACCATGACATGCGCCGACCAGCGATGCAGGTTGCGCAGAAATAATCCGGACGAGACCACGAACTGCAGGTCTTTCGTATCGGCGTAGGCCTGCGGCGCCGACGGGTGATAGTAGAACATCAGGGGAATACCGGTCGCCACCAGGATTAGAAAAGTCCCCAGGGTCAGCGTGCCCAGGTACCACGTCGCGCTGAAACTTAGCATGCGCGTGCGCACCTTGGTCGAGAATAGGTGCAGAAACACATTCTGCTGAACGGCGAGCGCGCGCTTCAGCGTGCTGGACCCGGTGCCGCTGCGGAAAATCGAGCGCCACACCCGGCTGCCGCGCAAGTTGTCGAAATGTTGGTCGATTGTCTTTGCCATGCTAGTTCTCTCTAACTCAGACCCTCACGAAGGAATCCCGCGCCAGCGGCGGCACGTCGGTCGAGCGATCGACCAGCAGATCGCCATCGTCGTTCAGCCAGATGCGCTTCCACGGCAGCGGTTTGGGCGCCGGACCCTCAAGTTTCTTGCCGTCCTCATTGAACTTGCTGCCATGGCACGGACACGCAATTATGCTCAGCTCGGGCTTCCACGTGGTCATGCATCCCAGATGCGTGCACACCGCGCTCAGCGAAAAATAGCCTTCGTCCGAGTGAATGATGTATATGCCAGAATTCACGTCGATGGTGACGCTGCCCAGTGGATAGCGGTCCGGCTTCCCGGCATTCACCACCGGCGACGGTTCGAAAAGCACATTGGGTTCGAGATACTGATACGCGAAAGCCGCCGTGCCCGCGGCGGCGATGCCTAGTGAACCGAGGCCGAGTTTCGCAAAAAATTGCCGGCGGCTCACGTCGCCATTGTTTTTGATTTCGTCTGCCATCTTTTCCTCTGACAAGGCTGCCTCGCGCCTACTTGTGCAATCCCGCACCGATTGACGCCAGCGAAATCAAGCC
>Ga0207110_10286_pt1 | contig 11560 bp, 9 predicted proteins | sample Alteio_BWMinHeat_74_FD_153582 | JGI IMG/M metagenome (GOLD analysis project Ga0207110, IMG submission 153582) | Enriched cells from forest soil in Barre Woods Harvard Forest LTER site, Petersham, Massachusetts, United States -... | ecosystem: Environmental > Terrestrial > Soil > Temperate forest >...
AGAATTTTTCGCCCTTTTTTGATGATCTCGACAATCATTGCGCTGGCGGCAATCGCCGCCGTGAGCCAAACCAGCCAGCCCGCATCTCCGTCTTCCGCTTCGCCTGACGCCAAGCCGGCCCAGTCCTCGCCGCGCAAAGTCGACAAGGCAGCCGCTTATTACCATTACACCCTCGCCCACATGTATGAGGAGATGGTCACCGCCTACGGTCGCAGCGACCTCGCCACCAAGGCCACCGAAGAATACCGCCTCGCCATCGAGGCCGATCCTTCTTCCGAATTCCTGACCTCCGGCCTGGCCGAGCTCTACGTAAAGACCGGCCGCATCGCCGATGCCGTCAAAGAAGCGCAAGACATCATCAAGAAAGATCCCAAGAATCTCGAAGCCCACAAGCTTCTCGGCCGCATCTATCTGCGTTCCCTCGGCGACATGCCCGGCGGTTCCGGCTCTGACAACATCCTCAAACTCGCCATCGACCAGTACGAGCAGATTACGAAGCTCGATCCCGATAGCGTCGACGATCACCTGCTGCTCGGCCGCCTCTACCGTCTGAACAACGATCTCCAAAAAGGCGAAGGCGAACTCAAGACCGCCATCAAACTCGATCCCAACTCCGAAGAAGCCGTGACCACGCTGGCCATGCTCTACACCGACGAGGGCGACACGGCGCACGCCCTTCAGGTTCTGAGCTCTATCCCCGACTCCGCCCGTTCCGCCAAGCTTTACGCCGCCCTGGGTGCAGCCTACGAACAGCGCAAGGATTACAAGAGCGCCGTCGATGCCTTTCGCCACGCCATCGTTCTCGATCGTGACAACCTCGACGCCATCCGCGGCCTGGCTGAAAACCTCCTGAACGACGGCCAGCTCGACGCCTCCCTCGAACAGTACAAGGTCATCGCCGACTCCAATCCCGAAGACGCGCAGACCTACGTCCGCATAGCCGAGATTTATCGCCGCCAGGCCAAGTACGATCTTGCGCTCGAGAGTCTGAAGCGCGCCGACACCCTGGTGCCCGACCAGGCCGAAGTGGCCTACAGCATCGCCGCCGTTTACCAGGCGCAGGGCCGTTATGACGACGCCATCAAGATCTTGCAGGATCTCGTAAAGCGCACCGAAAAGAGCGAAGCCGGATCCAGCAACGCCGACCGCAACAACCGCGCCATCTTCCTCGAGCGCCTCGGCATGGTCTATCGCGAGCAGGAAAACTACACCGCTGCGGTCGAAACTTTCCGCAAAATGCTGCCCTTGGGCGAGGAAAACACCCGCCAGGGCTATCAGGAAATCATCGATACATACCGCGAGGCCAAGCAGTGGCCGCAAGCCACCGCCGCCGCCAAGGAAGCCGTGCAGAAGCTTCCCGACGATCGCGACCTTCGCATGGTGCTGGACGCGCAACTCGCCGACACCGGAGAACTCGACAAATCCGTCGCCGACATTCGCTCCCTGTTGAAGGGTGGCCCCGAAGATCGCGAAGTCTACCTCCGCATCGGCATTATTTACACCCGCGGTAAGCGCTACGACGATGCCCTGGCAGCGCTCGCCAAAGCCGAGCAACTCTCGACCAAGCCCGAAGACAAGGGCTACGTGTCTTTCCTCCGCGGTGACCTGTATCAGCGCCAGAAGATGTTCGATCAGGCCGAAGCCGAGTTCAAGAAAGTCCTGACTACGACCTCACCCACCGATCCCCAGACCGCAGCCACGCTCAACTATCTCGGCTACATGAATGCCGATCGCGGCGTGAAGCTCGAAGAGTCGCTCAACTACATCAAGCAGGCCTTGACCTTCGAGCCCAACAACGGCGCTTACCTCGACTCGCTCGGCTGGGCCTACTTCAAGCTGGGCAAATACGATCAGGCCGAAGAGAACCTGACTAAGGCCGAATCTCACATGACAACCGATCCCACGGTCCAGGAGCATCTCGGCGATCTTTACCAGAAAATCGGCCGCCTGAAACTCGCCGCCGCCCACTGGGAGCGCTCCGTTCAGGAATGGAGCAAGACCGTCCCCGCCGAACAGGACGGCGAGGCCTTCGCCAAAGTTCAGCAAAAACTCGACGCCGCCAAGGTAAAGCTAGCAAAAGAAGAATCGCAGAAGCAGCAATAAGCAAGCAGTGCCCATGTGGGGACGGGCGCCCTCGCCCGTCCAAGCCGCGACGGTTTTGTCGCGGCAGCGCATTCTGCCAGAGCCAAGGTGCTCGGCCCATTCAAGCCCGTGCGCCAAAAGCATGGCATCACCTTGCTAAACTCCCCGCATGCCACTGGAGAACATTCTCATCCGCTCCGCCTCACTCGCAGACATCCCAGAAATCCTGCGCCAGCGCCGCAGGATGTATGAAGACATGCACTACAACGACCCCCAGACCCTCGACGCGATGGCCTCCCTGTCATCCTCTTATCTGGAAACCGCCATGGCCGACGGCTCCTTCCGCGCCTGGCTGGCCGCCGCCGGTGACCGCGTAGTCGCCGGGGGCGCGGTCGTCATCTCTCCGTGGCCCGCTCACCCGTACGATCTCGAATGCCGCCGCGCCACTATCCTCAACGTTTATACCGATCCCGAATATCGACGCCGCGGCATCGCCCGCACCCTCATCCAGACCATCATCGCCTGGTGCCAGCGCGAAGGCTTCGCCCGCGTGACTCTCCACGCCAGCAACGATGGCCGCCATCTCTACGAATCCCTCGGCTTCGAACCCAGCAATGAAATGCGCCTGAACCTGCGGTGAATTGTTGCCGTTGCCGGGAAGAGCCGCGAGCGCCTTACCGTGGAGGATCCCCAGAGCCGTGTGCAGTAACGTGGAAGAGCGGCCCTTCTAGGGCCGCGCCAGCATCTGTGATCCATTCGGGCTTCAAGCCCCTGTGGTCGCCTTTCTCCAAGGAACCGCTTCCGCTACGCACATTTCAAAGACATCAACTAACAATGCTATGCTCTCCCCATGCTCGCCGCCTACGCGGTGCACGTCGAACACTCCCGTGGACGCCGTTTCCCCGAGCCTCCGCATCCCTACCGCAACGACTTCCAGCGGGACCGCGACCGCGTCATCCACGCCCGCGCCTTCCGTCGTCTCGAAGCCAAAACGCAAGTCTTCACCCGCCGCTACTCCGACCATTTCCGCAACCGCCTCACCCACACCCTTGAAGTCTCGCAAGTCTCCCGCACCATCGCCGGAGCCCTCGGCCTCAACGTCGATCTCACCGAAGCTCTGGCCCTGGTCCACGACATCGGCCACCCTCCCTTCGGCCACGCCGGAGAAAAAGCCCTCGACGCCGCCATGCGCGAGCATGGACTCTTCTTCGACCACAACCTGCATGCCCTCCGCATTGTCGAAGATTTCGAACAGCGCTACGCCGCCTTCCGCGGCCTGAACTTAACCTTCGAAGTCCGCGAAGGCATTATCAAGCACTCGCACGACTACGAAGCCAAACAATATCCCGAGCTAGCCGAATATCTATTAGACCAGCGCCCACCACTCGAAGCGCAATTGATCGACCTGACCGACGAGATCGCCTACAACACCGCCGACCTCGACGACGGCTTCGAAGCCCATCTCCTCTCGCTCGAGCAAATCCGCGAAGGCAACCCCGCCTTCGAACGCTTCTACCGTGAGGTCGAGCAGATCTACCCTAACGCCCCCGATAAGCTGAAATTCAACGAAGCCCTGAAGCGCGTCCTGAACCGCTTCGTCAGCGACCTCATCACCAACACGCAGGCCCGCCTGCAGGAAGCCGGAATCAAAACCCTCGACGACGTTCGCCACCACAAAGACCGCCTGGCCGCTTTCGGCCCCGCAGTCGAAGCCGAGCGCAAGCAGAGCAAAACTTTCCTCTACGAAAATCTCTACTACAGCCCCTCGCTGGCCGGAGAGAAAGAGGATGCCGAGCGCGTAGTCGGCGAACTCTTCACCTTCTGGATGCACCACCCCGAAGCCCTTCCCCACAACTATCAAGAAAAAGCCAAAGCAGATTCGCTCCCCCGAGTCATCTGCGACTACATCGCCGGTATGACCGACAACTTCATCTTCGAACAATACGAAAAACACTGCGGAATTCGTTGAGGAAAGTTTATGTAGGGACAGCCGCCCTCGGCTGTCCGGCGGGCGCAGCCCGGCTGCCTTAGAGGCCTAAAACGACCGGCCCGTCGGGCAGCACGGATGCAACCCTGACGAAAAACTGTCATCATATGTACCGTCGTTCGCCCTACACCGGAGGTCGCGATGGACAAGAACCCTTCGCCGACGGCAGACAAGTCTCCGCAGACATCACCGGAAGCTCCCTTCACAACGTTCATTCAATTGGACGGGAGGTCCGCCGTCCCATCGCAGTTTCGCACTCCGGGGACTTTTACGATCACCCGGCTCCAGTCGCCGGCTGGGCTTCCTGACCGAATCACGAAGCTATCGCCCGTCCCAGCTCTGCTGGTGTCGATCTCGCTCAAGTCGCTGCCATCATCCAGCTATCAGGTGTGGACCGCAGACAAGCTCATTGCCACATCCGTCGTTCATCCGTTTCGATCCAATGTCATCGATTTCGATTCCCAGCCAAAGTGTTGGGCGGGTAGTGCCTTCGATTACGTTCACTATTCTGTCCCTCGTAAGGGACTCGATGACATTGCCGAGGATCTCGGTTTTGGCCGCGTAAGGGACTATCGTCTGGCAGTGCTCGAAGACGATCTGGTTGTGGCCCAAATCACGAAGAGCATTCTTCCGTTCCTTGGGCGCAGCGATGCTCCCTCTGTACTTGCTCTCGATCAATTCAATCTCATCCTCGGGGCGCATCTAATTCAGCGGTACGGTGTACTCCAGAAAACTGCGCAGCATTCAAAGGGAGGTCTGGCGCCATGGCAAAAGCGGCGAGCGTCGGAACTTCTTCGTCAGAATATGCATGGGCGGATCAGGCTTTCTGACGTTGCACGAGAATGCGGACTCTCCGTCAGCCACTTTGGCCGCTCCTTCAAAACCTCTTTCGGCGTCTCCACTCACCAATGGCTAATTCAACATCGCATTGACCACGCCAAACAACTGATGAGCCAGACCCGCCTGTCGCTGATCGACATCGCGATTCAGGCAGGATTCAATGACCAGGCAGCGTTCACGCGCACATTCCATCAATTCGTTGGAGTCAGCCCGGGAAGATGGCGACGGCATTACATGACAAGACATTTCCGGGCATAGGGCCCGTAAGCGCTGACTTAAGCAGGGCGGGCTAGAAGTTGATCACCTAGCCGCTTTCTGGGCGATATAGCTTCCGGATAGCCGACCACTCAGAAACAAAGGAGAGAAGATGACAGTTGCAGAGCTGATGCACCACAACTTCGATGAGATCTTCATCGAGCTCGATCCAGTGAAGCGCGAAGCCATGATGCGCAATGCTTATACGGAAGATTGTGTATGGATACACCCGGGTGGCCGCCTGGTCGGCATTAAGGCGGTCAATGAAGCAGCGTCGGAAATTCGTAAGCGCATCCCGGAGTACCGCTACAAGGTGGTTGGCGATATTCGCACGATGCACAATGTCGGGATGTGCCGTTGGGGGAGCGGACTTCCTGACCAACCGTTCCGCTATACCGGTACGGACGTTCTGGAGGAACGCGGCGGCCGTGTTGCTGTGTTCTACACCTTCATCGATAGTGGAACTCCGCCGGTCTCGTCGACGGAATAAGGCCTTCGTTTGGATGGAAAACGTGGCTGACGCGCAGTAGCGCCGTTGGGTAAGTGCCGGACTGCTGTTGCGAACCCAGCAGTCCGGCCTTATCCGTTCCGGTCAGCGGATGAATAACGACTAACACGCTTTTCTTGAGTCAAGCAGTTGTTCAATCTCGACGAGTGCCAAATCGCCAAATCAGTCGCCGACGACAGATTAAGATTAGTACCGGAATGTCGGCTTGTAGGAATTGGTCGCGATCGCTCTCGGTTGGCGGGCAAAGGGGAAGTAATCCTTAGGTTAGCGCTTATCGCGCAAGACCCCGTTTCCTAACGCTTCGGCACACTGCGCCTCCTGGTCGCTAGGTGCGAGACTCATCTTTTTGGCAAGAAACGACAAAACCAGCAAGATTCTGCTAGAGACTAGCTAGCCTCCAGCGTAACGTGACAGGGACACGTCTTCGATCTCTGGTTCTGTGGAAGCCGGGGTGCGTGAGAGGAGAAAGTGAAACCTATGCAAACTAAACCCAGCATCGTGTTCTGTCACGGGCTCTGGGCCGACGGCTCGTGCTTTAGCAAGCTTATCGTTCCCCTTCAGGCGGAGGGGTATGCGTGTATTGCAGCGCAGTACGGCCTCAACACAACGGCAGAGGACGTCGCCTTGGTGAAGGCAACGATCGGCCGGGTCAGCGGCCCTGTCATCCTCGTCGGCCACTCCTACGGCGGAACCGTCATCACCGGCGCCGGAGTCGACGATCGCGTTGCCGGCCTGGTTTACATCTGCGCGCTCGCTCCGGACGCCGATGAGACATCTCAAACACAGCAATCTAACTTCCCGACGACGGACGTCTTCTCCCACATCGAAGTCGTGGATGGACGTATCTGGCTGCGTCCCGAGGGCACGAAGCATTTCTGCGGAGATCTTTCGGAGCAGGACCAGAGACTCGTTTGGGCGACTCAGGGCGTCCCGAAACCCGACTTGTTTGGGGCGAAAGCCGGGGGAACCGCTTGGAAGTCGAAGCCCAGCTGGTACATCGTCGGCAAAAAAGACCGCACCGTGCATCCCGACCTGGAACGGGCCATGGCCAAGCGCATGGGCGCAACCACGTATGAAATCGACAGCAGCCACGTCCCTATGCTCTCCCACCCCGATGTTGTGATCAATGTCATCCGTGACGCCGTAAAAGCGGTTCAAGAAGCGACGGTGGCAGCGTAGAGCCGTTTATGGATCGCCCTTTGACTGCGCGCTTCGCAGCTTAGTAACTAATCCGCGAGGGTTCATTCAGGTTGGTGAGTTGTTCTTCCTGAATGACGGGCTAACCAGAAGGAACCCTCTTACGTCGTTCCCGAAGCGCCGCAAAAAATGAGAATCCGTATTGGGACAGTCCGTGCAAATCCGTGGCCAGGAAGTTTTACCGCCCCGCCACCGCCGCCACCACATCAAACAAAATCCTCGGCCCCCGCCGCACTTCATCCACCCGAATCCGCTCATCGTTCCCGTGTTCAGTGTTCCCCTCTTCATCCGTCGCCACGTAAGGATTAAAGCCGTACGAGGCGATCCCCAGCGGCCGGTACCGCTGGTTCTCCGTATAGCCGCTGGTGATGTGGGGCACCACCGGTGTCCCCGGAAAATATTTCCCCGAAACTTCCCGGATCGCCGCATACAGCGCATTGTCCGTCCCCGAATAATTCGCCTCGCGAAACTCCCCCTTCCACGGCTCGACGGTGACATCCGGATCGTTCACCACCCGTCGCACTGCCGCCAGCAACGCCTTCGGGTCTCCTCCCGGCAGAATCCTCACATCCAGATTCGCCCACGCCTCCGGAGGAATCACATTCGTCTGCTCCGATCCTCCCATCATGGTCAGCGAAATCGTGTCGCGCAAAAGAAATTCCAGCGACTCATCCTTCTCGACCTCCTCCTGAAATTTCTTGTCCTCAATCGCCTTCTTGATATTGCGATACTGCGCCGCCCGCTCCGGCGTCTCGTACGGCGCCATGTCGCGCAGAAACTCATCCACCACCGGCAAAACGCGCAGCGGCGTCCGGTACGCAATAATCTTATTCAGCGCCCGCACCAACCGGTCCGGAGCCGACTCCGGATTCGGACGCGATCCGTGCCCCGGCCTGCCATGCGCCACCACGTGCAGCCAGTAAGTCGTCTTCTCGCCCACATCGACGCCCACATACTTCACAAAGCCATTCTCCAGCAGGTTCTCGCCGCCCTCGTTGATCAGAAACTCGGCGTTCCCCAGCAGATCGCGCTGATGTTCGATGAACCAGTCGGTCCCCGTGTCATCGACCTCCTCATCCGCGACCGCAAGAAAAATCACATCGCGATCCAGCGCCACCTTCTCGCGCTTCAGCATCACCATCACGACCAGCTGCGCCAGGCCTTCATCCTTCATGTCCTGCGCGCCGCGCCCCCACAGATACCCGTCGCGAATCTCTCCGCTAAACGGTGGAACCTTCCAGTGTGTCGCATCGCTCGTCACCACATCCATGTGGTTCAGCAAAATAATCGGCCGCGGGTGCCCCACCCTTGTCGCGTCTTGTGCGACTGGGTGGGGATTTTGATCTCCATCACTCGAACCGGAATTCCGTGGAATCCGCGCCCACAAATCCCCCCGCCCCGGCGCATACTCAAACGCCCGATTCTCAATTCCTTCCTGATCCAGAATCTTCTTGTAGAACTCCACCGCGCGCATCTCATTCCCCGGAGGATTCGTCGTATCAATCCGCAGATACTCCTGCATCCACGTCACCGCCGAGTCGGAATACTGCTGCAGATGGTCCGCAGGAATTCGGGACGAAGCCGTCTCCGGCACCTGACCCCAGATGACACCACACAACGCCAGCGCCGTGACGCCCAGCCATACCCCAGACCGGCCCACACTCCGTCCCAGATGCTTAGCTCCCAAACGGCCCTCCCCGGACAAGTCGATTTCTACGCAGTTTTTATATCAGGTTTCCCAAATTTACCCTCGGGTTGCGCACCCAGCCTATCTTCCCCGCCCGAAGAGTACTACAATGTCTATAGATATCAATCATTTAGCTCTCTCAGCCTTGGGGTCCGATTTGGCATCCCACATGTAATAGGAATGGCAGGTACGCCCGTAACTGGGGTACCCAGAGTTCCAGGCCAAGCGATGCGTCAGCGCGGGCCGGTTCAGCGAAACCGCTGGCTTTCTGTGCCGTTCAAAGGGACGCAATCAAAATTTCATGCACGCCCCAGGCGTGCCGGGGTGGCGCAGCCAAACGCTCCGCCCCAAACTTGGAGGAAGTCATTATGAACAACCGTCTACTCTTCGCCCTGCCCTTGGCCGCTGTTCTCGCTTTCCCGGCTGTCGCGCAGACCACCTCGTCCACCGATCAGAGCGCGCCTGCCGCCACCCAGCAGACACAGTCCAGCTCGACCGATGCCGCCACCGGCAAAGCTCCTCTGGCACCCCCGTCCCGCGAAGGCTTCTGGGGACGCATCAATCCCTTCGCCCGCAAGAACTACGTCAAGCGCCAGACCGAACCGATCCGCGACCGCGTCAACGAGCTCGATGAGCTGACCGCCGGCAACGGCAAGGCCATCAAAGACACCGACGCTCGCGCCCAGGCTGGCATCAAGCTCGCCTCCGACAAGGCCGACGCCGCCGACCAGCATGCCGTCGACGCTGGCAACAAGGCCACCATGGCGCAGCAGACCGCGCAGCAGGTCACCACTCGCGTCCAGACCGTTGAGACCGTGGTGGGCAACATCGACCAGTACAAGGCCTCGAACCAGACCGAGATCCGCTTCCGGCCCGGCCAGACCGTCCTCAGCAAGAATGCCAAGGACGCTCTCGACACCATGGCCAGCAGCGTGAAAGGCCAGCACGGCTACATCATCGAAGTTCAGGGATTCTCCGCTGGCAAGGGCCAGACCGCAATCACCAGCTCGCAGAAGATGGCCGAGTCGGTGGTGCGCTACCTCGTCCTCAACCACGAGATTCCCGTCTATCGCATCTACCTCGTCGGCATGGGCAACGCGCCCGTCCCAACGGATGACGCTGCGAAGACCAAGCGCATCAGCGGAGGCCGTGTCGAAATCAGCCTCCTGAAGAACGACCTGGAACAGCTCTCCGCTAACTCCGGGGCGCCTGTCACCACCGCCGATCAAGCGCAGCAACCGAAATAGCACTGTAGTCTTGGGACCAACGGGCGCCTCGCCCACAAGTCCCTCCCCCAGAAAAAGCCTCTCGCGCAAGCGAGGGGCTTTTTCGCGTCTGCCGCTGACAGCGAAATTCCAGGACATCCCCAGGGTGCCCCATTTCTCGCGCCCTTTGCGAGAAGTGGGGCCCTTCGCTTGCACGCTAGACGGAACTCGACTTTCCCGCTCCGATCTTGCACCCTCGGCTATACTGCTCCCAGCACGGAGCCCGAACCGCACGTGGAACTCTACAGCTGGCTTCCACCTGAAGCCGTCAAGATCGTCCTCGTTCTCTTCCTGTCATTCCTCATCGGACTTGAACGCGAAGAACACAAGGCCTCCGGGGGATCGTATTCCTTCGGAGGAGTCCGCACTTTTCCCCTGATCGGATTCATTGGCTACTCCATCGCTCTTCTTTCCGGCGCACAGCTGCTACCCGTCACGCTCGGCTTCCTGGTCGTCGGCGGATTCCTGCTGCTCTCTTACTGGCATAAACTCTCCCGAGTCGAGGCTGCCGGCGTCACTTCAGAAATGTCCGGCCTCACTACGTATCTCGTCGGCGCGCTCGTCTACTACGACCACTTCTGGATCGCCACCGCCCTCAGCGTCGCCAGTCTTCTGCTGCTTGAACTCAAAGAAGGCCTTGAAACCCTCGCCAATCGCACGGCGCCGCAGGAAATTCTCACCTTCGCCAAGTTCCTGCTGCTCACGGTCGTGATTCTTCCCGCCCTCCCGCACGGGGAGTTCACCCGCTTTCACATCAACCCTTTCAAGACCTGGTTGGTGGTCGTCGCGGTCAGCACCGTTTCTTACGGCAGCTACGTGCTGCAGAAAGTCACCAAGGAACACGGCGGAGTCATCCTCGCCGCTTTCCTCGGTGGAGCTTACTCTTCCACCGTGACCACGGTAGCGATGTCCCGCCGGGCCGCCCGTGAGCAGCGGCCGCATCTGTTCTCCGGTGGCATTCTCATCGCCTCGGGCGTGATGTACCTTCGTCTGGCCGCTCTCCTCACTTTGTTCAGTCGCCCTCTGGCAGCAACGCTCGCTCCCGCGTTTCTGGGCCTTTCCTCAGCCGCCATCGCCGCCGGATGGTTCTGGTCCCGCCGCCCCGATCCCGTGGCCTCGCAGATCAAGCGCGAATTCGAACCCGGCAACCCCCTCGATCTGACGGCCGCGTTTCTCTTCGCCATCCTGTTCCTCGCGATGCTCATCGCGACCCATCTGGTCGCCACCTATCTCGGCGGCGCCGGCATCCGCATCCTGGGCGCCGTCATGGGCGTCGCCGACGTCGATCCCTTCATCATGGGCTTGACCCAGGCCGCTGGCACACTCACTCCCGTGAATGTCGCCGCCAGCGGCGTCCTGATCGCCGCCGCCAGCAACAACCTGGTCAAGGGCATCTACTCCTACAGCCTGGCCGACCGCCAAACCGGCACCCAAAGCCTATGGCTGCTGGTAGCACTTGCCGCCGCGGGATTAGTCCCACTGCTCTGGCTCTGATTTCCGTTCCGTGCAACGGATGCATCCATCACCGTGGAAGGGCGGCCCTTTCAGGGCCGCCTAAGGCGCCTTGATGAGACTGCGTCAGCCCCTGAGGCCCGGGACGCACCGCCCTAAGCTTTTCCACAGCCTTCCACAGAAAGAAATCGGAAACGTGTGACGTACAACCTTGACTGAGGATATAGAAAGCCCAAAATGGAACTGTGAGCGAACACTCTTCGAGAGATGGCAGCCGAGCGGTTCCC
>Ga0207110_10287_pt1 | contig 11539 bp, 5 predicted proteins | sample Alteio_BWMinHeat_74_FD_153582 | JGI IMG/M metagenome (GOLD analysis project Ga0207110, IMG submission 153582) | Enriched cells from forest soil in Barre Woods Harvard Forest LTER site, Petersham, Massachusetts, United States -... | ecosystem: Environmental > Terrestrial > Soil > Temperate forest >...
TCGTGCTGCCGGCGCTGTTCGTGACCGTGACGGTGTAGCTGCCGGCGTCGCCCGCTTGCACGCTCGCGATCGAGTAACTCGCGCCGGTCGCGCCCGGGATGGCGGCCGCGCCCTGATACCATTGGTAGGTGAGCGGCGCGGTGCTGGTCGCAACGACGCTGAACGAGGCGCTGGCGCCGGGATTCACCGTCTGGCTCACCGGCTGCGTCGCGATGCTCGGAGTGAGCACGGTGGGGTCGAAGGTGAACGTGGCACCGTTACTCGACACGGAGCCATAGTTGTTGCCGACAATGCACACATAATTGCCCGCATCGCTGGCCTGCACGCTGGCGATCGTGTAACTCGGATCCGTCGCGCCGGGGATCAGGGCGCCATCCTTCAGCCATTGGTAGACGAGCGGCGCCGTGCCGTTGGCGGCGATCGTAAACGTGACGCTGGTCCCGGCCATCGCGGTCACCGCCTGCGGTTGCGCCGCGATGCTCGGGCCGACGGGCGACACGCTCACGGTGAGCACGGCCCCGTTGCTCGTGACGGCGCCGCTGCCGTTGGTGACGACGCAGGTGTAGGTTGCGGCGTCAAATCCGAGCGCGGCGGCGATGACGTAGGTCGCGCTCGTGGCGCCGGGAATCGCGGTCCCGTTTTTCTGCCATTGGTAGGTAGGCGCCGGCGTGCCGGTCGCCACGATGGCGAATGTCGCGGGGCTGAGAACGCTCACGGTGGTGGTCGCCGGCTGCTGCGTGATGATGGGCGCGGATGCGGGCGCCGTGACGGCGAGCGTGGCCGCGCTGCTCGTGACGCTGCCGACACTGTTGGTGACGACGACGGAATAACTGCCGGCGTCGCCCGATTGCACACCCGTGAGCGCGTAGCTCGACGCGGTCGCGCCGCCAATGGCGATGCCGCCCTTGGACCACTGGTAGGTGAACGGGGCGGTGCCGTTGGCGACCACGGTAAAGGTGGCATTGTCGCCCGGGTTGACGGTCGCGCTGGCAGGCGGCGTGACGATGGTGGGCGCGACGGCGGTCACGGTGACCGTGAGCGTGGCGGCGACGCTCGTGACCGAGCCGGCGCTATTCGTGACCGTAACGGCGAAGCTGCCGGTGTCGGCCGCGGCGACGCTCGCAATCGTATAGGTGGCGCTGGTCGCCCCGGAGATGGCGCTGCCGTTTTTGCTCCACTGATAACTCAGCGGCGCGGTGCCGCTCGCCACGACGGTGAACGTCGCACCGTTGCCGGCGTTCACGCTGGTGCTCGCGGGTGGCGTGATGATCGAGGCCGCGACGGCGGAGCTGCTCACGGTGAGCGTCACGGCGCTCGTGGTGACGTTGCCCACGCTGTTCGTGATCGTGACGGTGTAGCTGCCACCGTCGGCCGCGGCGGCGCTCGCAATCGAATAAGTGGGGTTGGTCGCCCCGGAAATCACGGAGCCGTTCTTGCTCCACTGAAAACTCAGCGGCGCGGTGCCGCTCGCCGCGACGCTCAAGCTCGCGCTCGTGCCGGTCGCAACGGTGACACTGACGGGCGGCGTCGTGATGATGGGCGCGGTGGCGCTGGTGGTGACAGAGAGCGTGGCGGCGCTACTGGTGGCGTTGCCAGCGCTGTTCGTGATCGTGACCGTGTAGTTGCCGGCGTCGGCGGCGGCCGTGCTCGCAATCGAATAGGTGGCGCTGGTCGCCCCGGAAATCGCGGAGCCGTTCTTGCTCCACTGATAACTCAGCGGCGCAGTGCCGCTGGCCACGACCGTGAAACTCGCGCCCGACCCGCTCGTGACCGCCGTGCTCGACGGCTGCGTGGTAATCGAGGGTGCGACGGCAGGCAGGTTCACGGTGAGCACGGCGGCGCTACTGGTGACATTGCCGGCGACGTTCGTGATCGTGACCGTGTAGTTGCCCGCGTCGGTGGCGGCGGTGCTCGCAATCGAATAGGTGGCGCTGGTCGCCCCGGAAATCGCGGAGCCGTTCTTGCTCCACTGATAACTCAGCGGCGCGGTGCCGCTGGCCACAACGGTGAAGCTCGCGCCCGATCCGCTCGTGACCACGACGCCGGCCGGCTGCGTGGTGATCGAGGGCGCCGCGGCAGCGGTGTTCACGGTGAGCGTGGCCACGTTGCTGGTGACGTTGCCGGCCGCGTTCGCGATGGCGACGGAGTAATTGCCCGCGTCGCCCGTTTGCGCGCTGGCGATGTTGTAGCTCGCGCCGGTCGCGCCGCCGATGCTGACGCCGCCCTTCGCCCACTGGTAGCTGAGCGGCGCGGTGCCGCCCGCCACGACGGTAAACGTAACGCTCGCGCCGGCGTTCACGGCCTGCCCCACGGGTTGCGTGGTGATGGTCGGCGCGACATTGGTGGGATTGACGGTGAGCGTGGCCACGCTGCTCGTGGTGTTGCCGATGAGGTTGGTCACGACCACGGTGTAGCTGCCGGCGTCGGAAGCCTGCGGGCTCACGATGGTGTAGCTCGCATTCGTCGCGCCGGAGATATTCGCGTTACCTTTTTTCCACTGGTAACTGAGCGTGCCGGTGCCGCTCGCGGTGACGCTGAACGTCGCGCTCGTGCCGACGGTCACGACCACGTTGGCCGGTTGCGCGGAGATGCTCGGCGCGGTGGCGGCGGTACCGTAGAGGAGCGTGCTTGTCGTGCCGACGGGCGTGCCGTAGGTGCCGCCGGAATCGTAGGTCGCGAGGGCGGTGAGTGTGACGCGGTAGTAATTCGCGACCGCCGTCGCAGTATAAGTCGTGGTGAGTGGAGTGGTTGTGCCATTGCCACTCGTGACGGTCGAGGACAGCGTGGTGTAGGTGACGCTGTCGGGTGACGACTCGACCTTGTAGGTCGCGCCCTCGGCGGAATTCCACGTGAGCGCGACGTTGCTGCCCGCGGCAGCGCCGGTGAGCGTGATCGCGGCCGCGGGACCGGCGTCGGCATATTCGGTGACAGACCCACTGATGCTGCTAACCGTGCCTTGTCCGCTAGCTGGAGTAAGAAAATATTCTTGATTGAAGACATCGGGAAAAACGGTGTTGCCGCTCGAATCGATGCACACGAAGTAGGCATACGTGCCGCCCGGGTATTCGGGCGTAACGCAGTAGCGCACGTTCTGCCGGTTCAGATCGAAATCGGTGCCCTGCGTTTTTCCGAAGTCGCCAAGATATTCGTAATCCTCGGCAAACGTGCCGACAGAACACGTCTTTGTCGTCGGGCCAAGCGCGTAAGTCGCGGTCGTGGTCGGGCCGTATTGGTTCGAGGCAAGCGTCTGGCTGATGCCCTGCACACTCGCCGCCCACACGGGAAGTTTTACGCGCCCGGTCACTGCCAGATCGTCCATGCCGGGGTAAAGCGCGGCATTGGTCGCGTTGCGTTTCACAAAGCCACTGGTCATGCGGCGAATCCCGCTCGTCGCATCGGTCGCGGTCGAATAACCATACGGCCCGTAAATCGGCAGACCATCATAGGCCCAGCCGATGATCGGCGAGTGAGCGGTCGGCGTGCTACCTTCGCTATAGGTTTTCGTCGAGGAGTCGTAAGTGACGTTATCGCCGAGCTGGTAGCGGAGCGCCTTCGGGTTGATGTGATTGTGATAGGCGCCGCTGCTGGGCTGGTGCGCGTTGGCGGTATCAAAGTTGAAGGCCTCCGCGACACCCGCGAGGCGGTTCCAGATTCCGTCGCCGCCCATCGAGATGCTGGCGACGCTGGCCGTGGAGGGACTGCCATTGGTATAGGACTGGCCGTCGCCATTTTCCCAAACCAGCACGCCGTTCACCAGCACGCCGCCGTTACCGTGTTGATTTACAATTTGTTTTGTCGCGGGAATCGAGGAAGCCGATGGATTGGTGTTAATGCGCGGAATGCGGTGAATCGCACCGCGGTTCAATGGCCAGGAAGTATAAGTCTGATTGTTGGGAGTGAGCCAATTTCCCATCGTGTAACTCGCGAGGCCGGTCGTGTAGATGTAGACGTAACTGGTCGAGTAGGCGACACGCTGAACGTCCGAGTAGGTCGGGCTGGCAACGCTCGTTTGGTTGTTGTAGCTGGCAGAGCCGGTGTCGCCGTTCGTAAGGCCGGAGCTCGGCCAGGTGGTGACCGTCGTGTTGGAGGTGAATTTCGCCGCGGTCTCGTAGATGCGCGCGTATTGTGCGGCCTTCGACGTCTGCCAACTCGTGATGACCGGATCGGCAAGCGCAGAGGCCGCGCACGCGAGGCCGGAAAGCCAAATGCCAAAGCGACACGCGGGGCGGAAAATGGACATGGTGGGAACGGCGGGAAGTCGCGTCATTTCACTGCGGCGGCGTAAAGGGGGTATGTCAGGTTGGGCGGAAATTGTTAAATGCAAGAAAACTGAAAATCGGCCTCACTGCACGACGTAAATCTCGATGAGCGCCGTACCCGTCGTGTCACCCACACCGCTGACCACCGCCGTGTAGGCGCCGGCCGCAAGCGAGACGAGGAGCACGGCGTCCTTGCTGCCGCTCGCGAGCGCGAACGTGCCGGCCTGCGCGGTCGCCGCCGCGATGTCGGTGGCGTTGCTCGCGCTGCTCCAGTTGTCGTTCGAGGCGATCGCGGTGCTGCCTGAATAGAGCGTGACCTGCGGGTCGGCGAGCGCGCCGGGGACATTGAACAACGCGAGCGTCGGGCCGACCACGCGCACGAGCAGCTTCATCGTGCCCGAGCCCGCAATGACGAGGCCGGGAATGAGCACGGAATCGCCGGTGCCGACGAAGGCGCGCGTCGAGGCGTTGACCAGCGTCGCGGGCGACGTCGTGTCGCCGTCGTAGATTTCGAGCAGCGCGAGGCCGCTGCCACCGCCCGCGCCGACGACCGCGGAATACGGGCCGGCGGGATTGGTGGAAACGATCACCGCGTCCTTGCTGCCGACCGTGAGCGGAAACGCACCCGCCGCAGCGATGGTCGCGGCGTCGCCGGAATTCCAGTTGTCGTTGCTCGCGATTGTCGTGCTGCCGCTCACGAGCGTGAGGCTCGGGTCCGCGACCGTGCCAGTGAAGCCGAACGCCGCGAGCCCGGGCCCGACCGCACGCACGATGAGTTTTTTCGACCCGGTCCCGCTTGTCACGAAGCCGAGGATCGGCGTGCCCGCGCTGCCGCCGATCTGCACGCGCGTCGCGAGGTTCACCAGATGCGCAGTGTTGGTCGCCGTGGTCGGTGTGGTCGAGGCCGCATTCACCGTGAGTGTGGCGGCATTGCTCGTCGTGGCGCCCGCGCTGGTGGAAACCGTCACGGTGTAGCTGCCGGCGTCGGTCGTCTGCGCGCTCGCGATGGTGTAGCTCGCGTCGGTCGCGCCGCCAATCGCTACGCCATTTTTGCTCCACTGATAACTGGTCGCGCCCGTCGCGCTCGCCGCGACGGTGAACGTCACGCTGGCGCCCGCGGTCGCCGTCTGGCTCGCCGGCTGCGTGGTCACGCCCGGTATGGTCGCGGCGGGCGCGAGCGTGGCGGTCGCCGTGGTGCCGGCACCGGAGACGCCACCGGTGCCGTCGGTATCGTAAGCCGCCAGCGCGGTGAGCGTCACGCGATAGTAGTTCGCAACCGTCGCCGTGCTGAGCGCGGTTGTCGCGCCGCCGGCGCTCGTCACGGCGGAGTTGAGCGTGGCGAACGCGGAGTTGTCGGCGGAGGTCTCGACCTTGTAGGTCGCGCCCTCGACGGACGTCCACATAAGCGTGACCATGCCGTTGTTGTTCGCGACGTTCGCGGTGATCGCGGACGCCTGGCCGGCGCGCGTGTATTCGGTGACGGTCTCCGTGATGCTCGTGACAACCGACGGCACGCTGCCCACGAATTGATACGCGAGGATATAGGGAAACGCCGCGTTGTTCGACGCGTCGAGCGCGGTGAAGTAGGCCCACGTGCCGTTGGGAAATTCCGGCGTCACGCAGAAGCGTGCGTTGTATTGGTTGAGATCAAAGTCGACGCCCTGCGTTTTGCCGTGATCGCCGAGGTAATCGTAGTCTTCGCCGAACGTGCCGAGCGGATAGGCCGTTGAGACATTCGGGCCATATTGGCTCGACGTAAGCGTGGTGCTGCGGTTGTTGCTCGCGGCCGTGGACCAGGACGGCAGCGTGGTGCGGCCGGTCGCGGCGAGACTGGTGGTACCGTTCGTGCCGTCGCGCACCTGGAATCCGCTGACCATGCGGCGCACGCCGCTCTTCGTGTCGAGCGGCGACGAGTAGCCATATGGCCCGTAAATCGGCAACCCGTCCGCGGCCCACGCGAGAATCGGCGAGTGCGTCGTGACCGCGTTCGTCGCCTCGCTGTAAGTGCCGGTCGAGGCGTTGTACGTAACGTGGTCGCCGAGCAGGTACCGCAGGCCGATCGGGTTGTGGTGCGAATGATAGGTGCCGGTGTTTTCCTGGTGCGCGTTGTTCATGTCCATCGTACTCGCCTCGCCAGCGACGGCGGTGCGCTGCCAGACGCGGTCGCCGTTGAACGTCACCTGCCCCGTCGTCGCGCTGTAGCTCTGGCCGTCGAGGCAGTTGAAGAACGCCATGCCGTTCACGGTCGTGGCGGCGACGGGAATGCTCGGGCCCTGCACGTTGGTCTTCGTTGCCGGGATCGACGGCGCGCGCGGGAAACGCGAGAGGCCGTTGCGGTCGCTCGGCCAGTTCGGGAACCCGACCGACCACGGCCCCATCGTCCAGCTCGGCAGGCCCGTCGTGTAGATGTAGACGTAGCTCGTCGAATACAACACGCGCGCGATGTCGGTGTAGGCGGGCTTCGTCTGCCCACCGTTGGTCGTACCGCTCGTCGGCCACGTGAGCGACGTGGAGTTCGATGACTTCGCGGCAGCGCTTTGCCAGACGCGCGCGTAGCTGCGTGAAGTCGAGGTGACCCACGAGTTGAGTTGCGGATCGCTGGACTGGGCGCGGGCGAGCGCGCCGCCGGTAATGGCGAGGCCGAAGAGGAAGCGGGGAAAAATTTTCATGGGAAACTGTGATCACCATGATACCCGGGTGGGGTTAAGCGCGTATGAGCCGGAGCGGGAATTTTGTTAAGCCGGAGTAAACGTTAGAGATTTTTCCCGCGAAGTGGCGTATAGCATCCGTCCGTCACCGCTCCGCATGAAGATTTCGTTTCCCCTTTCGCTCAAAGTTTCGCTCTGGCTGCTGCTCAACCTGCTGGTTGTCGGCGCGGCCGGCGGCTTCCTGTTTATCGCGCCGGGCGGGCTCGGCTGGGAAACGCTGATGAACGGCGGCGCGGGCGCGCACGTGCAGACCATCGGGGATACGATCGTCGGCGAGCTCGGCGCCGTGGCGCCGAACGCCCGCGACGAAGTGCTCGCGCGCTTCGGGCGCGAGCACGGCGTGGATTTCTCTCTCTTCGACAACCGCGGCCCGCAGATCGCGGGCGGGTGGATCGAGCTGCCCGCCGTAGTGCGCGGATTTCTCGTGCCGCCCGCGCAGGGCGCGCGCGGGCCACTCGGCGGCGGCTTCGGGCCCCCACCCGGCAGGCCACCTGGCGAGCCGGACTACGGCCCGCCGCCCGCGGGCACGGATGGCCCGCCCGCCCGCGAGCCGCCGGGCCTCGCCCAAGGGCGCAGCCGCGGGCGCTTCATCGTCAATGCCGGCGCGAGCGGCTACTGGATCGGCCTGCGGGTGCCGTTCCGCGGCGAGGATGACGACCGGCCGGTCGCGGCGACGCTGTTCGCGCACGTGGAATCGCGCTGGGGTCTGCTGCGGTTGCTCGACCTCCAGCCATGGCTGCTCGCCGCCGGCGCGATCGTCGTGTTTTCGGTTTTGTTCTGGCTGCCGTTCGTGCGCAGCATCACCCGCGCGCTCGGCCAGCTCACCGTCGCGACCGGCCAGATCGCCGAGGGCAATTTCGACACACGCGTGCCGGCGGCGCGGCGCGACGAGCTCGGCGCGCTCGGCGGCTCCGTCAACCAGATGGCCGCGCGGCTCGATACGCTCGTCAACGGCCAGAAACGCTTTCTCGCCGACGTCGCGCACGAACTCGGCTCGCCGATCGGCCGCCTGCAGGTCGCGGTGGAAATCCTCGAGACCCGCGCCGATCCTGCGCTCGCCGGGCAAATCGCCGACGTGCGCGACGAGGTACAGCAGATGAGCGCGCTCGTGAATGAGCTGCTCGCGTTCACCAAGGCCGGCCTGCGCCCGCGCGGCGCGGAACTCGCCGCGGTCGAGCTCGCGCCGCTCGTCTCGCAGACGCTCGCCCGCGAAGCCGCGGCCGGCCGCGTCACCGCGGACGTGCCCGCGGGACTCGCCGCGCGCGCCGATGGGCCGCTGCTCGGGCGCGCGATCGGCAATCTCGTCCGCAACGCCATCCGCTACGCCGGCGACGCCGGCCCGATCACGGTTTCCACCCGGCGCGATGGCGAAAAGATCTTCGTGATCGTCGCGGATGAAGGCACGGGTGTGCCACCCGAGGCGCTCGCACGTCTCGGCGAGCCGTTCTACCGGCCCGACAACGCCCGCACGCGCGAGGCCGGCGGTGTGGGCCTCGGCCTCGCCATCGTGCGCTCGGGCGTCGCCGCCTGCGGCGGCGAGGTGCGCTTCGCGAACCGCGCACCACGCGGCTTCTCCGCGGAGATCTCGCTCGCGGCGGTTTAAGGTCGTAGCGGCAGGCGTCCCGGCACTGCCGGGTTCGGCGGTCTCATGTCGGCAGGCAGGCACGCCTGCCGCTACGCAAAACGGCTATCACAAAACTCAAACCGATCTCCTGACCGCCCGGCGGCTTTTACACGGGCTTAATAAAAATCCCGGTTCGCGCTCACATTCGCTTAACCGCGTCCGGGCATCATGGCGGCGTTCCAATCGCACTGCCCCATGAAAAACATCCTCCGACTCACCCTGTTGTTCATCGCCGTCGTCCTCATTGGCGACGTGACGCTGCGCCAGCTCCCGGAAAAAATCCTCGCCGACCTTCCCTCTGTATCCGCCCGGGCCGCGGCTGCCCGCCCCACCCCGTCCATTGCAGTCCCAACCGCCGCACGCGCCACCACGTTGGCCGACCACGCCCGCACGCCTGAGGAAATCGCCACGGCGGGCCGCATCGTGACCTTTAACACCCAAAATCTCCGCGACCGCCTGGCGATCGCCGGAATCATCCGGCCGACGGCACACTGAGTTTCCCCGACCATGAGCACCGCCGCCAACTCCGATTTTTCTCCCACTGAACCACCCACCTCAATCCCCACCCCCACCATGAACGAATTCCAATGGCTCCTCGTCCTCGGTTTCCCGCCTGACATCGCCGCCTCCTCCGTCATGCCCGGCGTGTTCATCGCCGGTGACAAGACACCGACCCAAGACCCCCGTCCCGCGCGCTGAACGCTCCGCGCTTGTGGCGGCCTGATTCCTCGTAGCGGAACGCCTGCGCCTACTCGCGACCATCGTTTCGACGAGGTCGCCGGGCGAACGGCCAACCTGGCGCCAATCGCGATGCCTTCCCCGTTGAATTCGCGGTTTCTTGTTAGTCGTGGCTTGATATCGGAGTTGTGTCGGCCCTCCCGAAGGTGTCGGCTGCGACCCGCGCGGTTATCCCCCGATGAAGAAGGCACTCCTATTGCTCACCTGCTTGCTGCCACTTTCGGCGCAAGCCGCGGACGCCGCGATCGAGATCGACTACCGGAGGCCGGCCAAGCCACTTAACGCGTTTTGGAACAGCACGGGGTTTTCCCCCGCGGATATTGTTGCGACCCCGGAGATGAGGCAGGTGCTCCAGGACGTCAGCCGGCTCCCAGCCGCGGGGATCCAGTACGTCCGGCCGCATTACCTCCTCAATTCCGCGACCGTCAAGGGCCTGGCCGTCGGCCAACCGGTTTACGACTGGACGAAGCTCGACGGGGTGCTGGATCAATTCACCCGGCATCACCTGAGATTGATCTTTGAACTGATGGGTTTCCCGTCGGATGGCACCAGCAGCGCCGGAAACCAATACGACAAGAATTTTCAAGAGCAGCTGGTCCGCCAGAAATCGTATTTTGATAATCTCGCGGAGCGCGACCAACTTCACCGTTGGAAAGATTTTGTCGCGGCCCTCGCGCTCCATCTGGAGAGCCGGTATGGCCCGGAGGAGGTCCGCCGTTGGTTGTTTGAAACGACGAACGAGCCCGACTTGCCGCAATTCTGGCGCTACGACGTGGCCACCTTCCTCAACTATTACGATGCCTGTTCCGAGGGGCTCAAGGCCGCCGACCCCGCGCTGCAATTTGGCGGTCCCGGCACCGCCCGCGATCTTTCGGCAACATTCGAGGCGTTGCTCGCCCACTGCGACACCGGGAAAAACTACTTCACCGGCGAAACGGGCGTCCGGATCGACTTCATTTCCTTTCACGACAAGGCTCTGCCGCAAACCATGATCCAGCTCGAGCTGCGGATCGTGGATTTCATCCGCACGCAGCACCCCTTGTTTGGGCAGAAAGCGATCGTCAATGACGAGGCGGATCCCATTGTGGGCTGGGCCACGCCGTATTGGTGGGAACGCGGTCCCTGGTACGCTGCTTTTGTCGCGCAGAACATCGACCTCCATCAGCGCCTGGTGATCGAGGAGGCGGGCGTGAATTTCCGCCTGCTGAGCAACGACCACACGTTCATGGGCGACTGGAACCAGCGCACCACGCATGCCCTTTTTCGCCACCAGCCCGGCGCGGACGGCTTTGTGGAGATCCGGAAGCCCGTCATGAGTGTGATGGAGTTGGTTGCCCAGCTCGGCGGCGAACATGTCGATCTCAACGTGCCACGCGAGCTCGCGCCTTACTTCGGGATCCTCGCCACGCGCAGCGGCGACAAGCTGGTCATGCTCGTCTACAACAAGACCGCCATGGAGCTGGCCAAAGGTCCGAAGCCGGAGCCCGATTTCGAGGTGCCCCTCATGGCGCAGCAGGCAGTCCACGCCCAGTTGAAGATCAAAGGGATCAACGGCGCCGCGGCATCGATCACAGAGCTCCGGATCGACGACGCGCATGGCAATCCGTATCAGGTGTGGGTCGAGATGGGCCGGCCGCCGGTGTTGTCCGGAGAACAAATCGCGCGGCTAAAAGCGGCGGAGCGCCCCGCGTTGATCAAGTCCGAGCGGATCAGTTGCGCCGATCACGAGTACACCTATCTCCTCTCGGTCCCGTCACCCTCCGTCAGTCTGCTCACAATCGTTCCCGAGCCGATCGCATCGAGGTAATCGAATCGTTGTTGTCCGCGTTCGCGAAAATGACGGGGTTCCGCAACCAATGCCTGTGAAACGCCGGCTTTCGCGAGCCTGAGATTGCCGCCTCGTCCGTCCTGCCCGGCGTATTCATCGCCAGTAACAACGCAACGGCTCAAGACGCCCGCCCCACGCGCTGAACGATTCGCGTCCGCGGCGGCCTTGGTTCCTCGTATCGGAATGCGCCTGTCCTTCGAAGGCTTTGCGAAATAGGATGAGCATTGCACACGGAACCCACGAATAGCCGCGCGACTTCCGCTTCGCTGAAAATCTCCGGGCTTGGGCGCCTCTCAGCGATCCTCGAAACGGCTTGATCCGTGCCGCCACGCCCCGCGTGCCACGGCATGTCCTTTAGTTTAGAAGCTGCGGCGGGTCGGAC
>Ga0207110_10289_pt1 | contig 11501 bp, 15 predicted proteins | sample Alteio_BWMinHeat_74_FD_153582 | JGI IMG/M metagenome (GOLD analysis project Ga0207110, IMG submission 153582) | Enriched cells from forest soil in Barre Woods Harvard Forest LTER site, Petersham, Massachusetts, United States -... | ecosystem: Environmental > Terrestrial > Soil > Temperate forest >...
GGATGCGCCGTTCCTTCAGATCAGGCAGCACCCGCCCGATCAGGTCCAGGAAGTCCCGCGCGTATCCTGCTTTGGGATCCCGGGTCTTCTGCTTCCGCAGGATCGACATGGTCACTTCGGCAAGATAATCGAGCGTTAGATAATCAATGGGTCCTCGCCGTATCTGGTCAACGGGAGCTTCGAGCGAGTCGCCCCAGAATCCTTGGCCGTTGGCGATGCGGATCATGTAACAACGATTATCCCAAAGGCGTTCTTGTAGGGAAGCGCCCAAAGCCGGCGGCGGATTGTCAGTCGGGAGCCTAGAGAAGGAGCACGCAACGACATGACTGGACTGGGCATGAGACGAACGTAGAATAGACCTTAACGGAGCGTATCAGTATTGAAGCGTTTGCCGCGGCCGGAAATGGGCGTGAACGAGTTTAGGGCGTACTACTGGATGAAGGTCGATCTGGTTCGATTCGCGCGGCAACTCGGGCTCCCCACTCACGGGCATAAGCCGGAATTGGCCGCGCGAATCGAGCGGCGCCTGCAAGGTCTTCCCGCGGTCACCGAGTCTGGCCTGGAGTCATCCAATGCAGCCCGAGACTCCGCCAGGCCGCTTCGCCGCGACACCCGGGTCGTCCGGTACATGAGCGACGCGAAAACGCGCGCGTTCTTCGAATCGCAGATTGGGCCCGGCTTTCACTTTAGTTACCGGTTAAACCAGTATCGGCTAGCACACCGCAACCTTACATACGGTGATTTGGTGGACGAATGGATCGCGGAACGAGACCGGCGCCGGAACTCGAGGTACCAGGCTGCGATCCCTCAACATGGCAAATACAACCGCTTCATCCGCGACTACTTCGCCGACGAGTTGAATCGGGGGAAGTCGCTCCGCGACGCAGCGGCGGCGTGGAATGCGATAATAACCAGGAAAGGCGACCCTCGGTATCGGCCGCGTGGATGGGAGAAATAGCGGGTGAATACTCCGCGGGACTGTCTAGAGGCGTGGGGGCTTGACACCACGGCTGGTAAGACGATATCTTACCTCCATGAAGACCACCGTCTCCTCCAAGGGCCAGATCGTTCTGCCGGCGGAGTTCCGGCAGATGGACCGTGTTGAGCCGGGGCAGGAGTTCGACGTCGAGCGTCTCGATCCTGGGGACTATCGCCTCGTCCGGCGTACAGCTCGGCAGAACCAGGGAGCCATCGACTGGCTGCTCGCTTGTCCGCGGAAGGACTTTTTCGTGCCCGTCGACTCTGAGTCGACGGATGCACTGTGAGGTATTTGGTCGACGCGAACGTTCTGAGCGAGCCGACGAAACTAACGCCCGATCCGCGCGTTGTGTCGTGGCTTCGAGCCCACGAACCGAACATCGCCGTCGATCCCGTCATTCTCGGCGAACTGCGATTCGGGATTCTCATTCTTCCTAAGGGAAGGAAGCGGACCGCCCTGGAACGCTGGTTCGAAACGGGAGTCGGGCGTCTCCAATGCTTGCAGTGGGACGCGGAAACAGGCTTAGCGTGGGCCGAACTGCTGGCGCGTCTTCGCACAAGCGGTAAAGCCATGCCGATCAAGGATAGCCTCATCGCGGCGACGGCGGCCGTCCACGGCCTGGCGATCGCTACGCGAAATCGCTCTGATTTCGCGAACGCCGGAGTGCGCATCGTCGATCCGTTCGTTGGCTGACAAGGGCGTATTGAAATCCGCAGTTTGGGACTCCCGATCAGGCGAGAGTGAATATTGAAATGGTATTTTTCTTGTGTGGACGAAGCGCAACGGCTATGCGGCGTGGTTCTTGCATCGCTCGACCAAGAGCAGGATGCAAACGGCCTCGCCCGCCAGGCCTATCGAAGCCGAACGCAGTTCTATCGAGTGTTCCGGGCCATGATCGAGGAGACGCCGGTTGCCATGCGCCGGAGGCTCCTGTTGGAAAGAGCGGCATGGCAGTTGTCTCGAACGCGACTTTCGGTGACAGACATCAGTCTTAACGCAAATTATGGATCGCTCGAAGCGTTCACCCGGGCGTTCCGAAAGGCGTTCCGCGTTTCGCCGAGCCTGTATCGGCGCATGGGGGCGACCTACGCTCACGTGAGCGCGACGAACGGAATTCATCACCATTCCGGCAAGGATGAAACGAAAGGAGAATTCATGGACCTTTTTGATATTTTCTCCGACCAGGAGGCGTCGCACACCCGGCGTCTTCTCGATCTGGCGAAAACGCTTAACGACGAACAGCTTGACCGTCCTCTAGAAAATCAAGTGAAGGTCTTCCCGTGGGATGGCCCGGATAAGAGTCTTCGCCAGATTCTGGACCGGATGGTGCAGACCAAGGAAGTCTGGGCCGCGGCGGTAACGGGCGGCAGCATGCCCCCAATGGAGAATGCCCCGCCGGCGGATCGGACTCCTTCGGCCATGCTGGCGCGACTCGACAAAGCGGACGCAGAGTTCAACGGAGCGTTCACCGATGTGCGCCATCGAAGCGCGTGGGACGACACGTTTGTGGATGCGCTATGCGAACCGCCCGAGACCTTTACCTTTGGCGGTATGTTCGCGCACGTGATCACATTCAATGCTTACAGGAGGATGCTCGCAATGGACGCTCTGCGGCGCCTGGGGGTGAAGGTGGAAGGTTGTGGCTTGGAGTACGTCGCGAGCCTGGCGAGTGCATGAGACCGGTGCGTGGCCGTAGCCATCAGTCTCTTAGTTTTCGCTCCTCCCGGCACGATGTCTAAGGGAGCTAACCATCGATCTCAAAAGAGAGTCGAGCAACGATGAGAACGGAATTGCTGCGGTTCAACGGCGCTGTCGAGCGGGATCCCGCCATCCATGCGTGGATGAATGAACGTGCTGGTGAATTGGGCGCCATCGCGCGCCAGTGGTTTGAGGTTATGCGAAAATGCGGGGACGAAGTCCGGGAGCTTTTGCATGACGGCTGTCCGGTTGCATGTTTGGGTGATGCGCCGTTCGGCTACGTCAATATATTCACTTCACACATAAACGTGGGTTTCTTTCACGGCGCGGCGTTGCCGGATCCGGCCCGTTTGTTGCAAGGCACCGGCAAGTTCATGCGTCATGTGAAGCTGAGACCGGGTACGGCCACAAACGCCGCCGCGCTAATCAGACTCATCGATGCGGCGTACTCGGACATAAAGGCACGCGTTGAGAACAGCTAGCTCGGGAGCCCTTGAGAGGCCGGCGCGGATATGGAACCGCCGGTTTGTTAAAGCCGCGGACGTTTGCCGATCGTGGGCGGATGACGAGCGAAACGGACTACGGGACCGTAGCTTAGGGCTTTGCGGACGCCGGCTGCCAGAGCTCGATCTTATTTCCATCCTGGTCATAGATCCAGGCAAAGCGACCGTAGGATTCATCCATTCGTTTGGCGTCAATCTTTACTCCCTCTTGTTTTAAGCGGTCGAGCAAAGCATCCATATCGTCCACGATGTAGTTGACCATGAACGGTTGCGTGGCTGGGATATAGTCAGTGGAGGCGGGAAAAACAGTCCAAACTGTAACGTGTTCCTTTTGCGGGTCGTCGTGTTCGCGCCACGGAAGCATCGCGCCTTGGCCTTTATCAGCGATTCCAAGATGCTTCGAATACCAGTCGCGCATCTGATCACGATTCGCGGATTTGAAGAAGACACCGCCGATTCCAAGGATGCGCCCGCGCTGCTCCATTTTGACGGGGGGCTTTGACTTTTCAGGTTGCGGAGATTGCACTTCCTGTCCTCCTTTTAAGCAGGCCGAGATGAGCAACAGCGAGCCGAGCGCGATTGTACTCCAGGGTATTGCTTGCATCTGTGGATTATACACGTTTCGATTAGAATGGAGAAAAGTTCGATCAAGGGTTCGCCGCGATTCACCCTTTCTAGATCGCGCATGAGGTCTCGAACTGGCTTAGCATCCCGGTTCCGACCATCCATCTAACGGTCCGGCGGACCAGTGCCAGTCAGGATCGTCAGTCAAATTCGCGCTCCGACCCGAGGTTCGATGCGGGAGGTAACCGGCGCGCGATCACAATCTTGATTTAGGATCGAGGAATGCCCGTCTCCGTCAACTTACAGACCGTTCACCCCCGCAAGTTGGCTGCGGTGCGGCGCGAGGTCGCGCCGGGCGCGGTTGGCTCGGCGTGGGGGCCGGCCGTGGGTAAGGTCTGGGAGTTCATTCGAAGCCAGCCCGGCCTGCGGACGGATGGCCACAACATTTTTCTCTATCACCACCCGGCACGGCGGGGCGCGCCGATATTGTGCGACTTCGGTGTCGAGGTCACGCGCACCTTTGAAACCGCGGGCGAGGTGTACGCGACCGAAACGCCAGGGGGCGAGGCTGCCGTCGCCGTCCACCGCGGCCCGTACAATCGCATGAACGAGGCGCACGACGCGATCAGACAATGGATGGCGGCGAATCGGAGGGAGTCTGCCGGGCACTCGTGGGAGATATACGGAGATCCGACGCCGGATCCGGCCGACACCGAGACGACGGTCGTGTACCTCTTAACGCAGCCCGTAATCCTCTGAGTATGGCGCCCTTCGGCGTTCTCGTGTTGTCCCAGTAGTCACGGTTATGGATGCCGGTCGGACGGTGGGTATGCGTAACTAAGTCGAATTCGTCGGCACTTGGGATTGACCATTTCGCATTCATCTGAGAAGCGAGCGCGAATCTGGAGCCACATTGCCTGCTCTGATGAGGCGAAGCTGGGCTGCTCCATCAAAGGCCGGGCTACAATGATGCTGTGAGTGCCGAGAAGACCCGCCGCCGAGTACTGAGCGGGACTTCCGATGCGGCGATCCGGTTTGATGACTTGTGCTCTCTGCTGGAAGGCCTTGGGTTCGACAAGCGGGTGAAGGGTAGCCATCACTTGTTTCGGAGATCCAGCGTAGAGGAGCGAATCAATCTGCAAAGGGAAGGTAACAACGCGAAGCCGTACCAAGTGAAACAAGTGCGGGCGATCATTCTGAAGTACAAGCTTGGAGAAGTCGAATGAACAAGTACGAGGTCATCATTTACTGGAGTGAAGAGGATGAGGCTTTCGTGGCCGAGGTCCCGCAACTCCCCGGGTGCGCCGCACACGGTCCCAGTCAGGAGGAGGCGCTGACCAGAGCTCAGGAAGCTATTCGGCTCTGGGTCGATACGGCAAAGGAGTTTGGCGATCCGATTCCCGAGCCCAAGGGTCGTCGCCTAATGTACGCGTGACCCAGCGTTTGGTCGATGAAGCCTGCTCGTGAGAGCACAGCCTAGACTTTCGCCCGCGCACCGGACGAATCCGCGGCCAGCAGGTTCGACAATAACTCCACACCGCTGGACGGGAGCATCGCGATCCGGGCGCTGCTCGCTAGAATCCTCTGCGTTTCGAGGATCGCGAAAAGCGTTTCGGATACAGTAGGTTCCTTGGCGATCTCCTGAAATGCCTGGCCCAGCGTCGCCGGACGGATCGCCGCCGCCTTCGCGAACTCGATCGCGGCCTCACGTTCGGCCGAGCTGGTGATTACGCTCACCTGGTTCGCTCCCGCCTGACGTATGGCGGACGTCACCTGGCGCAGACGGTTCACCACCTTTTCCTCGATCTGCTTGATCATTCCCACATCACGGAAATGAACCTTGCGAATGTAGACGGATCCCAATTGATAGCCCCAGGCTTGCGACTTGTCCGTGACCTCGGCACGCACCGTCTGGCTCATGGTGTGCCGCGTTTCGAGCATTTCGGCCAGCGGCATGTTACTCAAGCACCGGACCGTCGCACTGCTCACGTTGGCGCGTAGAGAGCCGCTGGGATCGGTGTTCTTGAACAGATAGGAAACCGGATCGCTGATCCACATCTCATACCAGATGCCGATTCCCATGGGAGCGCCCTCCTCGGAGTTGACCGGCTGGCTGCGAAGATATTCTTGATCCAAACGCCGGTCCAGCACATAACAGGTCCCCAGGAAGTTGACGACGAAAGCGGACAGTCCCAGCTTGGCCGGAAGGAAGTGCAGGCCCGGTTCCTCCAGGATGCCGACCACCTTCCCGAACATCATATACACCCGGCATTTGCGTTCTTGCACAATGGCGTAGATTCCGAAGATCCGGCACACGACCAACACCAGGGGCTCGACCAGGAAAGCTGCCGCGAAGACAATTGCGGCGGCCGTGACGACTTGAAGAATCACCTCCATTACTTACCTCCTGTCTGCAAGCCGCCGGCTTGAAGGAATACCTGCTGCGCCTTGTCGTACAGCGCCAGCCGTACGTTCCGGAGATAGGCTCCCAGGACATTCGGCCCCGCGCCGTGGAGCTGCGCCAACTGTGCCGCCAGGGACTTTATCGGCTCCACCTCGGCCTGCGCCTTGAGGGTCTCGATTTCGACCGCGCGCTTGGATTGGACCACTCGCTGGTCGGCGGATGCTTGCGCCAGGCTGATGTCGCTCGACACCTGGTTGTGCGCCGTATTGATCGCGGCCAGCGCCGATTCCACATCGGGCGGCGGGTCGATGCCGGTGATCAGGGAAGCGTCCAGGATTACTCCATAGCGCGCGGGCGCCGAGCGGCATTCCTGATCCATGTACTCGTTGAGATCCCGCAGATTCTTGCGCAGATCATTAATGGAAATGCCGGTCATTTCCTTGCTAGGCAAGACCGTGGCGGCCGAGCCCGCGTCTCCCTTTATGTCTGGGTTAGGGTCTGCCTTGGCTTCGAAATTGGCAATGCGCTGCCGCAACACCGAAACGAAGTAGGCCATCACGTGGACGAAAGGCTTCTTGGTGCCGAAGATGTACGCGTACAGGTTGGACTCACTGATGCGATAACGAATTTGACCGGTCAGTCCGGTGTTGAGCTGGTCCTTAGTGACGGCTTCCAAACGCAAGCCGTTGTCGTTGGCCATGGGGCTTTCCGGGTCGAGCGCCATGTTCACCGTATTGGTAGCGATGGATACCTTGTAGATCTTCTCCCAAGGCAACTTGAAGTACGGCCCGCCGGGTTGGATCACGCGCACCTGCGGATAGGTGTAGCGTGGTTTTTCCTCCGGCCGCAGGAATTCCGAGATGGGATCGTCCAGCGTAGTCTTACCGCCCGGCACCCTGACCGCGCGGCCAAAGCGAGTCTTGACCGCGCGTTCGTTCTGGTCGACGGTATACACGCCCATGACCAGAACACGAATCACGAACCACGCCACCAGCCCTAGAACAAACCCGACGAGAATAGGCATGGACTCTATCCGACTCGCCGCGCCTTGAGTTCCGTGAGCAGTTTCTCGATGTGATCTTCCTTCTCGAGAGCGGCTAGCCTGTCCTCCATGTCGTCACCGGCAAGCGTCGACTTGGCTTGGCTAACCGCCTCGGAATGGCGCACCTTGGTCTTCATGCGATCGAAGGCCGCGGCCTTGGACCCATCCCCGATAGCCATCCGCGCTTCACTGGCTTTGGTCAGCGCCCTAGACCGCCGGTGCTGCGCGATCAGCATGTCGCTCTTCGACTCCGCTTCGGCCAACTTCTGCTCGAGCTTGTGCAGAGCGGACCGCAGATTTTCCACCTCAGTCCTTTGATCCGCCACCTGCTGTTCGAAACCCGCCGCCATTTGTTTGCAACTCATGGCGCGCTCCAGGGCCGCGCGGGCCAGGTCGTCCTCTTTTTTGTCCACGGCCAGGCCCGCCTTGCGCATCCATTCGGTTTCTCTGTCGACGTTCTCTTTGTGCTTCTTCTCGAGCACATGTTGGTCGGCCATGGCGATGGCCACCTGCGTCTTCACCTGCATGAGCTGATTTTGCATGTCTAGGATGACTTGCTTGATCAACTTCTCCGGATTCTCCGCCTGATCGATCAGATCGTTCAGGTTGGCCCGGATCAATGTGGATACACGTTCTAATAAAGCCATAAGACCTCCTACTCTCCGGCCTTCGGCGTCTTATCGCCGATCGACCGTACCTTCGCGAACAATTCGGACATCTGCATTCCCGAAAGCGTTTCGAACAACGCCGGGATCTGAGCGGCCATCGCCGTCACGTCGCCAGTGATCTTGTTCATGCCGGCGCTGGTTCCGTTGCCGGTCGAAACAATTGTGATCTTGTCGATCTTTTCCAGGGGGGACGCGAGCGCCCTGACGATCTCAGGCATATTCGTGATCAGCTTGTCGATCACAGCCGCCTGGTTGTATTCCTGATACGCTTCCGCCTTGACATTCATGGCTCTGGCTTCGGCATCGCCCTTCTTGAAGATAATCTCGGCTTCGGCTTCACCGGTGGCGCGAGTGGAAGCGGCATGTCCATCGGCATCAAGGATCAGCCGTTGCTTCTCGGCCTCCGCCAGCGTCTCGATGCGGCGGCGTTCAACTTCCGCCGGCTTCAGCACGGTCGCGATCAGTTCACGCTCGCGGCGTTGAATTTCGGCATCCTGAACGCCGATTTGCGCTTCCTTCTGGACCCGCTCGATCTTGACCTGCTCCGCCACCACTTGTTGCTGCATGACGTTGGTCTGGATCTCGTACGCCTTGTCGGCCGAAGCTTTCTGCTTTTGCACCGTCTCCAGGTAATTCGCCCGCTTCACTTCGAGATCCCGCGTTGCTTCCGCCTGGGCGGCTTGCGATAGTGTCTCCGCCAGTACTCGCTCTTTATCCGCCTGCGCCTTGGCGACGGCGGCGGCCCTCATGGCTTCCGCTCGTTTGATGGCGGTATCGCGCTCGGCTTCGGCCGCGGCTACGTCCGCATCGCGTTTGATGCGGGCGACATCCGGCTTGCCCATGTTGCTGATGTAGTCGTTCTTATCACGGACTTCCTTGATGGTGAACGAGATTACTTCCAGGCCCATCTTGGTCATGTCGCCGGCGCAGGTGGATCGCATGCGGTCGCCCACCATTTCCGGCTGCTTCACGATTTCCTCCACCGTCAACTGGCCGATGATGCCGCGTAAGTGGCCTTCCATGACCAGACGGATCAGGCCCTCGCGCTCAGGCGGGGTCTTGGTCAGGAACTGCTCCGAAGAGGTCTGGATCGATTCCGGATCGGACTTGACCTTGATCTGCGCCACGGCTTCCACGGTCACCGCGACGCCCTGCTTGGTATACAGATCCTGTTGGGGGGCCACGTCGAACGACATCAACTCGAGCGAGAGCAACCGGCAGTTCTCCACCATGGGAAAGATGACGCTGCCGCGTCCCTTGATAATGCGGGTGCCGCGGAAGCCGTAGATCACCAGCGCTTCGTGCGGTCCGGCTTTGCGGTACAGCTTCGCGAACATCGCCATCAGGAACAGCACGGCCAGCACCATCAGCGCCGCGATCACAAAAACGCTTTGGAAATTCGTCATACACTCTCCTTGAGTCTTGCCGTCGTTTTCTCGAGTTCATCCCAAGGCCGGACGTAGGCGATCCCATGCTCGTAGCGGGTCACCACCACTTCGGTTCCATTGGGTATGGCGGAGTCGTCCTCGCTGCGCGCGGGGGCCGCGCGGCGGACGCCCACCTGGGAAAAAATCATCTCGCCGGTGCCGGAAGGACGAATACTGCTGCTCACCTTCCCCAGCACGCCGACCATGTCATAATCCGCCGGATCGAGCGCCTCATCCGGATGCGTGAGCACTTTGGCCAAAAACACAAATACGATGGCCGCGCCGCCCAAGCCGCTGAAGAACGCGACCACCAGCGCCAGGACATACCACAAGCCCCCACGATTCGTGAGCAAGTATCCCGTGCCGCCGAACCATGCCAGAAACGCCGCGATGGTGCCAAAGTTGATCGGCCCCGTGTGCCCACCGCGTCCTCCGGCATGCCCACCGTGACCCGATGTTCCCGCATGAAAATGAACGTGCGGAAAGTGGATGCGCAGGCCTCCCCCAAACAGCGAGAGAAGACTCAAGACAAATCCCACAATCAAGCAGACTAGATAAAAGGATTCCCAAGTCATTCGGAGCGCCTCCTTTCGACGGACGTTTCCTGCGGAGCTTTCAATACTTGTAGCAGACGCTCGGCCAGGCCGGGATTATCCAGCACGGCCCCCAGCAACACCACGCACATGCGCGAGTCTTCATGCCGCGCAATTCTCACCAGCGCCTGCTGCAGGTCGGCGTCCTTGCGGAAACGCTCCGCGCCGCTGATGAGCCACAGATCCAGCTTGTCTTCGAGCGCGCCCACATCAGAGATGAGCTCGGTCTGATACCCCTCGGGATCGTCCACCAGGTAGCCCGGATGCACCTTGAAAAACTTCGCCAGCAGCAGGCGCGTGGAGTTGGTCAAGTGCGGCCTGGCTCCGCTTTCGATCTGCGACAGATAGGACTGGCTGATGGTCTTACCCTGCTCTCTCTTGATGGACCGCACAATCTCTTGCTGGGTCATCTCGCGCTCCAGGCCACGAAGGGTTCCCTCCACTTCGCGCAAGTACCGGAGCTTGGAGCCCAGCGTCATATCTCAATCCGTAATAAACATATCACGGATTGCTATAGCGGTCAAGCGCGGCTGTTGGTCTTTTCATAAACATTTTGACAGTAAGATGTTGTTCTTTTACAGTGTTCTTTTATGGAATTACTGTAATCCATTCTGGTATCATGGACCAATCCTTGGGTTGAAAGCGAAGACCCAGGATGAAAGGCATGCCGTGAAAAAATTCACCGCGATCCTCATTTTTTCGACGCTTTCTGTTTGTTTGAAGGCCCAACTTCCGGTACCGCTTGGAACATCCAGCAGTTTCGCGGTTCTGGCCGGCTCCACGGTTACGAATACCGGCAACACCGTAGTCAACGGGAATCTTGGCGTAAGTCCAGGCTCGGCAGTGACAGGATTCGGCCCCGGAATCGTGATCGGCGGTACGATAAACGCCGCGAATGCCGTGGCCGCCCAGGCCCAGACCGACTTGACCGCCGCGTATAACAACGCCGCCGGCCGTCCATGTCCTGGCCCGCCCCTGCCTGGGGACATCGGCGGAACGGTGATCCCCCCTGGGGTTTACTGTGCCGCGACCTCGGTTGGTATTACCGGAACCGTCACCCTCAACGGGAATGGGAATCCGAATGCCGTCTTCATCTTCCAGATCGGCAGTACACTGACCACGGCGTCCGGAAATAGCGTGGTGAACCTTATCAACGGCGCCCAGGCGGGCAATGTTTTTTGGCAGGTCGGAAGTTCCGCGACCCTTGGAACCGCCACGGTCTTCAACGGAACCATCTTGGCCCTGGCGTCCATCTCGGTTAACACCGGAGCGGCGGTGAACGGCCGGGCGTTGGCGCGGAATGGCGCGGTTACATTACAGAATAACGCCATCACAGCCCCGACCCTGGTCGGTCCGGGCGCGCCCTCCTTGACGTGCTCGTTCCCCAGCGGGCAGGTGGGCGTAGGGTACTCCTCTTCACTCGTGGCGACCGGCGGAGTGCCGCCGTACAGCTTCTCGATCATCGCCGGCGCGCTGCCTCCGGGCTTAGCGCTGAACTTGTCAACGGGCTCGATCACGGGAACGCCGACCGTTGCCGGGGCATTCAGCGACACGTCCAGAGTCGTGGACAGCGCGGGTTCCGCGTCGACGGGCAGTTGCGGAATCACCATCGCCCCGGTGGCG
>Ga0207110_10294_pt1 | contig 11410 bp, 12 predicted proteins | sample Alteio_BWMinHeat_74_FD_153582 | JGI IMG/M metagenome (GOLD analysis project Ga0207110, IMG submission 153582) | Enriched cells from forest soil in Barre Woods Harvard Forest LTER site, Petersham, Massachusetts, United States -... | ecosystem: Environmental > Terrestrial > Soil > Temperate forest >...
GACTTCTGGCTGAAGGACAACGAGGAAGGGGCCTCTCAGTATGGGTCGATGAAGGGCTTTAAGTACCTCGCCGAGGAGTTGCGCACGAAGCTGCCCACGCTCAACTATGCCGAACGTTGATTCAGATGGCTTTTGCCTCGCCAGGTGTGCCCATGATCGGCTTGTAAGATCGGTCGCTGCACACTACCGGAACGCCGGCTACGAGGTGCGTGCCGCGCTTAGAGGGTGGCCTCAACCAGGCATCTATCTTGGCTGGAAACCAGACGTCGAAGCGGTCAAGAACGGTGAGAGTCGCAGGAAGCGGCTCCTGGTTGAGGTGGAGAGGGCAGAGAGCCTGTACTTGCCGCATACCCGCAAGCAACTGGGCACAATGTTTCGATGCGTAGGACAGCGCCTCGGGCGGTGTAAGCTGGTGGTGGAGACCTCGGAAGCGAGCCTAGGCAAGGCGGCGCTGCGCCATATGGGGCTGGCGAGACGGATTTCTCTCGCGTCTGTTGATCCCTGGCCTGCGGGAATCTATGGCTGACGAGGTTGTGGTTGACGGATTCCTCAGGAATGACCAGGAGATGGTCACTGGAACGATTGGGGAGTTTAAAGGCAAATGGATGGTACACATCCGAGTCTTTGTACCATCCGCTGCTGAACCTGGCGAGTGGATACGGACCGAGCGAGGTATTGCTGTGCCGATTGATCAGTTTCCGCAAGTTCGGGATGGAGTGAAGAAGCTTGCCTCGGTTGTTGGTTCAAATGTTGTTGTCGCACGGATCCCTCGGCGCGAGCGGGAAGAAGTCCGAATTGGGGTTCAGCAATTTAAGGGGAACCTGTACGTCTATCTGCGGTTGTACTTCCAGCCCGGCGGCTCGACAGAATGGATTCCAACTAAAAAAGGCGTAAATCTTCACACGGGTCTTCTAGAAGACCTAAGTGGACTTGTGGGACGGATCGAGGCGGAAATCCGAAAAAGGAATATGGAATAGCCAGAACTATGCCTCTGGTAATAGTCGACGGATATAACGCCATCGGCAGGCTGCGAATGGCAGGCTCTTTGGAGGACGCGCGGTCTGAGCTGGTTGACCGCGTCCTTGGCCAGACAAATAGAACCAATACTACGGTGTGGATCGTATTTGATAGCAAGCAACCTTCGGCTGGCCGCAATGATCCGAAGGTGCGGATCTACTTTGCACGAAACGCAGACGCGAAAATTGTCGATCTTTCCCGACAACTGCCGATTCCGACTAGGCAGGCCACTACCGTGATTACCTCAGACATTGGGCTGCGAGAGAAATTACTTGGTGTTGTCCATACCGAATCAGTCGAGACGTTCTTCACCTAGAATAAGCCAATGGGATACGCTGGTTACTTAGAAGACATTCAGGATGTTCAGATAGGCGAGTGGCGCCGGATTCCCGCAGTTCGGGCCAACGGCCCTCAAATATCCGTCTCAAGTAAGTCCGCGGCTCCGCCTCCCCAAATTAGGACATGTCCCATCTGCCGGCGCAATCTAGCAGCTGGACAAGTCCATCCAGAGTGTATCCCTGACGGATTCCTGCTCTTACTCAACTCGATGCCAATCTTGGAACGAGACATATTGATACGCCCGAGTAAGACTCTCAGAGTGGCGGTGCAATCCGGTAAAGGGAACCTCACGATTACCCGAACTGTCGGCGGGAAGTCGTCCTCGGAACGGTGGCACTCGATGGGCGGCTTAACGGACCTGACGGATCTCCTAACCATTCCGCACCTTTCAGACGTGCGCATTAGCTGGGAAGACAAGACCATTGAACTGCGGTTCCTCACTGATGAAGATCTTGGGAACCGAATCCGGGAGATATTCGAGAAGTACAACGGGATATGCTTGCAAGGCGGAGGACGCGTCGAACTAGCGGTCAAGGAGTTGGAAAGAGAACAGAAGGCGCTGTCGGGTTGGGCCGGCCTAGCCGGCAACAAGTTTCTGAGCTACTTTAAAGGTGCGTTGTACGATAGCGATGGTCAGTTCGCCCGAGCCTCCCAGTTCTACCAAGGGGTCTATTCCCTCAATTCCTTTCCGCTTGAGGATGTCTTCAGCATCAATAATTTTCTAATGGCTCTGACGTCCATTCGACTTGTCAATGTGAGCTCGCTTCAGCTAGAGGCGAGGCGACTTCAAGTGAACGCGATCGTTGGTCGGGCGCGGGGAGACATACTGTTTGCCGCAGATTTCCTTGGGCATTCGCAATGGGCGCCTCCAACATTGGACTCGCGTTCCAAGCCCACGAAGCAAAGAGAAATCTTCGTGTCAGACACCCTTAAGGCAGAACTTGGAGGAATAAGAGCTTTCCTCTCAGAGGGCGTCCATCTCCCCCCAGAGGATATTACGAGGCTAACCGGATCGAGTGAGGCCCGGCTCCGTGATCTAGCCTTCCTTCTAGAAGCGCGGGCCGCAAAGGCACACGGAGACTTTGGCGCTGCGAAATCGCATTATGGTAGCGTCGCTGCATCATCGATCTTGGAATTTCGGGAAGAAGCCCTTCGGGAGCTTGAAAATGGTCGCAACTGACAGCGTGTCCGATCTGAGGCTGGTGGCCGATTGGCGCAGGTCGCGGAAATCCAAGTTGACAAAGCAGCTGCGCGAAGCCCTGGGGAGAGTCGTGAAAGACGCCGATGCCACACGATCTTTGTTCCAGGACCACCAGTCCGATCATGATAGAAACGCAAAGGCAGACCAGGCGCTAGAGGAGTATCTCGCTGGAGTCTGTCTGCGAAAACCACGAGCGGGAGAAGGATTTCTAGTGTTGCTTTTGGACCTTATAGATTTGCGGGCGGGACAAGACGCCGCAGCGATTGTACGGCAGGCTCTCCTCGTAGCAAGGCGAAAGGTGACCGAAAAGGACTTTTGGGCCACGATTGTCTCCTCTGGCGGTGTCGATAAATTGAACGGGCATCCGCTAATTCCATTTCTGTTGTATTCAAAGCCCGACCTGTTTCACCGTCTCTCGGCAAGCTGCGACCCGAAACAGCGGGATCAACGGGACCAGCTGCGCGCGCTGGCGGCGATCTTATCGACGATTCCAAAGAAGCGGCTTAATCGAAAAGCCGGCCTTCGTTCTAGCCTAATTCTCGTTGAATCTGCACTCGCTCAATTCGAACAAGAGGATAACCTGATTGAGGCAAACACAAAGCTTCAAAAGGATATCGCCAGGACGAGGACAGAAAGGGACCAGCTTGAGGCAGAGTTGGGTAAAGCGAAATCGCAATTATCGGACCGGCTTCAAGAGTCTGAAAGACTGACGTCTGAAGTCGAGGCTCGTTCGAGCCAAATAAGCACCGAAAGAAATAGTTTTGAGACTACGAATCGATACGAGAAGAATCGCGTGCGGGGTGAAATTCGGAAGTGGGTCGAGGAAATGGTATTGCCGAACCTCGAAGATCTTGAGACCGCAGTAAAATCGTACGAGGCCAAGGATGAAACTGCGACACGATTGACTCTTGCAATCTCTCAAAAGCTCTCGCGCGCGGTTAGAAAGCTTCTGGAACAACTGAAAGATGAATGAGGTCGGGATTGATTTCGGCACCACCAATTCTTGCGCTGCGGCTTTTATCCCCGGCGTAGCAGAACCTATTTTGATTCCGGCGTTACGACCGATTCCCTCCCTCGTCTTGTACTCAGGCGAGGAAGTGCTTGTGGGCGAATCTGCGCGAGCAAAATGGATCACAGACGGCGATTCGGCTGCTCAGACAGGAGTGGCATCGGTTAAGAGGCTCATGTGGGGACGATTCTTGGACGTTCACCTTCATACGGGGGACAACCTCTCTGTAACGGATGTGGCAGGCCGAATCTTCTCTGCTTTGCAGGAACAATCCAAAGAGACTCTAAAGAAGAGGATAAAATCTGCGGTCATCGCGGTACCGGTCGGATTTCTTCCAGGACAGCGCCAACTTATTCGCCAGGCGGCTGAGCTGGCCGGGATCCAGGTCAAGACATTCATCCATGAGCCGTTTGCCGCCCTGCTTCCACTAATCGGCGGTAAGCCAGACGGACATTACTTCATCTACGATTGGGGCGGGGGAACGCTCGATATCACGCTGGTTGCAAAGGAAGGGCGGTTGCTCCGTCAGGTTGCCGTGGGTTCGCTCAACGATTTGGCCGGAGACGACTTCGACCGAATGTTCTCTTTCAATGTGGCAAAGGAGTTTTTTGCAAAGGAGGGCAAACACGCCTCGACCGAGGCATTGTCGCCGGCGATCCGCGAACGCTTGAAGATTCAGTGCGAGGCTGGAAAGCGGGAGCTAAGTGAAAGGGACGATACGACCCTAACGATCCCACTGTTTTGGAAGGGGAAACCCTTGTTACAGCAGGTCTCGCGTTCGAAATTTGAGGCATGGATCGCAAAAGATCTCGAGAGGGGGGTCCTCGAGCTCCTTGCGACCTTCGAGCGTTCTGGGATCGACGCGTCAAGTCTCCGAGAAGTAATTTTGGTGGGTGGGTCTTCTAAGATTCCCCTTCTTAAGAGAAGCATTGAGGCCGTCATGTCCTGCCCGGTAAGTCTCCCTTCGAAGGCGGAATTTCTGATTGCAAACGGGGCAGCATGGGCCTCAAGGGCGTCGTCAGGAATGGTATTGGCTTCGGATATTCAACTCCGGATTCCATCTAGAAGTATTCCAGATCCTACGTCCCAACTGTTTCCATTATTTAGGCGCGGAGATAAAGTTGGGTATGGCGGAGTAAGAATTTCACGCGAGTTCTACTGCACTGATTGGTCGCGAAGCGAACTTCGACTAGTAATCTGCTTTGACGGCCAGACCCATCGCGTCTTGAGTTGGAAGCTGCCGGAGCAACTCCTGAGAATGGCAGTTCGCGATGTTTCGTATCCACAGCCGGCGAACCTACACCTGAAGATTGGGTTTGAGATTGACGAGAACCTAGCCCTAAAAGTTACCCCTCTTGTGGCGGGCAAGTCGCTGGAACCAAGTTTGATCCAAGACTTACGGTTTGCAATACAGATGAACTGATCATGAACCAGCTGCCATGTGGAATAGATTTTGGAACCTCAAATTCGTCGGCGGGCTACATGCAGTTTGGCAGCCAGACCCCAAGGACTACGAGTCTTATCCCATCCATTGTTTGCTTTCAGGAAGGCAAGGTGCTGGTGGGAACTTCGGTGAAGGAGAATTTCAATCGCCTCCGCGAGGCAACTGAAAATACTGTAGTCCGTTCGGTCAAGCGGCACTTTTTGGATCCAAATTGGTCTGTCGTCCTTCCCTCGGGCAAGCTGCTCTCCGCGGATGAAGTGGCCGGAGAAATCTTAAAGGAAGTCCAAACGGAAATCCGACGATCGGTTGGATTCCCAATTGAGAGGGCTGTTCTCACAGTACCTCTCAAGTTCTCGGCTCAAGAGCGGCGGTTGCTCAGAAAGGCGGCTGAACACGCCGATGTAGACGTATTGTCTTTTGTTCACGAACCGTTCGCAGCCCTTATAAGTGCAATTGCTCACCGGAAAGACGGAGCTTACCTCTTGCTGGATTGGGGAGGCGGTACTCTCGATGTGACGCTGGCAAAAAAGGACGCGCATCTGGTATTCGAGCTGGCGCATCTTGGACTTGATAGGGCCGGGGATGATGTAGATGCCGCGCTCGGGGAGTACATTCTCCAACAGTCTGGACTGCCTCTGCTTGCGGAATTGCCGTCCTTGTCCAGAGATAAGCTGCTGGTTGCCTGCGAGAAGGCCAAGATTGAGCTAAGCGAGCATGCAGAGGCGACGATAGCGATCCCTGTATTCTTAAAGGACAAGCCGCTTCTGCAAACGATTACACGTGCCAATTTCGATCGGGTCTGCGACCCAATTGTCGGCCAGGTGATGGAAACCCTACTGAAGGTGGTCGATTCTGCCCAAATTGAGGATTATAGTCTTGCATCGATTTTTCTCGCGGGAGGCTCCGTTCAGATCCCACTGTTGAAGAGGCGGCTTGAGGAGCGCTTCGGGGGAAGATTGGAACTATTGGATCGTCCGCAGCAGCGAATCGCTGAAGGGGCGGCGATTGCTGCCCACTTCGCGCTCGAGCCGCTTTTGGCCAAGCCCATTGCCGTCCAGTTATCAGACCCCTCTGTGAAGGAAGCCCGCTTTCTTCCACTTCTAGAGCGGGGCCAGATTCTGAGCGACAATTTGAGAGTCGCTACTGAGTTGAGAATCCTGCGAGAGGACGGAGCCCGAAATCCCGGAATCCTCCGACTCTATGAAGGCAACGCGGAGCCCAGCTGGTCATCTCGATTTGAACGACAAGTCGGCGAGGCTACTATTCCGATAGAGGCCGAGAATCTGCCCAAGCACTTCCAGGATACTGTACGGCTCGAATGCCTTTACATGGGTCATGACGGGGAGTTGGTGGTGCTAGCCGATGCTAGGAGCCGTAAGCTGCAGCAGCAGGCTGTCTATCTAAGCGACATCTGCTACGGGGTGGATCTTTCGCGATATGAAGAGCAATCTGGTAGTTGAATCAAACGTCGTTCCGGCCGATACAGAGCACGAGGAGTTCTGGAAATTCTATCCAGGACCGTTTCTCTGGACAGTCGCCGAGGAGAGCTGCAAGCGGGGTAAGATTGAAGTCTTAACTGAGCAGAAGCACGAGTGGATCCTCCAGCAGTCATGCGCTAAGTGCGGTGCAGCTGGTCCCTGCGGCTGTTAGTCGTAGAGAATCCCTTCCGGAAATGTCGCCTGAAAACTTCCGTAGATGTCATAGCCAAAGGAGGCCGGCCGAGAATCTGCAGGTAAATGCAGCACAATTGTTTAGCTTGGGAGATTATGGGATGGGGATATGTGATGTTTTCCCAGGCGACGCAGAGCAATATCCGACGACGAGGACCAATGTCGAGTCACATCGACGTTTCCGCCAATGTCGCACCGAAATTTCCTCTCTACAGGGGTGGCGTTCCCTTTGGAGCTCTGGGTGAAGTGAGAGAAATTTATGGCGAACCGGCTGTCACGCATTGAAATCCAGACCCTTATTGAGTTAGTTAGACGAGTTTATAGCTTTGTCGCAAAGCTAAGAGTGAGGGATAGGCTTGCAGAGAAGATTCAATTTCCAAAAGTACCCAAAGATCTCTCAGAATCATTGGCTTTAGAAATCATCCCGGAGGTTCCGGATGTATGTCTGGGTGCCGAATTAAGATTGGGAGGTAACCGGGCTGACATTCTTGCGAACTACAAGGGCACGGACCATCGAATTGAAATCAAGGCAACCGGGTCGAAGGGATTCCAGCATTTCAGTAAGAAAGATGTCACAGCAGACTGGATCATCTGGATTCACTTTAACCAATGCTTTGCAAACAACGCCGATCAGATCGAAGTGTTTTGTATTCCTAGTCCGTCGGATTTCAATCTCAAAGTGGGCAGAATTACCTTGCATGCGCTGAAGCGAATCATTGGCAGAAAATTGATCGTTCATAGATTTGACATCGGCACGCTAAAGAGAGTAACTCAGGGATGACGTTCGGATATACATTAACTGGCGGTCCTGTGGCGCGGAGGCCCCGATAGCCATTCGTCATAGAGCAGCCTTTGCGCAGGCTTCCCGATGTTCGATCTAGGGAATGGAGCTGGGGAGTAGACCTCATCGGTTGACCATGCAACGGTTCGATTGATAAGTTCGATCATCTGCCAGGATGTCGCAGCATAGATACCTGTCGCTCGGCCCCACCGCGCAAGGAAGCAGAGATTCCGTGACAAGGGCAAGACTACCTCGATGTTCTTCATCATTAGACCGTGCCCTGCTAAGAAGGGAGGCCGAGGCGTCGGATCCTGCCAAAATGCAGGAGAATCGGATGAAATGAAGTGGGTTCCACTAGACGCGACCAACAATCTCCAGCGCATGCAAAATAATATCCAAGAGATTTGCTCCCACTGTTGGAGCGCCAACGCAGTAACAACCTCCGGATTCGCTTTCAGCTTAAGGCGCTCGTCTAAAAGGGCTCGTCGGAAGTCTTGCAGGGGCATTCCAAAGCCCTTCCCCGTCTCTGCTTCAATTCGGTGGACAGCAGACTCCAGTGCCCCCGGAGTGCCGCCGAGGACCTTCCGATGCATAGCAGCTGTTTGTTCCATCATTGACGCAAGTAGCCCTCTGTAGAACGGGGACCGTATTACAAATAGACCAACGAAGTGCGCCAGGATTGAACGTTCTTTTCGATCTCTCGGTAGCTCAGCAAAATCAAGTCGCGTGCGGTATAGGCCAGCCATATCTGTTTCGATCAAATTAAAAGTCTTCTCGACGAATTCCGGATCCGACACGTCGTCCCCGTGAATGGAATACAAACCAGTCTTGAAGGCGACGTTCTTTGGCGCCCTCTTTTTCCACCCCGGTTCGCTCCTCTTCCCGACCCACAGGTATGGTTCTTGCAGAGCCGGGTACCTGGGATCGCAAAACTTCCGTAAGTAGAAGACAGGAACGTAATGGTGCTTGGCCATTTTCCCGGCGCTATTTTCGGAGATTCAGTTGTTGGGTGCTTGTAGTCCAGCGGAACGGTGACCAACCGGCAAAGGATCTTCCAGAAAATCTCAAATAGGGTGAGGCGCCAGGCTTGACAAGACCCCTAACATACAGTATGATACAGTATAGAGTGAGAGCTGGCGCTCTGCCAATGCCACATGGGACATTGCCTTCCCCGTCGAGAAATTAGCTGCTCTTTGAGGGATGTTATATTATATGTCTCCTAAGGCAAATATGAGCCCCATTCTTGCCCCTGAGCCCCAAAAGACTGCCCATCGGAAGGCTATTAAGCCTCTGTATAAGACGACGTTGGGTCGTTTGTACTGCGGGGATTCGATTTCGGTGCTGGGCTCTCGATCCTTCAATCGCTTGAAGGGCAAGGTCGACCTAGTCTTTACCTCCCCACCGTTTCCGCTCAACCGCAAGAAGCGGTACGGAAATCTTCAGGGTGAAGAGTATGTCGCGTGGATCGCCAGCCTCGCGCCGTTGCTAAAGGACTTTCTAACTAAGACCGGCTCGATTGTCATAGAGCTTGGCAACGCGTGGGAGCCTGGACAGCCCACCATGTCCACGCTTCCGCTTGAGGCACTTCTCGCCTTCAAGAAGGCTGCGAATTTATACCTATGTCAGGAGTTTATCTGCTTCAATCCTGCACGGTTGCCTTCACCCGCGCAGTGGGTAAATGTCGAGCGTATTAGAGTGAAAGACGCCTTTACTCGGGTCTGGTGGATGTCGGCAATCCCGAAGCCGAAGGCAGACAACACTAAAATATTAACAAAGTACAGCAAGAGTATGCAGGATCTACTCGAGAGGGGGACCTATAACTCGGGTATCCGTCCGTCTGAACATAATATCGGGGCGAAGTCCTTTCTCACTGACAATAAAGGTGCGATTCCCCCAAATGTTCTTGTGACACCGCAGGATCTGACCGAAGTGTTGTCCATCGCTAACACTCGTGCTAATGATCCCTATCAGACTCAGTGTCGGGAAAACGGCTGGCAAGCACATCCTGCTCGCATGCCCCAAAAGCTAGTTGAGTTCTTCATTGAGTTTTTGACCGAGCCCGGTGACCGGGTGCTCGATCCTTTCGGGGGCAGCAATACGACGGGTTGGGTTGCCGAGTCGCTGAAGCGAAAGTGGATTGGCATTGAGATGAACCCGGAATACGCCGAGACCTCCAAAATTCGCTTCGGCTTGCGTTGTAACCTTCCTAAAGTTTCCGCTGATCCGTCCGCTTCCTGATTGCCGCGAGCTGACTCGCGAATGTCTTCTGGAGTGCATCATTCGTTCGCTCGAGTAGATCTAAGGTCTCCTGGCTAAATAGCCTCCCTCCGTGAGAAAATCGGGCCTGGTCTCCTTGCAGAGACTTTCTCGCCGCCTGAAACAGTCCCTTTGTGTCCGTCAGGCGGCCTTCCAGTTCGATCGAGGAGCTCTGGGGCGTAACGCCCCAAAAGACGCACGCGTCAAAGAAGCTGAGGGTGTCCATTTGCCCGTTGTCGACCTTCTGCACGGCGCGCGATTCAAGCAGCCGTTCGATCTTCTTTCGCAGGGTGCGATCCAAAGAAGAACGCGATTCGGCGCGATTTTCGCCGGATTCCCCTTGAAGCATGGGCTCTAACTGAGACGCGAGCTCTCGGCCAGTTTGGGTCAGCTCGTATGTTTTTTCCGCCACCTTAACCAGAAGGCCCCTTTTGCGGATAGGCTTTGCGCCCATGATCTCGGCAAAGACGCGATTGGAATCCGGGTACAGGGGCTTTCCCGCCGGGTCCTCATGTCCGCTCAGCCCAAAGGTGTGAGGGAAATGTCGCCACGCGCTTACAACGAGGTCCTCAGCTGTGAAGTGGGCCTTTCCGCTCCCCTCGAGGCGCGCAGCTGCGACCACGAGTTTATCCGAAACGCTTAGCTTGGATTGACGCGTCAACTAGACCTCGGGCAACGTACCATCTGCGATGAAGCTAACCAGGTCGGTTGAAGCTGCGGCTTGAATGTCCGAGACTCTTTGGCCCCAGCTCAAAACCCATTCTTTTGCAGTCAGCTTGCCGGCATCCTGCGGGCCAGATGTAAGCGCAATCTGCACGATGACGTCAATGTACCTTTCTAGATGGTAGATGCGCCACTCTCGACCTTGATAGCCGTAGCCCTTTGCTTTGTCGAGATAGAGTTTCGCAAGTGGCGCAGTGCTGTTGATCCACCATATGTTTCGGTCAAAATCCTCGGGCCGCTGCCAAACGGGCGGATCTCCCGGACTGAAGTTGACGTATTCGCCGCTGTCGGGGTCGGGATCGATATCACCAGAGACCAGAACACGGGGTAGTCCTTTGCCGCCCTTGTTGCCGTCATTCCCAGGGCCCTGTCCTTCCTTTACAATGATTGTTGCGGGGGTCTCCGCTTCCGTGCCGTCATCTCCGGCAAGTACTTGAGTCTGGCCAACTCCGAATCCGAATACCAGACCGGCCGCGCTGACTCGCGCGATCTCTGGACTGTTTTCCTGCCAGATGAGGCTTACATCGTTTACCTCAGTTCCATCGGGCAATGTGCATAGGGCCTGTAGCCGCGTCCTGCCACCGACCGGTACCTCCACACGATCGGGAACAATCCTAATCTTTCGGATCGGCACCACTTCGATGGTCACACGATTCGAGCGCAGCTTGCCTTCGAGCGTCTCAGCGTAGATAAGGGTATGGCCGTAACTGAACGCGCTTATCACGCTCAGATTCTCGTCAACCATGGCGATGTTGGGGTCATCGCTTATCCAATGGAAAGGGACAGGACGAATACGGCTATTATTCTCATCAAAGAACTTGATGGTCGGGCGTATTGAGACGCCGCGACCCAGTCTAGGATTGGTTACAGAGAGCTCGATGCGTTTCGGCGTTCCGACTGGGAACGGTTCGGGCGGAGGTGGCGGGTTCGGACCATTCCCGCCCCAGAGACCTCTCATATAATCGTTAAG